>MTLE01000075.1_pt1 | contig 105720 bp, 100 predicted proteins | sample 1982461 | NCBI WGS metagenome assembly MTLE01 (sample SAMN05712605, study PRJNA340218) | biofilm metagenome | isolation source: sample SPL anode biofilm adapted to -200 mV | place: USA | collected 2012-02-03
GGATTTGGGGTACACTTCATTTGACTGTTTTTTCCTTGAAACTGCTTACATTTATTGATTTTGTGACATTCTTGATGTTTTGTCATATTTTTTCATTATATAAAATATGCTGTTTTTGTTATGGTTTATCTTGTTGCTCAGCTTATGCGTGCACGCAACACTATAAAAATTGAGATAAAAAAATGAGAAAACATCTAACTAAAACTCTTATATTTCTCATCCCATTAATCATGGGTTCATTTTTTGGTGTTAAGTCCATTTTAGAGAACAATAACGTTGATCCACAAACTAGTCAATCTGAATCTATAAACAAAAAAACGAGAGCAATAACAACGCAAGATGAATCTTCACGAACTAGTGACATAAGGCCATTAAAGGATATGACAAACGAAAAGTATGTTTATTATAATTTTGGGAATAGGCCATTTCGATTAAAATTTTCCGTTGCACAGCCAATAGTTGGCGTAAAAATAGATTTTCATGCTTTCGTTGATTCCTATTATTATTCATATTATTACGCTGTCGGAACGGGAATTACTGTCAGTTTTGTCGACCCTAACACTGGTATTGAATATCAAGCTGAAAATAGTCAATGCCCATTACAAGGAAATAACACCGTTCCAGCTTTAAATAACGATGGGACTAACAGGAACAAACCAGTGACGTGGTGTTTTGATTATGTTAATCAGAATGGTGATGTTATCCAATGCTATTCAACAATATTTTATGTCACGGTAACAAGAGCTATAGAAGATTATAGAATTAACCATGCCGCGTGGGGCGTTGTTATTGATGATATTTGGCTTTATCAAGAAGAAACAATCGACATTGATGTCGAGCGATTTGCAACATTGCTCGATAACTATCGAACATGTGATCAATTTATGTATGCATACAACGCATTAGCAAATGAATATCAAAGATTAATTAATAAATATGGCAATAGCTTTTATAACGCTTTAAATGAAAAAGAAATATACGATTGGAATTATCTCGACTACCAAACTAATCAGAACTCATATGATGGCTTAAACGAAATTGAATCAAGGCAAGAAACTGTTTCCATCGCAAAAAAATGGACAAAAATTGTTTCCTTGTGGAATTCGCAAAACAACTCCAATGCTAGTAAGGATAATCTTATCAGCCAAAAACCTGTCACAATTTCCATTATTGTTGGTATTGGACTATTTGATGTTTTCGCAATCATTTTTTACATCATCTTCCAAAATAGAAAAAATCGCATCCATAAATAATTTCTACGTTTTTAATAGTTTGTTATGTTTTTTAAAATGTCATCTTTGTGTGAACTAAGCATTTTTAACAGGATGCACAGATCCAAAAATAACTTTTAATGAATCAGTATACGTGTTAATCATCATCGCTATCACCGCCTTTAATATATTAGGCATCGGTGGTTATGCAATGTTATTAAAAAATAGAAAAGATTAATAGACAGCAATATAGGAATTATTTGCTTCTCGTGTAGCGTAAATATTGTTAAGAGAGGACAATAAGTCCTCTTTTTTTATTAATCGTGGATCGTGACTCAAGATGAAGAATTTTGTGTCAATCTTTTTTAAATCGTCGATTAGCCCTTTTAAAAGTTGGGCATTATAAACTTGTTTTCCATCTTTTGATGTGGCATATGTCGCATCACCTAAAAGACAATATGTGTGGTTGATGTTTAAAGCAAGACAACCTTTGGCATGCGAAGAAGAAATGGGTATAATCTCTAAAAAACCTTTAAGGAGCAACGTTTTTTCATTGATGATTTGTCCTTTATGAATATATCCAAAAGTATTTTTCGAAAGATAGATATCTTCAGGCGTAAGTTTTGAAAGATTGCCAATATGGTCAAGATGGAAATGTGAGAATACGATGCGGAATTTGCCCAATGCCTTAAATATAGAAATAAAAGATGGATTATTCCCGCAATCAAATAGAAAGACACAATTTTCTTTATTTATGACAAACACATCGCTAGATAATGGATTTTCGGTATGCTCTATATATGAAAGATATGTATCAATAGGAATTAGCTTCGAATTATTCATCATTTTATAATTTTAGCATAGACAAAGTTCGTTCTTCTAATAAATGGCTTTTAATTTAAAATAAAGTCTATTCATCGAGTTGTTCTAACTCGTAAACCATGTGCACGCCGCGATGCAATCTCTTCACCAAATTTAAAAGAGGAACAATAGCCTCGTCAAAATCAAAAGCATCGAGCGAAACTTTGTGTCCATCTTCCAATGTCACAGTAATAAAAAGTGGCATTCCATCACAGACTTGTTCATCGTTTTTGAAATTAGAGGTGATAAGACTATTGATTTCATCATCAATTTTAAGGAGGATTGATTTTTGATTTTTGGTTTTTAAAACACGGCTAAAACGATAAACAACATAAAGACCTTTCTTTGTTTTTGTAAATGACTTCCCGGTGCGTGGATCAATGATTCCATCCTCATCAAGAGCATTGGCATTGTTGAAGAAAAATTGCCTATCATCAAACGGGTTGCGTTTCAGAAGCTTGTAAGAAATCTTCTTTCTTGTCAAAGTCAAAACATCTTCCCAATAAGTGCAGCTTTGCCCCCAACATTGAGAATCTTTAATGGTCAACCGTTGAAAGCCTTGAGGCATAATAATGCTTGTTTTCTTTTTCATAAAAGGTGCCTCTATCACCAGAGACACCTTAACATTTTCATTTTTTTAATAGGTAAATTAAGAATTGACATTTAATTGTAGACTTGGATTGCAAAGATTCGAGATTTGTTTTCATATAATACTTTGTTAATCGTGTCTAAATCGTATATTTGCTCGCTGATGAAGTATTTGATTATAACATCACGTTTGATGCTTTCAGAAAGCGCAAAACCAGCTTTTTTGAGCAATAGAATAGATTCCTCAAGATTTAGGCATAGGCCAATGCACATCTCAATAGCAGTATCCTTGGTGGGTTGATAAAAAACGTCGCTTCTAATTTTCGAAAAAGTTTGACGCGAAATATAACCACGTTTGTAAACATCGGTATCGAGATAGTTCTTTTTCACGATGATTTTAAAAACTTCTTTTTGCCATGTCTCTTCATTTTCAAAATGCGAAAAGCGGCCAAACATTCTCTTGGTGCCATTCGAAAATTCTATATTGCGTTGTTTAGGCGATGATAAAAAAGATTTATCGGATTTTTTTGTTTTTCTCTTTCTAGAACGAGATTTATAATTTTGGCTTAAGTATAAAGCCACTTTGTTAAATAAAGTTGCATCAATTGGCATAGTTACATTTTAGCATTGAGCGATGGATTAAAAAACAATTAACATTATCTATATCAAGCAAGTAAAAATTAGATTGAAGATTCAGAGGCTGGATTTAGTAAAAGCGAGCTGAGAAGAGGAGAGTAAATCTTAAAATGCTCCATTGCTCGAGTTGGAAAATAAAGATTTAGATTCTCTAAAGTATCATATTTAGTGTTCATGAACATTCCACCATCGCCAATCGAAGTGTTGCCGGTATCAAAATAACCCGTATAAGAAATAGAAGGATCGTTTCCTTTGGCATACCAGTTGGTCGCTTCAAAATACACATAAGATATCCCATTATTCATAAAGCCCACATGGTCGCTAGCATCTAGCGTTGTTGGCGAGTAACATCGACTATTTTTTGGCGCAGGATTAGCTTTTGTCCAAGGGTTGGTATAAAAAGCGTAGCGTTCGATTTCTGGACCTTTTTTATTTTTAGCGAAATAACCATCTAGGTCTTCGCTTTCATAAGTTTTTAAGCCTAGATATCTTGCCTTGGCAGTGGCTAAAGAATAAGTTTCCAGTTTACTAATCGTTCCATTATTTGCCTGCTTGCCACCATAAAGGTTGCAATAATCGCCAAACGCAATCGCATCGATATTAATCATGTATTGTGTTTTTGCAATATCGCTATCGCTCATCGCTTGAGAATATGCTGATGAACCATATAGACCAATTTCTTCCGCATCGAAGAAAACATATTGTAATGAATATAAGGGCTCCGTGCCATATAAACCAACAGCGTTTGCTAAAAGCAAAGCAACTCCTGAACCGTTGTCACCTGTGCCATCCCCATCGTAATGAGCACCAACAATGACCTGCTTATTAGTATCTTTCCCGGCAACGCTTAAAACAATATTTTGGATTGTAATATTCCCATATGAACTAGTAGAAACACCTTGTGTTGAATAGTTTATATCTTGATCTTTATAACCTGCATTTTTTAATTCAGAAACGATCCACTGCACTGTTTCAGCATGGCGGTTATCACTAGATGGAGTATCACCAGGAAGAACGATGTCTCTATTTTTTAAATTAGTGCCAATATATTCAAGATAATCATGTGCTTTAGAAGAATAGTCATTAATAAAAGATTTTTCCTCTTCTATAGTTGAAATAGATTCAGAGTCTATATTAGATGAGGAAATATTAGATGAAGCTCCGCCACAACTTGCCAGAACAATGGGCAATAAAGCAACAATCAATATCATTTTGAACTTGTTTTTCATAAGTAACACCTTGTTTATTACTATACACACAAAAATATATGAATAACCAGGAAATAGCGTTACTATTCAATCGATGTGTCATAATAGATATTAAGAAGCATGAGGCTTATAGTTAAAATATGAAAAATAAAAATTTAATATTAAAGATTTCTGCGATTATTCTCTCTTGCATATCACTGCTGATGGTGATGATTGCATTTTGGAGTATCTCACCATCAATAAAAGATTTTGACCCAGTGACACCTTTTATCAATAGTCTAATCTTCAAAATTACATATTGGCCAGAAGCGTTTATTGCCATATTTTGGTATGGAGGATTTTTGTTAGCCTTATTCGCCATTTTATATCCCGCAATTGCTAAGAAAAGATTTTCTGTTATTTCTTTAATTGCCATTTTAATTGCCACAGGTGGTATTGCAGATGCACTAGGGATTGTCGATATGTATTATTTAGCCAATATCAATGCGATATGGATTGCTATCATGTCAATTTTCTTAGGTCTTACAAGTTGGGCAATAGCAATTTATTTATTGTTGACTAGCAAACAAAAATAGTGTCAATGTTTTATAGAAACTGATAACTTGTCGGATAGTTTGAATTCATGATGTATTTTAAGATTTATCTCACCAAAAATTACAAAATGTCTAATTGTTAATGCGATTTTTTGTATAAAATGTTTTTATTTGTTAAAATATAAGTGCTCATATAATTCTATTTAATGGAATAGAAGTTTCTACGAATCACCTAAGGTTCACTATGAGAGTCATTTAAATGACACTCAAAGAAAGGAACCTCTTTTTTATGAAAATTATTAAAGGAAACATCGTTCAGTCTATCTCTCTTAAGGAAGTTTTAACCTACAAAAATGGCGGCATTTTATTAGATGATGATGGAACTATCATGGAAGTTTATAAATCTATTCCGAACAATAGCCCATATGAAATCGTCGATTATCAAGATCGACTTATCATGCAATCTTTCAATGATATGCATCTACACGCTCCACAATTCGCAATGCTAGGCATGGGAATGGATTTACCTCTATTGGAGTGGCTTAATACATACACTTTCAAAACTGAATCAAAATTTAAAGATACATCATATGCTAGAAAAGCATATTCTCTATTAGCCCAAGAATTAATTCGCAATGGGACCACCAGAGTGTGCATGTTTTCATCATTGCACGTAGACTCCACTATCATTTTAATGGAAGAACTAGAAAAAGCTGGGGTGACTGGCTATGTTGGCAAAGTGAATATGGATAGCAACTCAATTGAAGAGTTGACCGAAACGACTAAATCTAGCGAAGAAGACACGATTCGTTTTCTTAAACAAGCTAAGAAATTTAAATATATTAAACCAATATTGACACCGCGTTTTACTCCATCATGTACCAATGAACTTATGGACTTCTTAGGCAAATTAGCCAAAAAAGAAAATCTTTATGTTCAATCTCATCTAAGCGAAAATCTAGCTGAAATAGAATGGGTCAAAAGTCTCCACCCAGATTGTAAACAATACTGGGAAAGCTATGAAAAATATGGCTTGTGGAAAGACCACACTTTAATGGCACATTGCGTTCATAGTGATGAGCGCGAGCGCAAAGCGATGAAAGAGCATCATGTTATCAATGTTCATTGTCCGGACAGCAACGTCAATCTATCAAGTGGAGTATGCCCTGTTCGTACATTCTTAAATGAAGGGATTTGGGTGGTGCTTGGAAGCGATATCGCTGGTGGCGCAATGTTATCCATGGCTAAAAATATTCAGCAAGCCATAAAAATTTCCAAAATTCAAGGCATCATAACTAAAGGCAAAGATGCATTTTTAAGCGTTGATGAGGCATATTACTTAGCCACCACTTCGAGCCAATTATATTTCGATGGTGGCATCGGTTTTGAAAAAGGTCACAAGCTCCACGCCATCGTTGTAGATGATTCCTCATTTTGCCCAGCCACAAGAGAGCTCACCTTGCAAGAAAGATTTGAACGAGCAATCTACCTCATGGAAAAGCCAAATATCGTCGCTGTTTATTCCGAAGGAAGAAAAGTTCTTTAATAACTTAATTATTTAATAATTTCCATACGCTTTATTTTTTTGTGCTATATTAAAATTAGGAAGAGAAATATGAGAAAAAGACTTTTAGTAATTGCTAGTTTATTCTCAATTATTTTTTCAATGGCCTCCTGTGGAGGAAATTTTAATTCCGATGCCAATACATCAAGTGATAGTTCTTCCCAAGTGTCAGTTGCTCCTTACGTCAACATCAAATTATATTGTGATGAATATTCAACCACAGATCCTTATAGCACCACTCTTTATCATGGTGAACAACAACGCGTTGATTTCTACAATTGGCCAGGTTATGAATTCGTTGGCTATTACACTCAAAGAAATGGCGCAGGAGAATTAGTATCTAATAAACAAGGAATGTACACATGTTATTTAAATGCAGGTCTATCTCTCAGCAATAATACTTCGCTCTATGGCGCTTATAAAATAGCTACCTACACCATTCATTATGAATGTAACATCGGTACACCAACTGGCGAAAACCCAACGTCTTATACAAAGGACACCCCAACTTTTACTCTTTATCCATATCAAGAAGTCGGATACACATTTAAAGGCTGGTACACCTATGATGGAACATTGGTAAGTGCTATCTATCAAGGATCGAATAAAAATTATTATCTATATGGCAAGATGGAACGAAGCGTAGTGAACGTTTCGCTATCTACTTTACATGCAATCACCGTGACTTATTACGTCAAAAATGAGGTATATTTGTCTTCACAAATGTATGAGGGAGAGAAAGTCAATGTTCCAGAAAACCCATCAGTAACGGGATATATATTCTTAGGATGGTATTTCGAGAAAGAATGCACGAACCGCTGCACGTTTAGCACCGTGCTAACTCAAGACACTTCTTTATACGCCTGTTTCATTGAAAAAACTGATGAAAACCCAATTCTAGAGTTCAATCAAAGAACAGCTATAACTGCACCACTAATCGGCTATTCTACTTACCGCATAGTTACGATGCTTGATCAAACGGCGACGTTGAGTTTTTCATCTGGACATTTAAAGTACTCTCTTTCAAGTTCCATTCCAGTTGTGCCTTTAACATGGGCGAATCCTGACACTGGTAATAGCGTTTCATTGTCAATTAACACCGTTTATTACTTGACGATTAAAGAAGACTCAGAACAAGACACAACTTATTATTTAACTGTACAAGGGGAAGCAAATTATACCTCTTCATCAAGAGTAGGCACGCTTAGCGATACTCAACCGTTATATCAAATGCCAGTAACTTATGGGCTATCATTTACTTTACAGCTTCCTAATTACGATTCTAAATGGAAAGAATTTAAAGGTTGGTACACTTTAGAAAATGGCCAAGGAGAGCAGATAACCGACTCATCAGGTCAAAGTTTAGAAGTATCAACATTCCTAGAAGATTTGACGCTTTATCCATATCTCATAAGTAAATAGACAATTACAAAAACCAATAATTGAGAAACATATTAGATATTTTAATAAACGAGATAATATGACTCATATATTCCCAAATTGAATTGATTCATTATAATGGTTTTAAAAATGCCATTTTTGCTAATTCAAAGACTTTAAAAAATCTTTTATATAGGATTACATTTGCGCACAATTAAATAGCAATTGAAATATTAATAAAGTTTTCTAGTAAAAGTTTTGATAATTGCAATTTAAATATTTGCATAAAAAAGGACTGATATTTTTGTATCAATCCTATTTCTTTTTCCTGGAATTGTGTGAAAGAAATAATACAAAATTAAGTTTGCGTTTTTGAGAGTGATTTTGCTCCTCCCGTGGTCTAGTCCTTTTTGATATTCTGATACATCATTTTCAGCAATCCGACTCCGGTTAAGTATTCGTTGTTTTGAGACTCCAGGAAACCAACGTTCACTTTATATTGTTCGGGGTATTTCTTGAATTCCTCAGCCATTCTTTCTATTCCAGCGCCACATAAGTAGGCAGGTGTGTTGCATCCTTTCATTCCCAAAGAAGGAATCTCTTCAACAAACATCGGCTCTTCGATATCAACGCCAAACATTGTTTTGATGACTTTATTAGTAAATTGGATGAAATAAGGAATCCTGACAACTGTATATCCCAAGCTTCGATAAAACGAAGCACTATTCACATCTTTTTGAACTGCATCAGGCCTTAGATAATGTGGTAACCCGTCAAATTCGACAATCAATTTCAACGACTCACTTCTATAATCAGGCCTCAATCTTCTCTTGGCTTCCGGGATTATTTTGTCATGAATCCAATCGTGAGTATCCGGGAAAATCTTTTTCAAATAAACTTCAAGACCTGTTCTAAATAGTCCTGTGTCCTTATCGATTCCTGCTTCTGTAGCTAATTCAGAGGTTTCTCGAAGAAACCCCCATTTTGTTTCTTTAACCTTTTTTGCTAACTCTTCATCCATATTTAGTCTTCCGAGTTTAATTCGGTCTTTTTAAATGTTGATCAATTGTCTCCCTCGAGGCCATCAACCCATAGTTCGCTTTGATGAATTATTGTTTCTAAAGCTTCAGGCTGATCGTCTGGTGGATAGTGATATTTCTTAAGCAAACGCTTCACGAGCATCTTCATACCTGCCTTTGCGCTGTCTCGTTTTTGCCAATCAATTGTTCGATTCTTCCTCAGAGTCTCTGTCGGCTCTCTTGTTATTGATAGAAGTTGGTCATTAGTATAAAAATCGAGGATAGCTTCAGGCTTCGTTAATGCATCATAGAAGGCCATTTCTTTTCCTGTTAAGCCTAGTGCAGCGCCCACTTTCTTAGCCTTCTTTATTCCTTTTGCTAATTTCAACAATTCTTGTATTACCTCTTCATTTGAGATAAGTCCATTAATGTATTTGTTGATTAATTCAGCCATCAATTCGCTGAACTTAACTGATTTAACCAGATTAGTGCGTTGATAGATGCGAATTTGTTCCATCAAAAGCTTCTTCAGCATTTCAACAGCTAAATTCTTATGTTTCATTTTTGCAATCTCATCAAGGAATTTCGGATCAAATAGTGAAAAACCGGTTTCAACATCAGAGAAAAGGTTAATGACTCCTTCATTCTTGATGCTTTGCTCTAGCAGAGCACCAATCCGATCGTTTATTTCTTTAAGAGAGAGTTTCTTACCACTTCCGGAATTTCTCAATCTTGTGATCAAAACCCTGACTGATTCATAGAAGGCAGCCTCAAATCTCAACGATTCTTCCACAACGGATGAGCAAAGCTGCAAAGCTTGATGGCACATTAATGCTTCTTTAAGGAAAGCATCACAATCTTCCTTCTTTGAAGGAGCAACCATGAAGTTAACAGCACCGCTGATGGCCTGAGCCCTTTCAAGAGCGGAGACTTTCTCGGTCCAGTCTTGTCTCTTACTTAAAATGCATCTTGATTGGACTTTAAGCATCAAGCAGAAAAAACCAATATTTTATTCGTATAGCAATAGCGTCACGAATAATTTCGTAATTTTTTGTCGTAAATGATGTCGTAAGTAAAAGTCCTCTGTTTGTAACAAAAAACACAAAAGTGTTCGAAACGTTTTGATGTCCGTAAAATCTATTTTTCCTATGTTAAAGTTGAGCACTAATTAGTACTAAGAGAAAGCAAAAAAGCCATTAATTGCTATACTTCCCATTTTAAAGGGCGATGATCTGGATTCCATTCTCCATCCCAGATTTCTTGGTCTTTTTTAGCTTTGCATAAAATTGTCAACGAAGAGCAATTAGAAAAAGAATGATATCCAATAAAACTGACACTATTTGGAATTGTGATAGAAGTTAATGATGAACAGCCGTCAAAAGCAAAGTTGTCAATCGAAACGACACCTTCTGGAATCGTGACAGAGGTTAAGGATGAACAGTCGGAGAAAGTTCCTTCAAAAATTGATGTGATACCTTTTGGTATTATGATCGATACTAATGATGAACAACCACAAAAAGCACCAGCACCAATGAAAGTGGCGCTGTCGGATATTTTGACAGATGTTAAGGATGAACAACCTTCGAAAGCAAAGCCTCCGATAGAGGCGGCACCCTTAGGCATAACAATTGAGGATAAAGATGAGCAGCCGTAGAAAGCTGCCATTTTAATTATAACAAAATTATTAGGTATTCCAATTGAAGTTAATGATGAACATCTACTAAAAGCTTCAGAACAAATAATAGTAGTACTATTAGGTATTTCAAAATGACCACTCTTCGTGCATGGGCATTCAATTAATTCAGTTTTTTCTTTGTCAAAAAGAACACCGTCAAAAGAAGAAAACTTGAGATTATCTGGTGAAACATCAATTGATGCCAATGAAGAACACCCTTTAAATAAATGATATCCAATTGAAACCACACTGTTAGGTATGATGATTGAGGTTAAGGATAAGCAATTCTCAAAAGCACAATCATCAATGCAAGTGACACCATTATGAATTTCGACCGATTTTAATGCTGAACAGGTGCGGAATGCTCCTTCACCAATATAAGCTACACTATCAGGTATGATGATAGAGGACAAAGATAGGCAACTATTAAAAGCATCATTACCAATCGAAGTGATGCTATTAGGTATTACAATTGAGGACAATGATTTGCAACCAATGAAAGCCAAATTATCAATTATAGTTACACTATTTGGAATGGCAATAGAGGTTAGAGAGGTACATCCAGAGAAAGCACCAACACCAATGGAGGTAACACTATTTGGAATGGCAATAGAGGTTAGAGAGGTACATTCAGCGAAAGCATAATCGCCAATTGAGGTAACACTATTAGGAATTGCGATAGACGTAATCTTTTCCTGTCCTTCTTTTAAATAAAATGCTTTAACTAAGCCTTTGCCATCTAAGCCATTACCAAAAGATTCTGGAATCATTATAGAATTATTATCTAATTCAACATCTCCAGCTTTTTCTGTTACGAAAACATTACAAATATAACCACCTAATTTTTTATTAAAAACATATGAATATTTAACCATTAATTTATCTCCTTTTTACCCAAAGGGATGGTTTTACACTAATATTATTGTTTCTCAAACATGCCATAGTCAATTCTTTTGAAAGATATTTCCTCGAAGGAAAAAATCAATCCATTCAAGAATATTATTTTGATAATTGATCAAATTCTATTAAGCTTTGACTTCTTAACAATTTAGCAAAAATGAAATTTTGCGAATAAGGGTTCTTGGTGAAGAATATTTAGAGAGATTTCTTTTAAATGCACATTTTGATAATGCTTCTTGCTTTGCCGCAATGGAAGACATTAAAGATATTTATCACAGAAATATGGTTGATTCTTATACTGTTGGAAATAGTCAAAAATGGGTAACAATGACCATAAAATATTATTTCATACTTAAGTCAATTAATGGAAACACAGTAAATCTACAGGCAATATTGTCAATGGCACCATTCAATCAATATAAATTATTTCCAGTTGATTCTAAAATAATTAAATTAGTCAGCCGAACTAGAGTACCTGTTTTTAATCTACATGGTTGCTCATGGCATACATGCGACAATTTAGACTATTTCCAAGATTTTTGGGAAAATTTGGAAAGAAGTATTTCACGCGATTTTGTTGACATTCCATTTGTATGGGAATTAATAAGTTGGGTACCATCAGCTAAAGCCTTAGCAAAACCTCAGATTTACCACCCATAAGAATGATTTGTTCAAACTCCAAGGTTACGGAAAAACACCTAAGAAAAAAGGATTGGTAAATTTCTATCAATCCTATCTTTTTTTCTAAACATTGTTTTTTGTCATATACCCTCAAAATAATTCTATCGTGAGTGCAGGAGGTTCTATGGTTGAATGCATCTTAAACAGCGATGAGAACTGTTTATTCTGTCTATCCGCCAGTTCGTTTTTAGACCAAAGACAGTTGGCTAAATGCATTGCTTCGCATCTCGCTGATGTTTTTTCATATTCATCCCCTGAAAAATCGTTCTATAAGTAAATCATTCATTTCTTTTTATGTCAAAGAAAAATTTTTAAGCGGCTACGAATTTGTTGGACTTTGTTGTTAAAAGAGTTCGCGCTCATCAGCAAACACGTGCTTCGATAGGATGTGTTATCGCGACTGAGCAAATGAACAAGGCTGTCGATTTGTTTCAATCGTACCACGACGAATGATGACGTGATACCATTTGGAAAAAGGTATCGATGTCTCTCTGTCTTCTTCTATCTTCTTTCTTGAGAGTTTTTTTCCATAACTGTTCGTTTGATTTTTTATCCCAAACGACGTGAATGGGCTGTTTATTAATAGCTATCGTCTTTCCATTCGAAGATGATGATTGGCGGTGTCTTGCATGCGCTTCATAAATCTTTGATGACTCAGAATAGTAGAGTTCTATAATGCTATCCAATTCTATTGATGGAGCGTCTGGCCTACCCCAAATCTAATATGCAAGTTTCAAGGTTTTGTCCAAAGTTCGTCTTATCTTCTCTAACGTTTTCGGCTTTCGATGGTATCGATCATCGGCTTGTGAATAATAGTTTTTCATCAATTCCAGTTTGTGAACGATGATGTTTATTAAAAATAGATTTCCATTGTCAAAATCTTCTCTCGCAGTTCTTCCCCATCTTTCTTCCCAATCTTTATTAATCATCTAGCCTGTAGCCTCCTAATATTAAGATAATATAAGATTAAACTATCAACCAAATTGCTATTTCAACAATAATCAAGTCTTCATAGCAGCGATATACTAGCATTATTCACATTCGCATATCAAACGAAAGGACAATCACTTTTTTCTAGACCCTCTTATAAGTGCTATCACTGCATTATCATGATAGTCATAAATACAAAGGTGCTTAAAAAGTAAAAAATTATTCTGCAAAGAGAGCAGGAATCAACATACTAAACATCTTCTTGAATCCATCTCAAAGTAAACAATTTAGAAAATATGATGTAATATAAAAATACTCCCAATCATTTTGGAGTAGAAAGATGGAATTATATGGATCCAGTTTTATTAGCACAGTTGAAAGCATTATTCCGAAATTATTTAGTAACAAAAAGAAATTTAGATTTAGCTAGAGTTGAAGGAAATAATTTGCATGATCAACTACAATATTTCGCAGAATATATTCCTCCAAGAGTTGCCATTCTTCGCACATGGCAAAATCATTTAACAGATATAGAAAGACATAACTGCATACAAAACGGGGTAGACTTATTAGTAGAACGTTTTACGACATTAATAAATGATAGACCTCCTTATCATGATTGGTTTTACGAAACAGTCAATACGCTCACGAATTTAATCCCAGGATTTACATTTGGACATTCTCAAAAATGGGTTTCGATGTTGACAAAATACCTTTACTGTTTTAATATCGTGCCGGATTTTGATTATTCAAATTGCTTTTGTCCTATCGATTCCATCATCATTGAACAAATAATCAACCATCTTGAACCTACAGTTGCAGATAGAGCCTATTTGAAAACTGTAAGATGGAGTAGGATTGCAACATTAAACGATTTGACTATTTTCAACAATGTTTTGGATGGATTACTACTTCCAACAGAAGATACTCCATTAGAATTTGACTTACGTTATTGGCAACCTCAAGAATAGATTGATTAGCCAAAAACAATCCATTATAGTCAAGAATTCTCTGATTTCGATTCACATCGATAAGAAGCAATGGTTGATTCTTATTGCTCATGATCACTATTGCATCATTTGCTATTGGATCAAAAACTAAAAAGCCACTTCCATTGTTTTGCTGGATTATGAAAACATTACCATTTAAGTTTTTTTCTGCATTTTGGTTTTCATTATGATCATCGAAACCCATTGACTAAGAAACCACTAGACAATTACTTGAAACTAGAAGTTCGTTCGACAAAATATCAGTTTGTTGAATAGGCGATGTACCAATTGCATTTGCAGCCATTATAGCTGCTAATAAATTAATTGTCACAGTTTGTTCTTCATTTAATTAATAAAGCTTTCATAAATAATATCTATTCTTCCTGGAAGATAATGAACATCACCATTATTGAGCATAACTTTCGAATTGCCTATTCCGTATTCATAAAATGCTAGTCTTTCATATTTGTTCTCAAATGAATCATCAAGCAAAAAATCAATAATTATTTTTGTTGCAAAAATGGAGGTGTTAATCGAGCTTTCTTTTTCTTCTTTTATTGGAAAGCATTCAATAATCTGTAAAAGTGAAGAAATGTCTTCGGCACTTGTAAGTAAGATTTTTCCATCAAGATATTCAGCATAATCATCTTTGTTTCTTTGATAACATACGTTAGCTGAAATGACGTTTTCATTCTTAAAATCCAGCTCAATATTTGGCCATCCTTTAGTATTCACTCCACAACTAGATAAAAGGAAAGGTAAACAAAAGGCAGTAAAGAATAATTGTCTTCTCATCTCTTAGGATTCCTCCTTATTTAAGTTTATCATACTACCAAACATTCGTGGCGATAAGAAAACAACAAATTAGATTAGCTTCTAATAATCTTTCTTATATAAGTTCAAAACCGCATGTTTACTCAATTAGGTCCCGAGTCAAGAACAAAGGAAATAATACACACTCTTAGGGGGTTTTCCAGACGAGAATTCGATTGGTGATTACGACTTTAAAAAGCTATTAAAAAGAGTGGTTATTTACAAAAGAAACAGAATCGTCTTCATCATCGGAAGCAATGATATGTCTACCCTTCCCAAAAGGATCACTCCAGAATGCACTTCTTCTTTCAAATATAAGATAAGAAGGACCTTATATTCATGCATATTTGGCTTTCTGTTACACCAGCTTTTACAAGCATTGAGATCATCTCTAAGTTTTCTTTTAGAGTTCCTTCCTGGTTCCATTTCATGTATAAATCATCTCTTTTAGTTTCTGACATTTTAAATACCTCCTTTTGTCTTGGCGCTCCTAGCACCGCTTTACTAAAAAAGCGAGATGAACTACGGATTTCCGCAAGAAAAAAGAGGACTATTACATCCTCTAAAATCCTAGGTTTATATCAACCAGTAATCTCTAAATAATTACTGCATGTACTTACACTTTTCCATGCTACCACTAGTATATCAAGAAACGGTCGTTTCAACAATTCACGCGGGATTAACTATTTAAAATAATATTAAAAATATTATAAATTTTCTGGAATATATTTTTCTTTAACTTTTTTATAATACTCTGCAAGCTCAGATTCATTCTTAAATAAGCCGACAGTATTAGGAATCAAATCTTCCCAATATATAACTTTCACATTTTTATATTCCGGTTTAACAATTTCTGCTAATTCTTTATAAGTAGAGCCATTCGCTCTCATGGTTATAAAGAAACAGAAATTACCCTTTTCCTCGTTTGCCATAATAATGTTTCTATAGCATTGATAATGTTTGCACATGAATTCACAACAATTAATGTTAATATTCCCTTTGTTGTCCTTAAGATAGGTTCCTTCTAATATTAATTTTTTATATGTATCGTTGAACTCTTTTTCAGGATTTTTAGCTTTTGTTTTCTTTTCAAATCCATCTTCAGTATATTTAATTTCAAAATAATACTTATGATTGTTAATGTCTTCACAATAAAAATCAAAATTTGTGCTTTTTTCTTTAATAACACATTCAAACTGATGGTCTATAATTTTTACTTCCTGTTTTAAATACTTACTCAATATTTTATTTAACCCATAATAATTGTTAATTATTAATTTAATGAAATAATTTACACATAAAGTTTGACTAGAATTTAAATGCATCCAATAATCATGCCTTTTAAACTCGACTTTTGAAGTCTCATCTATTGCTTCTTCACAAAGATAATTTTTTAAAGCAAGCTCGTTATCGTTTCCAAGAGGTAATATATGACGATATTTTTTTCCTTTATAAACACCATCATCAAATATATTTAATTTAGTGGTTTTATAATCACCTAAATAATTGTATATTTTGTATTTAAAGTTTTTGTAATTCATACTTACCTCTTTAATATTATTGTAGTGCTTCTAAGAATCTAATTGTCACGTCTTCCTCGCGGTTTACAGCATGTTTGTATAGTGCATTTAAAAAATCATCTCTGTAGCGAGGATTAATCAAAGCTCTGTTAGCAGTAAAAAACTCAGCTAAATCCCTATAAGACATTACAGGTACATCTGGATCATAATTAACAAAGTTATTAGCAACACTCTGAGGAGTCAATAAAATTACTTTATTCGTTTTTTCACGACCATCAAGATTATATGTATTTAAATCTTCTAAGAATAATTTATATGTTCTTAATTGATTTATATCTTCATCAATGTCATCATGTTTTCCGTTTATTCCACTGTTAATTTTGTTTTCGATAGCAATACGATAATTGTCATCGTGCAAATATAAATCCATTTGTCCGTCAATAAACCTTGTTAAATCATCGATTTGTTCTTCAGTAAAATGCCACCTATTAATTAATTTTGTTTTTAATTTTCCTGCTCTAGTTGTCTTCCCTTCATGAACCGCTTTTAAATATTTATTTGCAACTTTTTTTGGCTCAATTAGCGACTGACATTGTGCATCAATAATTAAATGTTGTGGATTATAATCATTAACTTGAAGATATCTATCTACAAGAAATGAGAAAAACCTATTTTTTAATTCCTCACTATCTTTAAGTACAGAGTAGATGAAATTTGTATATAAATTTTCATCATATAGTTTCTTAACATATTCAAGAAAATTGTTATGATTGTAACCAAATCGTATTTGAGGCTCCTCAGTGACTGTGCTTAATCTCCATAAATGATCTTCATTTAATAACGGTTGAACATTATTTACGTACCAAGTTTCTAAGTCTAGTCCTAGCGTGCTATAAGCATAGTTTTTTTCACCAAGTGTAGTGTCATTAAGCTCAGTAATTGAAGCGTGTTCACCATATACAATTCCAAATTTCCTCAATGAGTCTTCCCTTCTTGCATTGGTTTGTTCTGTCCTTTTATGCCAAATAAACAAATTCTCATTTTCTAAATTGTAATATCCAGATTTAAGAACTTTGTATGTGAACGGAAATAACTCAACTCTTTCATCTTCGTCTCTATCTCTTTGAAATTCCTCATCATTAAAATCAATTTGACTCAATGGTCTATTATTTGGCCCATATTGAAATTGATTTGCTATCATTCTCATCTCATCTTCAGACTCGATTGGAATTGGATTTATGACTACAGCTTTAAGTTTTAAAATGTTTGTTATTGTTGTAGAGTCAAAAATTAAAATTTTACTAAACGACCTATAATCATTGTTATTTAAAAATTCTATAGTTTCTTTTCCAACAGATCCATATGGTGGAACATAAAAAATATAGAAATTTCCTTCATTGTTATTAGCATCAAATGAATTTATTATTTCATGTCCAATTCCATTTTCGTTAAAACTACCACTAAAATTTTTAATTAACAGAGTTTGATAAGTTGGTTGGTGTTGCGGACGGCCTTCTCTTCGTTCACGATGTCTTGCAGGAAGTTCACCGTTATTTCTAGTAAATGTTACACTGGTATCATTTTTATCATAATGCGCTAAAAATCCGGCATCCATCCATGAACTTGAGTAAATGTTTTGAGTACTATTAGAAAAGAATGCTTGGGAATGATTATAAGCGCTGCCAGGCAATAAATTGTTAACTATTTCATTAAGTTCTTCTAGTGTTAGTGTCTTGTTATCTTCATTTAATTGACATAATAATTCGTGTAATTGTGGATATCTCATTTATTACTCCTCCTTTTTAAAACTCCTTTTTACTATGAAAACTTTTAATACTTTGTATTAACCATACCCTGAACACAAATAACAGGAATTATTTAGGTTCAAAATAAAATAAATTATTAAATGCAGTACGGTTTAAATGCTTTTTTAAACTCACAAACCTTCTTGATGATTTCATCCATTAAAACAATATAATTTGAATCATTAGAAAAATCTAAACCTGGAATTTCAACGTAGATTCTGCTTGCTTTTTTATCGTCTAATCTAAGCCAAGTAAGTTGATACCCTAGTTGATTTTCTATAGTTTCTTTATTCTTAAAGAATTCGTCATACTGATCTTTTGAATCACTAATCCAAACTTCCAAAGTAATGTTTTGCCTCTACCTACGCCCATTCCCATCGGTGTGTAATGTTCATATAAAACATCGTTGATTTTCTTTTCTGGTATTTCACCGATTGTATATATTCCTTTATCCAATGGAAACAGTATTCCTTCTTCAACTAAACGAGATACATATTTTCTAAAGCTTCCAGGTTTAACCATTCTAAAACTTGTAGATAGTAAATACCCAACATCCAAAATATCACCCTTATGATTCTCGCAATATTTACGTAATGTTTGTGTATCATAGACTCCCATAATTTAACACCTCAAATATATTTTACTAAAAAACCGCGACAATGTCGCGATATTTTACTTTGCTTTTTCAAACTTTTATATATAAATATATAATAGAAATTAAAAAAGACAAACCGTGACAGATTTGTCTCACTTTTTACAATGTGTTTGTTAAACAGCAGAAATACCACCGCCAAGAAAAAAGTGATTAAGTTAAACAGTGAAAATACCATTTTTTGTACGAAAGGCGCTAAAAGGCGCTCAACGAGACGTAGTTTTTTCGCTGACGCTTTTCAAAATCGCGTTTTTTGAGGTGGCTACTGTCGTGAGATAAGATGATTTGAAGTGTTATTTTGTCTTTAAGAGGTTGATGGTCGCTTCAATTTGAGTGGTTAGCCATGATTCCAAGTCGCCGAAATTAGTCGTGATATAGGTTTTTACATCATCGGACAACTCTTTCAAGGCTAGGTCCTTGGCCTTTGTAAGGGCCATGGCTTGGGCTGTCGCGTCGAACGTTCCGCTCTTCTTCAATGAATCGACGTAGGTTTGAAAAACGCAACGTACCGCGCTTGTGACGATATTCGTTGCGTCCTCTAAGAACTTGGCCGATTGCTTGTCGCTGATCTTCTTGTTGATGAGCTTTATCAACTGCGCGCCCGCGATAGATATAAGAGGCAGGACCACTGCGGTCACCACCACCGATATGATGTTAATTAAGATGTCGTTCATTTTTTGATTCCTCCTGTGTGGATCGCTTTGTTTCTGACATGGTTGTCGAGTTCGCTCTCGACCTTGACGATTCTTTCCTTCAATGTGGAGTTTTCCTCCTGAAGTTTATCGATCGATTTCTCTATGCGGTCAATCGAGGATTTGATATAGCCGATGTCGGATATGAGGACTCCCTCATTCTTGCCTTCGGCCTTGTTCTCGGTCTTGTTACCGCGCTTGAAGGCGAGGTAGGCGAACATGATGGACGATAAGGTCCCGACCACCGATATGATGGTCAACACGATTTCTATTGAGCTCATGATTTGCCACCTCCTTCTATGTATTCGTTAAATGAGTCGATAATTGTCTGGAACTCTGATAGCGAGTTTTCGTCTAGAATTTTGTAATCAGACCTGTAGGCGCTTATCTTGTCGAGCGTCTTTTTGCTGAGGGTTCCTCCGAACGTTCCGGTCTTATCCGGCTGCTGAATGGGAGGATGACGAGTATGACCCTGACGAAGTATGAGAAAGAGACCATTATCCTGTTCAACGAGGGCGAGGACACCGCCCACATCCAGACCTACAATGCCGGACTGCGGAAGCGGCTGGCAGCATTCAGCAAGAAGCACCCTGACCTTTGCCGCTTGGAAAAATCCTTCGCCCAGGGCGGCGTGATCTATGTGCTGGACAAGTCCAGACTGTCTAGCACCGTACAGCGAGGAACGCAGACGAAAAGCAAGCGAGAACGCAAAGCAAAACGGTTTCAACAGCCAAGCGGAATAAGGTAGCGTTTCGGATTGATTTGCGGTCAAAATGTCAGGTCTGTACTTGATGTTTTGACCGCAAACATATGACAAGTGAAGTGTTCGTATTTCAAGGATATAAAATAATCATTCACGGAATGTTTTCTAAACAATTAAAAAATTTACTGAAATATCTTGAAATGTATTTCGTGTAGCGGTATACTAATAATGTTCTGAAACGAACAGTTCAAAAAAGAAAGGAGGGCGCTTTGTGAAAAATTACTTCGCTCACTGTATTGATGTGGAAAATTTGTATATAAAGCTGGTATCCCCACTTTGCGAGAAACACGGGCTGACTTATACGGAGTTTACAGTTCTCATGTTTTTGGCAAATAATCCCCAGTATGATACAGCCACGCAGATTGTAAAATATCGCCATGTTGCCAAATCTCATGTATCTGTTTCCATTCGCTCCTTGCAGGAGCGAGGACTGTTTTTCGGAACACACAAGGGTGGAAATCACAGAACCATTCACCTGAGCGTGTCAGACAAAGCAACCAATATCATCGAAGCTGGGCATGCGGCTCAGAACAAATTCTACGGAATCGTATTTGCGGGATTTTCGACAGAAGAAAAAGAAAAGATGCAGCATTTTACAGAACAGATCAACAGAAATGTTATAGATTATTTGAATGATTGATTTTCGGAGGTATTCATAGTGGGAAACAATAAAGATTTTTTAGGTACACAGCCGGTCGGCAAACTTCTTTTGAAGCTGTCAATACCTACGGTGGTAGCACAGCTTATCAATATGCTTTACAACATAGTTGATAGAATTTATATTGGTCATATACCGAATGCAGGCAGCCTTGCTCTGACAGGAGTTGGCGTGTGTATGCCGATTATTATGATCGTATCTGCATTTGCCAGTCTTGTAAGTTCTGGCGGCGCACCCCGTGCTTCTATTTCGATGGGCAAGGGAGATATGGATTCCGCAGAGAAAACCCTTGGTGGATGTTTTCTTTTGCAGGTAGTTATATCGGTAATTTTAACAGCGGTTCTCCTGATTTTTGGCGAGGATTTGCTTTTAGTTTTTGGAGCCAGTGAAAATACCATTGAGTATGCCACCGAATATCTTAACATATATGCTGTCGGTACAGTATTTGTTCAGTTGACCCTGGGCATGAATGCATTTGTAACCGCCCAAGGATTTACAAAGGTATCCATGGTATCCGTAGCCATTGGAGCAATCCTGAACATTGTGCTTGACCCGATTTTTATTTTCGGCTTGCACATGGGTGTTGGTGGCGCAGCGTTAGCCACGATTATTTCGCAGGCAGTATCGTGTATTGTGGTTGTTTCTTTTTTGTGCAGTCGCAAAACCCAGCTCAAACTGAAACGCAAAAACCTGAATATAAGCCCGAAAGTGGTGTTCCCCTGCATTGCGCTTGGCACAGCGACATTTATTATGCAGGCAAGTGAAAGCGTTATTTCTGTGTGCTTTAATTCTTCTTTGCTGAAATACGGCGGCGATATTGCGGTAGGCGCAATGACAATTCTCACCAGTGTGATGCAGTTTGCCATGCTCCCTTTACAGGGCATTGCACAGGGCGCACAGCCGATCACAAGTTACAATTATGGGGCGAAAAATACAGAGCGTGTAAAAAAGACCTTTCGCATATTGCTTATAACGAGCCTGATTTACTCTGTAACGCTTTGGGCTGTTGCAATGCTTGCGCCGCAGTTCTTTGTGGGCATTTTCACACCGGAAGCAGAGATGGTAGCATTTGCATCAAAAGCACTGCGAATATATATGGCGGTGGCATTTATGTTTGGTATCCAAATTGCCTGCCAGATGACTTTTACTGCCCTTGGCAATGCAAAAAGCTCTATTATAGTGGCAATTACAAGGAAATTTATTCTGCTCCTGCCGCTCATCTACATTATGCCGCAACTTGTATCGGACAAGACTATGGGTGTTTATCTCGCAGAACCGGTAGCCGATTTTGTAGCAGTAACCTTTACCGCAATTTTGTTCTATTTCCAATTTAGAAAAGCAATGCGGTCAATTGAATCTTAACAGTACACAATGAACGAAGCTCCGTCAGCATGGTTGCCGAAGAACATGCCCCATGTAGAAATAAAACAGAATAATGATTAAGCCAAAGGCGATCAACCGTGAAAAGTTGGTCGCTTTTGTTTTGCCCATTATCAAAAATCGGAAAGGAGGTTGCCCCGATGCCCAACGAAGAATTGGAGAAATTGAAACAGAAGCAACACAGGTTGGAGAAGAAGCTGACCGTAGCCAAGCACAAGGAAAAACAGCTCGAACATAAGTTGAAGCAGTTGACCCGAAGCGAAAGAACCCACAGACTTTGCACCCGTGCCGGAATGTTGGAGACCTTTTTGAAAGAGCCGACCGTCCTGACCGATGAGGATGTGATGGAGCTGCTGACCTTCATCTTCCAGAAATTCTACATCGAAGACAACCTTACCCATAGGCGAGTGACAAACAGCGGTCAGAAAGATAAATACTACGTGAAAGACGGCCATGAAGGAATCGTCGACAGGTCCACTTGGGACAAGGTCCAAGAAATGATTAGCGCGAACGCAAGGAAATACAAAATCTTCAAAGGAAACTCGCAGGACTTCGTGACCGAGTATACGCATTTCGGCTATTGCCCCTACTGCCATGGGAACTACAGCGCGAAATGGAACCGAGACGTCCGAATGCTCTATTGCGGTTCGAACAGGACTAGGAAGCTATGCAAAAACAGCGAGTCCGTCTTCGTAGAAGACCTCGACAAGATAATCCCGATTCAAATCAAGAAACTCAAGGACAATGAACCTTTGTTTAAAGAAGCTTTGTTAAAGGTTTTTGAAGAGGATCGATCGGAAACCCAACGCAACCAAATAAAAGCCTTAGAAGGCGAGTTAGAGGCCCTGCGTGCCAAGTCAATCAAGTTCTCTAGGTACAAGGACCCGGCCTTCGATGACTTAAAAGCAGAAATCAAAAGAAGCATCTCCTTAAAAGCGAAAGAAAAAATGGTGATAGAGAACGAGATAATCACAAAGATGAATCCTCAAGCCAGAGCGAAAAACATAATAACAGAACTGAGGAATTTCCCGGATGGCGATTCCATTGGAAAGTACGAGTTTAAAAAGCTCTTCAAAAGGGTCGCCATTTACAAAAGGGATAAACTGGTCTTCATCATTGGGAGCGAGGACATGTCAAAACTTCCAAGAAAGATAGAGTCTTCCTTCACTTGCTGTTACAAATACAAGATCAGGAAGACGACGTTCATCTGCAATTTCGGCATTTACATCAACCGTTAAAAGCAAGAAAAAAACACCTAGGTCCCGCGAGGAATCTAGGTGTTTTCTTTGTTAATAAATCAGGTGCGTATTAGTAGTTCGAATAACCATACCGGCATTGGTTATTCAAACTTTTTGTTTTTCTTCTTTTTCTCATTTTTGGTGAAAACATGCGTAAATCGTAGAGCTTTTTGGTTTTGCTTAAACCTGCTAATTGAGGTCTAATGAATGTCAAACCAAGTTAAACGGGTGCAACAAAAAAGCGACAACCTTACGTATTGTCGCTGTTTAAATTGAATGGTGCCCCCTCGCAGAATCGAACTACGAATGGATCCTTACCATGGATCTGTTATGCCACTTAACTAAGGGGGCAAGTAATAACTAATTGTTACGACTTAACTGATTATAAAGTATCATCTTTTAATAATCAATGATATTTAGTGTTGCAATATAGTATTTATTCATTTCTTTTTTATAAATAAACCTAAGCAAATAAAATGGCAATGAGTGCTAAAAGTTCGGTGTGAGAAATAAATCCTTCAATCTCATAGAGATAGTTCCCACAATATTCTTTGATTTTGTTACCTTGAATTTCATAGAGGTAACTACCGCAATAACGCTTAATTTTGTTTCCATCTAATTCAAGTAGATAATTACCACAATATTGCTTGATTTTGTCGCCGCTAAATTGATAGAGATAGTTACCACAATAACGTTTTACTTTGTCATCTTGGATCTCATAGAGGTAACTACCGCAATATTCTTTGATTTTGCCATCGGAAATTTCCAAAATGTAATTGCCACAATATCTTTTAATCTTTGCCATATAACTTATTCCTTTATTTTTAGCGAAATTAATCTTCTATTCTTTCAGCGAATAAATCGTAGACAAAAGCATTTGTGATTTTAACTTTGACAATGCTTCCAACTGCAACAGGATTTTTCGAAGTGAAAATGATGTTGCCATCGATATCATCTGGAGCGTTCCAATAACTGCGCAAAGCATATTGTTTGTTCTTTGGATCAAAGGAAATGACAATTCCCTCCATTACTTCGCCAATATGAGTCTTGTTTTGCTCATAGGATATTTTCTTTTGTTTTTCCATTAAAGTACCAAGGCGCTTTGCTTTAGTAGCACTACTTACCTGATGTGGAAGTGAAAAGGCTACAGTGTCTTCTTCTTTTGAATATGCAAATGCTCCTACATGGTCGAACTTTATCTCATCGATAAATGATAATAATTCATCAAAGTCTTTCTTGGTTTCACCAGGAAAGCCAACAATAAAGGTAGAACGAAAAATGGCGTGAGGAATCTCTTGTTTAATCTTGCTAAATAAGGAGTAAAGAAATTTTTGATCACCTCTTCTATTCATGCTTTTAAGAATCTTTGATGAGGCATGTTGCAAAGGAATATCAAAATATGGTGAAATACGTGGATTGTTTTTAATAAGTGAAATTAGTTCATCGCTTATTTCATCAGGATATAAATAAAGGAGTCTAATCGAATAAAATGAGCAATCGAGCAATGCTTTTAAAACGTCGACAAGGGTATATTTATTATTCATGTCGCTGCCATAGTGGGTCACATCTTGCGAAATGATGACGATTTCTTTTATCCCTTTAGCGTCTAATTTTGTAGCTTCTGCTACGATATCGCAAAGTGGACGAGAAACAAAATCTCCACGAATTAATGGGATAGCGCAATATGAGCAATGATTATCGCACCCTTCAGAGATGCGCAAATAAGCAGTGTATGGAGGAGTGGATAAAACGCGATTAAAGGGGCTGATTTTTTCAATTTTAGTCGATAATAAATTCTCTAATAATTCGTTCATTTTTCCATAATCGCGAATCGGGATTAGAAGAGAGGCCTCAGGTAAGATATTTTTTAAATCGTTATAATATCGTTCAACTAGGCAACCAGTAACCACCAATTTTTTGTGATATTTTGCCATCTCAAGAATGGTGTCGATGCTTTCTTTTTTACTATCGAGGATAAAACCGCAAGTATTGACGATAATAACATCGGAATCTTCTGGTTTGGTCACGATTTTAAAATTGCTTTGACTGAGCATTCCTAAAATCATCTCGCTATCGATAAGATTCTTCGCACAGCCAAGTGAAACAAGTCCTACTTTATACATTTTTTAATAAAACCTAATCTAGAATTAACATCTGAGAAGTCTTTAATTTTCCACGTCCAATTAACCTCGTTAATCGTTGATGGAGTGTTCATCCTAGCCTTTGAAGGTAATCTTAATACATCCTGAAGAGGAAAAATAGTTAAACGCTCACGTTTATGCATAGCGATATATAATAGTTTATCCATCGCGTCGAAGTCTTTGTGGTAGGAAATATGATATCGAGAAATAAGTGTTTTTTCTTTTTTTGTTAAAGATGAATACCAACCAAGCAACGTATCATTATCATGAGTCCCCGTATAATAGATGGTATCAATAGCGTCATTGTCCACGCCACGTTTTAATTCATCTAAGATGGTAAATTGCATGATTTTCATGCCTGGTAAATGAAAATGATCTTTAAGAATTAAAACTTCTTTTCTTAAATCGCCTAAATCTTCAGCGATGAGATTGATAGAAGGATACTTTTGATAAAGGGCGTTAAAAAAATCGTATCCATTCGGATAGCACCACTTCCCATCAATCGCCGTTTCACAACGAGGGTTAATAGCCCAATATGAATCAAAAGCGCGGAAGTGATCAAGCCTGACCACGTCATATAATTGATTAGCACAATAAATTCGATAACTCAAGAAACCATAATCATCTTTTTTTAGCGCGTCCCAATTATAAATTGGGTTTCCCCATCTTTGCCCTGTTTTAGAAAAATAATCAGGTGGAACTCCAGCGATGAGTTTTGGTGAATGATTTTCATCGAGTAAAAAGAAATCGCGAGCATAATATACATCGCTTGAATCTAATCCAACATAAAAAGGAAGATCGCCGATGATTTTGATGCCAGATTTGTTCGCATATTCTTTAATGTTGAGCCACTGAGTTAAAAGTATCTTTTGGGCAAATAATTGAATTTTAGCTTCAAGTGCAATTTCAGGTGGAAGTTCATCGATATTTGTCGTTAATATTTCTTGATTATCCCACTTTTCCCATGACTTATTTTCATTGAACTCTTTTAAAGCGATAAAACATGCATATTCAGCTAAACCTGGGTTGTCTTTTGCGTAACTAACATAATCGAAATGATTGTTTTTAATAAAATTAAAGTACGCTTCTTTAATCGCATGCTCTTTAATTTGCCGAGCTAGAAAATAATCCACTTTTTCACTTGATGTAATCTTTTCTTTTTTGCTTATCAGTTTATCTCGATAAAGATCATCTAAGCAGATATAGATAGGATCAAGAGCAAAGCTCGAATATGGCTGATATGGAGAATGACCATAGCCCGTCGGATTTAAAGGAAGAATTTGCCAATAAGAAACCTTATTCTTTTTTAATATATCGATAAATTTTTGACATTGTATTCCAAAATCACCAATGCCATATTCTCCACACAATGAAGAAATAGCGCAAAGTATTCCTACTTCTTTCATTGCTTTGGTCCCTCGATGATCACGTGTTTGTTTTGAATGTTAATCGACATGTAAATTAAACTTAAAAAATTGATGAGCAAATTAATAGCAATAGACACTAAAGAAATAACGCCAACGAAAGACAAAGACACACTTTTAGCATTGACGGCATAGTTTGGATTAGATGAAGTGAATAGTAAAACAGCAAAAATTGCGAAAAATAATCCTAAAACTGAAGAAAGAAGACTAAACGATAAAATGAGAAATTTTAATGGGTTAGCGGATTTAGAAAAAAGCATCCAAATGGTAAATGCTAAAGTCAATACACCGCTTAAAGACCCACCTATGCCTAAAATTAGGGCAATGGTATTTCCGTTAACATATGGAGATGGTGAATGGCCAAAACCAATCATATAACCTGTTATTTCATCAAGCATGACATGGGTCTTTGTATCATAAACTTCCACATAGTTAAAATAGATGCTAAAAGCAAACAATAAACCCATAAAGGAAGAGACGAACAAAAAGACAAAAAATAATTTGTTAGCTTTAATGGTGCGAATCGTCCTTTGAAACCTACTCATATTGGGCAGACTCCCTAGCAAGTTGTCTTTGCTTTAAAAATTTAAGTGCGTCGAGTTTAATATGACGTCCTTCAAAAGGAAGCGACATCAAGACATCAATTGGTAAGATAAGGACATAAGCAGGAATTATAAGCCACAGAATTGGGACAAAGTATTCTTGCCCATTTACAAAATATTTAAAGATTGGCAAAATGGCAAAGCCATAGCACCAGCCAAAATATTGATCAGCAAATCCTGGCGGACCAAATATGAAAGCCGCATTTCTAAAACTGCGAGAGAAGAATTCTTCCCATGAACAGCTGAGAAGTCCACATAATTTTAAAGCTATTTCATTAATAAATATCAATAATAAAACACTAAAGAAAACAAGTGGTTGCTTCCAGATGCGACGATAATCGAGTTTATGTAAACCACTAAACACCATCATCAGTGGCGCAACGATTAAACCAATATGGCAAATGTAATATCGCAATAGTTCACTAATCGCATTAAAATTGTCAAGGGTGCGACCCATTGCATCGCTTGGCATAAGACATGCTAAGATGCCTGATAAAACACCCATGTAATACATATAATCTTTTAAAGTTTTATTTCCCCATAAGTAAATCCATGGGAAAATCATAACGGACACAGCGCATATATTTTCAAACGAAGACTTGCGTAAAGAATAAGGGAAATCAGACAAATAATCAGGCAGAAGTTGTTTTAAAAAATGGAGAGCAAAATTGGCGATAAGTAAGCCAAATATGAGCCAATAGACAACTTTTTTATCGAGTTTAGTCGAAATATAGACCATGACTAAAACGAAAATGGCCGCCAATCCAAGAATGGCAAAATAAACGATGTTTCCAGGATAAATTATCATCTTTTAAATTTGAGCGTGGAAATAAATCGACTAAATCCCGCTTCTCCTTCGCTATCGTTTTTAAACACTGCACAGTTTTCGAGTATCCGAGCACAAGCTCGAGCCATATAAAATGAACTGGAAATATGTTCTTTTTGAATCTCGTCAATCATATGTTTAAATTCACTCATATCAGGATAATTTTTAATGCATTCTTCAAAAGACATCTTGCCACTTGTTATGGCATCCACTAAATCGCATTGACGTTTTAGTCTGGCTGGCAGGATAAATATACCCATGACTTCACTTATTCCTATACCTTCTTTTTTAATGATATGGTATTCAGGATGAGCGTGGAAAATACCTAGTGGGTATTCACTTGAACAACGATTATTTCGCAAAGCGATATATAAAAGATAATCTGGACCATCTTTTTTGGCCATTAATGTCACGGAATTATGCATGGCATCGCTTGAAGCGATAATCGAGAGTTTTTCATCGCTATATTTTTTCCATTTTTCAATTATTTCCATCGCATAAGAAAGAACTTTTTCTTTATTTTCGCCACGTAGCCTTATAACATTGTTAAACCAATCGACAATTCCAACTTCAGGTTTGTCATTGCATTTTGGCAAAATTATTTTTTTAAGAGAACATCTAAAGATGGGTGAAAGAAATTTTCCACCTTGAAAATGTTCATGGTTTAAAATTGAACCACCAATGATTGGCAAATCTGAATTAGACGAGATAAATGCATCTGGGAAATAATCTAAAAATGATAGAAGATGCCTGGTATTGGTCTTGCTGACATGCATTGGGCGATGGACGTTATCAATCACAATCATGTGGTAAGGAAAATAAACATATGGCGAATATTGTAAATGCCAAATATTTCCATCGAGGTCAAGCGCAATATCGCGAAGGTTTTGTCTTGGCGGAAATTTTCCTCCACCAGCAAAGCCTACGTTCTTGTGACAAAGAACACACTTTGGAAAGCCTTGAATAGATTGTTGCGGAACTGATAAAAGTTTGGCTATATCTTTATTATTTTTTTCAGGCTTTGCAAGATTGATTGAAATGATGATATCTTTCCCATCAATTTTGTGTTCAGAAGTGATATTGCGATCAACGAATGTTTTTTTGATATAATCATTCTTCACCGAAAGATTAAATAGATAATCCAAAGCGGCATTCGAATCGCTTTTTAATAAATAATCAAATCGTTCATTTACAAGCTTGTTAGATGGAGTAACTAGACCCATTATTCCAGTGGTAAGACGTTCAGCTTCAGTATCGTCTAATTTTAACGTGTTAATAGCATATTCATTGATAGCATTCACAAAAACATCTGGAACAGGCAATTTTTTAATAGCGTTCTTGTCGATTTCTCCAATGTATGGTTTTGCAACTTGAAGCCTAGATAAAATTTCTTTTCTTTTTATAGAAACGCGATGTGGGTTTAAAGATAAATTAATCGTCGCGTAGTAGAGCAATTCTTCAATAGTTTTTGCAATCATGGACATAATCCTCAATCTCATATTATATATGAAGAGTTTATTTTATAAAACTAGAAAAAGCCTTTTTTAAGTATGAGGCGAAAACTTTAACATCAAAAATCAAATGAGCCTTAACATTATAAGAGGATATCCATCTAAGAATTGGATGAAAAAACGGGTTTAATCTTTCGAAAAAGTCTTTTGTATATACTAATAGTATCTTTCTCTATGAATTTAATTTTTATCAAAATGTTTTCATACAATTGTAAATGAAAATGTTTTCTTGTAGTATATTAATATATATTAAAGCGAATCAAAAATTATGAAGATAAATAAAAAAATATTAATCGCACTACCACTTCTTGTGGTGTCGCTGGCTTCATGCAGCGAAACAAAATGGAGTTGGTGGGAAACCCAAAACATCGATATTACCAAGGGAATTCTTTTAAAAGATGCTCAAGATGCTATCACTTCGTCAAGCATGCGATTTGATAAAGCCACAAGCAAAAAAGATGGGTATTCATATAACACTTATCTTAAGAATTACTTGGGTCAATTCGCCACAGAATGGGATAAAAATGTCAATGTGAGCAATGTTATCACTTCTAAAAAATATGATAATAATGTCGTGATTGTAAATAATGCATATACACGTGAAGATTTATATCCAAATGCTAGACAATACGTCAATAGCAACATCGATACATATTCCGTGGGGTTGTCCAATAACGACATCGATGTCAAAACATTTACAGACAATGGATATGGCGAAAAAATAGGTAGTGAAAAAGTAATCATCTATACCAATGCCAATACTTTCAAAAGCAATCTCTCCATTGGCTCTACAATGGATGTGAGCAAAATCAACTGGTTTCATGCAACTTATGGTATGGCGGATAATGGATCGATCATCGTCGAAGAAACATATGTTGAACAAAGTTCAATCTCTGTCTATATGACTGGGCAATCAAATATTGTCACCACAAAGAACACATATAAAAAATACCGCTTTGCAAAAGGAGAGGAAAATGGTTTAGTGGTGTGGACAATGGACTATGCGTACGAAAAAATGGAAATAAAGATTGCCAACGATGTCTTCAATGTTGCAATGTCTTCTCCATTTCTATTAGAAAAATCAGAAAGAGTAATCACTTTCGGTTTTGCCTCAAATGGCACATATGACACTTCATTAGTTCCAGTTATTGAGTAAAAAGGAGGAAAATAAATGGAAAAGAAAGAGAATGAGTTTTTATCAAAAGAGCAGATTAAGAAAGGTTTGGGAAGATTCAAAGGATTAGGCATTTTTGCTTCAATCATTCTTATTTTGATTGGGCTTGTCATCACTTTGTTTCCACTATTCTCCGCAATTATTGGCGTATGGCTATTCTTCGCTGGACTTTTGATATTTGGTATCTATCAAATAGTTACCTATTGTTTGCTTAAAAAGGGTGAAAGACAAGGATGGCAACTCGCTAGTGGCATTCTTTCATTATGCTTATCAGTTCTAACGGTGTTTTCCACTATTGTCGATATTAATTATCTAAAAAACTCTGGAGCCGAATATCCAATTGCTTCCGCCAGTGCCACAATTGTCTTTTGGCTTTTCATCTTCATTGGTTTTTCAATTCTATTTAGTGGAATATTTAGATTGTGTAACATTTCAAAAGTTGTTTCACATGGCGGATCAAAAGGCTGGGAAATAGCTTATGGAATCGTATCTATTGTTCTAGGCGCTTTGATGGTGACCGTTCCAACTTATGGTGTGTTTATCGTCTTTATGTATGTTGGTGCAGCTTATATCATCATCCTTGGCATATACATCATTATTGAATTATGCACTAACCCTGAACTTAATGGCGCTCATGAGAAAAAAATAAAAGAACAAAAGGCACATACGAAAAATATTAAAGAAAATGAAGATATTGTCGAAGAATCAATTATTGATGCCCACGAAGACTCAGGTATAAACGACAACGAATTATAATTCGTGAATCATCTAATAAAAAATCAAAATATAATCAAAGACTATTTATTAATAATTTGGATGCTACTAATCATTAGAAGCATCCTTTTATTTTGTAAACTATCATTCAAAAATGCACTTTGCGTCGGTTATTTTAAAAGCGAGGCGAATAATAATACTTATGCGATGCCAAACTATAGTAACGGCGCAAACACTCTTAAAATTGCCCAGTAGATTCGACGAAAAACAGTGACGCTTTTGTAGAATATTGGTTCAATCTTTTCCGAAACTGAAATAGCGGATAAGAAATCTTTTTTCATATCGGCAATGCACGAGCATTTATAAAGAAATGTGCCACATTCCAAGTGAAGATATAGAGAACGATAGTCAAGATTAATCGTACCAACCGTACCGTATATATCATCCACAACAAACATCTTAGCGTGAACAAATCCTGGGGTGTATTCATATATTTTTACCCCTGCACTAATCAATGAATGATAATAAGATCTAGTGACATTAAAAACCATCTTCTTATCTGGAATGTGAGGAACAAGAAGAACGACATCCACACCGCTTTTAGCGGCGTGTCTTAAAGCATTTTCTAGTTCTGAATCAATAATAAGATATGGTGTAGTGATGTATACATATTTAGTAGCGCGAGATATCAATGATAAATAAACTTCCTCGCCTACTGCTTCATAAGTAAACGGAATATCGCCATAAGGTTGAACATAACCATCGCTTTGACAAGAGGCAACGATATCAGCCCCAAAATGTTCTGGTAGGTAATATGTAAAGTCTTCCACCATAGTATTTGTGCAAGCACACCAGTTAGAAAGGAAAAGGGTAGTTAATCCATATACAGCTTGTCCTTTGATCATGATAGCGTTATCTTTCCAATGACCAAAGCGCACGACTTTATTGATGTATTCATCAGCAAGATTGATACCACCAGTAAAACCAGTATGACCATCGATTACCAATATTTTGCGGTGATCACGATTGTTCATTTTGACATTAACAATTGGTTTGAAACGGTTAAAAGCAAGGCATTTAATTCCATATTTCTGAAGAGTTTTGTAATAATTGCCGGGCAAAGTACCAATAGAGCCTAAATCATCATACATGACACGAACGTCCACTCCTTCTGTCACTTTTTGTTTTAAAACTTCGAGAATGGTTGGCCAAAAGATACCTTTATTTTCAATGATAAAATATTCCATGTAAATATAGTGCTTTGCTTTTTTAAGTTCTTCTACCATCACAGGAAAAGCATCATCTCCAAGTGGAAAATATTTGACTTCGCTTTTATTAAATAAAGCGGAGCCAGATTCCTTGCTGATGTAATTAGCCATTAAAATCGCTTCAGGATTTTCTCTTCCTATTTCAGTTACAATCGAAGGATCGGTTTGTATTTTACAAAGAGCCTTTTTCATACGATTCATTTTTCTTTGCTGACGTTTTGTGAACTTTTTATTCGCAAACATGATATAAAAAATAGCGCCTAAAAAGCCAAAGACACCAACGACGACAAGCCAAGCAATTTTATAGGCGTTATTAGCGCGAGAATTAATGATATAAACCATGACGACCAAACGAATGACCACTTCTAAAGAAACAATCACATAAGGGAAGATTGTCTCTAACAGTGTGCCAAAGAAAACTAATAGTAATATTTCACAAGTGAAAAGAAGAGCTAAAATAAGCACTGTCCAAAACATTCGACCAAAGATGAGTTTAAAAATTTTTTTCATGTAATATATACTTTACTCCGCAGTTTTGCTTGGGATAGTTGATTTATCAAATTTGCCATTGCTTGTGGTGGAATAGACATTGGTAATAATAGAAAATTCGGTTGTCAAATCATAGGATGAATCAGCATTTGTGTCGACATGAACTTTGTGAGAAGAACGAACTGTTTTTAAGAAATCATCTTTATAAAAATATTCAATTGAATAAATTTCTTCACCAGGTAGGGTGATGGAATTATATGTGAAATTGGAATGAGTTACAGTTTGTTTTCTAGTGTAGACCGTGCCATCTTCAAACTTACCTGCTAATGAATAATCACTTGCACTAACTAAAGAAGGAACTTCAGATGCAATACCTAAATAGAAAGAATCCTCATAAGTTGTAACATTATAGTCGGCAATTTTATTTAAATAAACACTGGTCACACCATCTTTTAGATATTGGCTAGTATTGTTAATCGTCGACAAATCAGTCCAAATATATGAGACTTGAAGGGTCCCTCTTGTATAATCAGGATCTATTTCTAAACGTAAGTCATTATCGCCAGAATACTCGCGATATATAACATCATTATCATATCGTTTTACTTGTATATTTGCGACTCTTACAGTCGTTTTGTCTTCACTATCTCCAATAGCACGAGCTTCGATTTTATCTTTGCGATATGTATATTGAACCTGCATGACATTTTTATCATAGCTTTTAGAATTCTCAATTACGCTATAAAGTTCACTAAAACCAATACCAGAAGAAAGACTTGATTTAATAGCATCTTCATCTGTGGGATCGGAGACTTCTCCTTGTCCACTTGATGTATTGCCACCCGGTGTATATGTTCCATTAGAGCCACAAGCGACAAGAAATAATGCACTTATGGGGATAATAATTAGTTTTTTGTTCATAATAAGACCTCCTTAATATATTACAATATATATTCCGCATTTGTTAACGGACATTATAAATCTTGATACTCGAAAGGGATATAGAAGCACTTTTTTGATCGATTAAAGGATAATTTTTTAGAAATATTTTTATATAAGAAATGTTTCTATTGTCGAAAGATGATTGATAATAGTAAGACTTGATCTCTTTGATGGTAGGAAAATAACCACTTTCTAAAAGTTTATCATCATTAGAATAGAAATTTATTGCCAAAGAAGATTCGCTTGTAGAATCAAGCATTTTGCCATAAACAGATATTTCGCTAACATCGATTTCGATATATTTATATAATTTGTCATTATTTTTAGGCGAAAGAATTGCCTGTGACAATTTATCGAATTTAATCGAACCATTAGAAATAGAAGGATCGTTCTCAATGGACCAATTTTTTGTTAAAACATTATCCTTAAAATTCGTTTCATCTAAAAGCGTCAACTCAGCAGGATCAAATCCTTCATTTCTTATGCCGACATCAGGAAGAAAAGACTTGCATAGAAAAACCGTTAGATAAACTAAAGCGATAACGCTTACCATGCTCCCAATTGCAATATAAAACTTAGTTTCTTTTTTCATTTATGAAACTATTCTATCAAAATAATTATCTATACGCCATAACAAACAAGTTTGTTTTTTATCTTGTTTGCGTTACAAGTGTAACTAATGATATAATCCAGTTGAGGACCTATTATGGCGAAAAGAAACGCAAAGGATGAAATATGTTTCGCTCTTTTTGTGCTTTTAAGAAGGCATGATTATGAGTCGATTACCGTTAGCGATATCGCTGAAAGAGCAGGCGTTTCGAGAATGACTTTCTATCGTCATTTCGTCAACAAAGAAGATGTTTTCATCTATTACGCTGATGAACGCTTTGATGAATTTATTCATATTATCCGCAAATTAAAAAATGGAACGATTGAAGATTTTTTAATCGCTTTATTTAATTTCTTAGCAAAATACGAAGAGTCCTTAAAAGTTCTTATCAAAACTGGTAAATACGGAATAATGCTTGACAAATATGAACAATATTTTAATTATATATATCACAAATTCTCTTTATATGATGACCATTACAAATTATTAAATAAATATACAGTCTCATTCATTTCTGGTGGCATTTATAACGCTACATATAAATGGCTAAAAAATAATTCTGATGATGATCCAGAAGCCATTGCTCATCAATTAGTTGAAGTGTTTGATAAATTCGCTAAGATGGGTGTTCCCAGCATAGGATAAAATATTTCATCGATGCAGCATTATCAATGCCATCGTGATTTATATTGTGAACAAACTTATTTAAATCAGCTTTAATGTCTTTATTTTTTTGAGCCTCGAAAAGCAATTCTTTAATATAATCTAGTTCTTTTGATGCATTAAAAATAAGTTCATCAACACTTTCGTGATGTGGGGTATTGTCCACCACTGAGGCCCACGCACTTTTTTTCTCATTTAACACATCGATATAGGTGTATTTTGTAGTAGATTTAGGCATCGACATGGCATTAGCCATGCTTAAATGTTTGAATTTATTCAAATAAGCTTTTTTGATACCAAGTGGTGAGTATAAAGCACCAAGTGCAGTATTCATGTCGAGATAGGCTAAATAATAAGTATTTTTATCTATCCCATCGTAGTTTAATTGTTTCGCCAAAGAAGCGAACATTTCCGAAACTACTTTCACCCATTTTTTAGGGCATTTAATACATTTTTTTGGATTTCTAAATGTCGACATTTTTTTGCTATACACAACATCTAAAATAGTTTCAAAACCAACATGTGATAATAAATATTTATTTTTCTCTTCTAAATTAGAAGTGAAGCCCGTGCGATAAAAAACATAAGGGTGAACATTGCGATCTAAAATATAATGAGCAAATAATCCTTCAATAAAAGCAAATAGCATGTCTTTGTGCTCGCTTTTATTTGCATAATCAATTAAGTAAAGATAGCAAGGCGCAATATCACAATGATGAAGCAAACCGCCAAAGTTTTGAACTATTTTAGGATTATTTCTTTTCTTATAGGTGTAGCCGTAAAAGAAGAAAACATCAGGACCTTGTCCTCCTAAATAGCAAAGCGAAGAATATTCATTAATCGATGTATTATTTTTAACAAAAGTAAAATGTGTAAGCGAAGCTGGCATAATCAGTCCTGGTCAAAGGCCTCAAGTCCTTTTTTGCGCTGAACTTTTTTATTTTTAACATCTGGGATAAAGAAGAACACGACAAGCGCTGCTAAAAATAAAACGGCGGAATATGGGAATGTTACAGGCCAACCGCTTCCATTGGTACCAAATAAATTAGGTATGAGCATCAAAGCGCCAAGACCGATTGGAGTTAACGATTGAGCAAGCATCGATGAAGTATAATAATAACCAGTATATTTGCCAACGGTTTTTTGCGTCGATAGCTCCACTACCATTGGATATGAGCAACAATTAATAAAAGCCCATCCCACTCCAGCAACACCAAAAATTCCATAATATGCAATAGCAAGAGAATTAATTCCATCGCCAACAATTCCATTATTGCCCATGACAAATGGAGAAATAATAAATAAACTGACCATGGCAATAACCATTGTCCCTATCCCAATAATTACAGTAAATTTTCTTCCAATCTTTTCAGAAACAATCCCGGCTGGGACAAAGGCTAACATTGAACAAATTGTCAAAATAATCGTTGCCAAACTTTGTTTGTCGAATTGTAAATAATATGTTGCATAGTTGCTCCAAAATGTTTCCACGCCATTAAAAGCGGCAAACCATAGGAAAATAGCAATGATTAAAAGCCATAATCTCTTTTTATTCTTTTTAGATAACTTGTCATCTTCGACTAGTGGTTCATCGATTTCAGCAAGAGCTTCACCGCGTTTAATGTCTGGTTCCATCTCTTGAAGAACTTTATTTTCGTTAATGGAGAAAAATAGAATAATCATCGTAATTATCATAAGCAAAGAAGCCACTATAAATGGTACATATATCATGATATTTTGATAAGAAGGATTAGCGCTGCCATCTTCAAGAGTCGAAGTAAAATATTTCTTGTTAGTAATGAATAAAGCTAATGCTCCAGCGACAATAGCACCCGCATAACCAACGACATTGATAATGCCGTTTGCCTTTGCACGTAATGGCTTAGGAGTGATATCAGGCATCAATGAAACAGCTGGATTGCGATACATCTGCATAAAAACAAGCACTAGAGCCATGACCACAATAACGCCTAATAAGGAATTAAAAGCAAAAGCAACAGGAATAAATATTAAAGCAATCGAGGCTAAAATTGTGCCAATAACAATATATGGCATTCTTTTGCCAAACCTTGTATGAGTTTTATCTGATAACGAGCCAAATAATGGAAGCATAAATATAGCGAAAACATTGTCTAAAGCCATAATAACACCAACAATCCATTGAACTTCAGTGCTGTTTTGGGTGCCCATTTGTTTCATCAATAATTCAGCAAGAATAGTTGGACAATAATTATTGTAAACTTGCCACAACATCAAAATTCCAAAAAACGCGAAACCGATGATAAATGTTCGCTTATAATTTAGTTTTAGCGGAGCATTTGCCATAGAACTATCGTTACTTTTTTTCATAATTATTACCTTTGTTCGTAGTTATTAATATTATATTAACACATTAGAAATAAATATGTGGTTTGTATTTAAATTAGGAAAAATGTAAAATTAAACTAATATGCTAAAGAAATTACAAAAAACAATCGGTTTGAACTTGATTCTTTTTTCAATCTTTTCCATTTTTAGTTCTACTGGCATCACTTTAAATAAGCATTACGATCCATTAAGTAGAATTAAAGTTACTCCAGTTGATGAAATTTCAGAGGCAATTCCTAGTTTTACTAGTAATGTTAGCGATGAGCCATCTTACTCTAGTGAAATACAATTTAATAATATAAACATAGGAAATACTTGGGATAATTTTCGCGGACAAGGGGTCACGGTAGCAGTTATCGACTCAGGAATAAACATTACACACGAAGATTTTTTTGATTCTTCAAATAACATTACAATTTCTAATAAATCCGCATCATTGTTATACAATTCTACTTCAGGCTCAGTGATAACTACTCAAGTTACAAATAATGATTATTCCACTATCAGCGATTCTGGAAATCATGGAACAAATGTTGCTGGAACAATTGCAGCAAGAGTAAATGGGGTTGGGACTTCTGGAGTTGCGCCAGAGGTGTCTTTAATGATTTTGAAAACAGCTTACGTTACAACCGAAGTAAATGCTGCTATCCGCTATGCTGCAGATAATGGCGCAAATATCATCAACATGTCTTTTGTTCTATACGAAGTCAGTTTTACTAATTATTTAAATCAATCGGTGACTGGATATAGCGGTGCCTCTTCATTTTTTTCAAGTGCAATTAATTATGCATATGGTAAGGGCGTAACCATCATCGCTGCTGCAGGAAATGATGGAACGAGTAATTCAGCCTATCCTGCAAGTAACACTCACGTTATTGGAGTTGGAGCCTTAGCACGCAATTCCGGATCGAGTATGGCTTCTTACTCAAATTCTGGAACCAGTAACGTCAAACTAGTTGCTCCAGGTAGCGTCTATGTTCCAACGACTGGTAGTTCATCTTCCTATATAGAAACTCAAGGCACATCATTTGCCTCTCCGATTGTCGCCGCAGCGGCAGCAATATATAAATCTAGGCAAACATCAGCGACTAATGCACAAATTGAAACTAGATTAGAATCAACCGCTTATGATTTAGGCACTACTGGTAACGATGCAACTTATGGATATGGAAGATTAGACATCTCTTCACTTGTTGGAAACCCAATTATCTCCATATCATTAGATAAAAGCGAATTAGCGATGAAAGTCGGCGACACAGCGACTTTAATTGCCACTGTAACGCCAAGCAATGCTGATGATCCGACTTATGGTTTTATTTCTAATGATGAAAACATAGCAACAGTAGATATGGAAAGTGGCTTAATTACAGCTCTTGCGATAGGAAGTACTACTATTGGTGTGTTTTCAAACGATCGAAACCTAGATGCATATTGCACAGTTAATGTATCTAGCAGCGGAAGTGCTCTTGAAGATGCGATTAGTTGGGCAACAAGTTTTTTAGACTCGACTGCCACCGAATGTCAAAACTTGAACGTAACAAGCACAACTTGGAACGCGTTAAAAGAAACTTATTTGGCTTTATCTAGCGATGCCAAAAATGAATTTGTGAATAACTCATCATTGAATACAACTATCACTAGCGCGCAAGCAAGATATCGTTTTATCATCTTAAAATATATTGAATTTGATAATTTTGTTGTCGATGGAAATAGCAATGTTTATGTGACGAGAAATGCTAACAGCATTTATAAAAATATTGCCTCAAACGATTCCTGGATAATCATCATCATAACTATCTCAGTATCAATCGGAGCAATATTTATATTTTCGTGTATCGCTATAAGAAACAAAAAGAAAGAAGATTAACGAGACTCTTTATTTAATTCGTATTTAAACAATCGTTTGATATCATCATCGCTCATAAACGGAAATATCTTATTAACATCCAAATTTTGATATTTTCCTTCGATAAATTTATCGACAAGTTTTGATAAAACTTCTTCGCTTACAAATGGCAAAACTGAATAGATGAGATTTTCGCTTGCTTCCTGTGTACTATCTAAGAGACTGTCGAAAATATCATCGCAGTCATCTTCATCCATAAATGGAAATAAAGCGCTCAATTTGATGTTTTTATAATTAGGATTGCCACTGACAACATAATGCGCAATTTCAGCAACTTCATCATCATCTAAAAATGGAAGCATAGACATAAGTTTGGACATTTTAATAGCATCCTTGGTGGCATTATCTTCGTCTAAAGAAGCATTGAAATAACAAGCACCATCTTCACGCTCATCCTTGCCAACTTCTTGATAATATATCTGGCCGTTTATCTCCACTTTTTTTAGTCTCATATTAAATACCTCCTTTAAATGAAATCATCTTTTGTTCGATTGGGGACAAATATGGGTATAACTCTTTAATATCACATTTTATCAATCCATCTTTAATGCGTTTGATAATTAATGATCTTTCTTCAATCGTAAAACGATCTAATTGCGAAGCAACATCGAATTCTAATTCTCCGTTTAATATTTTTTTCATAATGTATTCGCGAGTGTGACCACGAAAGATATTGTTCTCATCGATTTTTGTTTGTTCCCCTAAACAGAGGATTTCTTCAAAAGGAACATTGAATATCTTACCAAGTTCGATGATTGTATCAATAGATGGAATTGAGATGCCTCTTTCCCAAGTAGATAAAGCTTGCCGAGTCACATATAACTTTGCGGCAAGATCATCCTGGCTCATATTCGAGTCCTTGCGAAGAGATTGCATCTTTAACCCAACTTGAACAAAATCAATCATTCTCTTCTTCCTTTCATGGCAAAATTATAAGTTAGCAAGTTTTTAAGGTCACGCAAACGATAATTGCGACTATTACATTATGCCACAAAAAAAGACCTATAAAAGGTCTTTCTTTAAATAATAATCGAAGAGTTATTTTTTCTCTTCAGGTTTTTCTTCAACTTTTTCTTCAACTTTTTCTTCAACTTTTGGTTGAGATTGAGAAGACTCTCCAGACAAAGCTGCTTCTCTATTTTTGATCTTGACGCCAAATAAAGCTACGCGAAGTATTAGAAGAACAACACCAGCGCATAGAACTGGCCATCCAAGATTGATGAGCAAATCATCAGTCCATCCAAAAAGAGAAATATCGATCTCGGCAGCGATAAGAATAGCGAAGACAATAGAAAGTGAAATTCCAACGATGAAGCAGATACCACCTACTAAAACAAGTGGAAAACCTATTTTATAAAAAAGCGATTGTTTTTGCTTGTAATTAGCAATTTCTTCTTCGTATTGTTTTCTTAGATTTTCATCCATTTTAAAAATCCTCCTTCAAATTATTATAACTCACAAAAATATGAGATTCAAAAAATTGTATTTTTTTATTACATTGCGCCCTAATGTGATAACATATTAAAGAAATAAGGAGAACAAATATGAAATTTGAAGAATTCCCATTCAATGTCCCTGATAGCAAAAAAATCAGTAAGCAACTTAGTCAGGTTACTAATGAACTGGTAAACGCTAAGGATGGAAAAGATGCTTTAAAAGCCTTTAATAGATACGAGAAAATATGCCGCGTATTTGGAAATGATGCTACCAATATTCAAGTTCATTTCACTTTGGATACAAAAAATGAAACATATGCCAAAGCACAAACAACACTAAACGAAGTCGGACCGCTTATTCAAAATTACTCATTGGCGTTTGAAAAAGCGCTAATTTCATCCAAATTCAGACCATATCTTGAAGAAAAACTTGGGTCATATCTTTTTAAGATGTATGAAGAAAGCATTAAAACATTCAATGAAAAAATCATCCCAGATTTAATTGAAGAATCAAAACTTGTTGATAAATACGATGCTTTAATCGCCAGCGCGCAAATCAATTTTGACAGCAAAGTTCTAAACTTACCTCAACTCGGTAAATATATGGAAAACAAAGACCGAGAAGTAAGAAAAGGTGCCACTATTGCTCGCGACAAATTTCTTTTGTCAATAGAAGGCGAAATTGAAGATATATATGATCAATTAGTACATTTAAGAGATAAAATGGCCAAAGAATTAGGTTACAAAAATTACATCGAACTGGGCTACAAAAAATTAGGAAGATTAGATTACGATGCAAATGATGTCGCAATTTATCGCGAAGAAATTAGACGCGTCGTCACGCCTCTTGCTAAAAAAATAAATAAAGAAAGACTTATTCGAATCGGCATTTCAAAGCCATATTCATATGATATGTCACTTGATTATGTCGATGGTAATCCAACACCTAAGGGTGGAAAAGATTACTTGGTTGGAGAGGCAAGAAAAATGTATCACGCAATGAGCGTAGACACAGACGTATTCTTTAACTTTATGGTTGATAACCACCTCATGGACCTCGAAGCTCGAAGCGGAAAGCAATCAGGCGGATATATGACCTACTTCCCTCTTTACAAATGCCCATTCATCTTCTCAAACTTTAATGGAACTTCAGGCGACGTCGATGTCTTAACTCACGAATTTGGACATGCATTCCAGGCTTATGAAAGCAAGAACATCAAGATAAGCGAATATCAATCACCAACCTTAGAAAGTTGCGAGATTCACTCTATGAGTATGGAATTTTTTGCCTATCCATTTATGGATAAATTCTTCGATAATGCAAAACGCTATCGCCATAGCCATTTAGCAAGCGCAATTAGTTTTCTTCCATACGGCGTCACAGTTGATGAATTTCAACACTTTGTTTATGAAAACCCCGATTGTGGAAAAGAAGCAAGAAAATCCAAATGGTTAGAAATAGAAAAGAAATATACACCATATAAAGTAAATCGTGGTTCAAAATTCTTATCACATGGATCTAGATGGATGCTCCAGGGACATATCTTTTCAACACCATTTTATTATATTGATTACACTTTAGCTCAAGTCTTAGCTTTTGAATTCCATAATGAAGACGTCGCCAATCACGAAAAAGCTTGGAAAAAATATATCAAACTTTGTAAGCTTGGTGGACGTTATCCTTTCCAACAATTAATTAAGAAAGCGCATCTTAAAAATCCATTTAAAAAAGGCACGCTTAGAAGAATCATTAAGCCTTTAGTTAAAGAACTCGAGGATAATAAAGAATAGTTAAAAAAACGCCATGTTGATGGCGTTTTTTAATTCCAAATAGAACCAATAAATCTTTCTAAAGTTGAGACATAACGATCAAATTCATCATAGGCACATAAGCAATGATTAGAATTTAAGAATATTTCTTTTTGAACGCGACTATTATTCGATAGTAGTTGATAGTTAATATCAAGATTCTTAAAATCTACGCTTTGATCTTGACCACCGTGGATAATTAAGCATGGCAGTTTGTTTTCTTTTAAAGCTTCTTTAGCTGTATATTTTTTAATATTGATATGATGAAAGTATTTAAACGCTAAATAAATAGAATATGTTAGGAGAGATGAAACAAAACGGCCGGCTTTTCGACTTGAAAACTTTGTTTGTTCATAAACACTTGTGTATGAGGAATCAACGATAAATCCTTTTACATTTTGTGGAAGTTTATCGCGCAATGCAAAACAAATACTGGCTCCACCCATCGATTCTCCATATAAAATTATTTCTGACATCGGATCAAAAGCGATGATGTATTTAATCCATGAATTGACGTCTCGACCTTCACGTATACCCATGGTGCATAATGAAATGTTGTTTTCAAATTGAGCGCGTTGTTCAATAAATAAACAATTAATGCCAAATTTATCGCTTAATTGATGTATAGTTTTCGATTGTTCGAAATGGGAACCACCATAACCATGGCAATAAATCAGATAACGATGAGAAAGATTTTTCTTAAGTAGAAAACCTCTTACTTTTTTCTCATCAAATGTCTCGATAAAAACTTCTTTAAGTTTAGGAGTGATTTCATTAATCCAAGGATGGTCTTGCAAAGCAAGATATGGGCTTTCTTTTATAGACCAAAATTTTGCTTGAAGTGCGTTTATTGCCTTTTTAGAAAAAGATTTATTAATTGCAATATTTCCTAAAATAAAACAAGCAACGTAAAAAATCGCAAAAAGAGCAATAATGCACAAAAGTATAATCAAAATAATCAACAAAATATTCATTGTACGATATGCACGCAAGATTCATCATATTGCGTCCTTTTTTCTTTATTCTCGTTAGGATAGCCAATATTGATAAAAGCAAACGGAATTATAGAATGATCTAAATGTAAAATTTCGCGCAAGAAGTCCACTCTTTTTTTGACAGGATATAAACCACACCACACTGCACCTAAGCCTAAATAAGTGGCGCTTAAAAGTATATTTTCTGTTGCAGCAGCACAATCTTCTATCCAATAATCACGTGCTTCATCTTTAAGCGCTTTAGACATATCTCCAGCCACAACAATTGCAAGTCTTGCATCGTAATTTGTTGAAGCAATCGATTCTTTGATTTTTGATAAAACATCAATGTTACGTATCACATAAAAAGACCATGGTTTAGCATTCTTGGCGCTTGGAGCAGCCATTGCTGCTTTTAACAATTCATCAATCTGTTCATCGCTCACAAAAATTGGTTTATAAGAACGAATGCTTCGACGTTTAAATATACATTCTTTTGCTTCCATAATCAGTTAACCTCTTTTTCTATTATAAGCCAATTCGAATTCTAAATTTAAAAAATTAATTGTTTAAAAAAACAAAAGATTTACAATAAAAGAGTAATTTAATAGGTTAATTTATTAAAGGTCTCCAATGAAAAAGAATAAACTTAACGTCTTAATAGCTGGAATATCATCATCGATTGTTTTGGCATCAGCCCTAATTTTTATAAATGTTAATCCTTCTAGGATTGTCAAAGGTGAAAATCAAGATTCTTGGGCGACTGAATGCACTTTGCCAAGCGGTTATACATCTATTGCCGATTTAAATACAAGCGCCGTTTCTGGCACATCATATACCACTCGTGGCACGATTACTTCTTTCGAAGCTAATTCATTTTTTATTCAATCAAGAAATAGAGGAATAATGATTTATTCCACCACTTCATTAGGAAGTTTTTCTATTGGAAATGTTGTAGATGTCACTGGAACATATACAAAATATAACGGCGTAAATGAATTGACATCTCCAACCGCAACTTTATATAGCGAAACAAATCCTAATCCAGTCATTAAATCAACTTTAACCGAATCACAATATAATGCGATAGATGATACTAGTAATGGTCTATATATCGGTTTAGATAGTATAACAATTGCTAGCGTTTCAAATAACAATGTAACTTTGAATCTTGGCTCAACAGTCATAAACGGTTTTATCCCATCGACAACCATTGCAAATAGAACTGCAGTTAGAACGGCTTTAAATTCATATTTATCTAATGGAACGGTTTTAGATTTCTCGGGCATTGTGACAAAATATGAAAGTGGTAGCACATCTTATTATCAAATACGAATTCCTTATACAACTTGTATGGTAGAACATGGTTCTGTTGCTCCTACTTTAGTTACGAGCATTTCGATTTCGCCACAAAGTTCAACAATTGGAACCGCTGATAGTCAACAATTTACAGCCGCTGTTCTTCCTAGCGATGCTACAGATCCTTCTATAACTTGGAGTTGCACCACAGGCGGAAGTATTACGGCAAATGGATTATTTACCGCTTCGACAGTTGGAAATTATACAATAACAGCAACAGCCAATGATGCCTCAAGCGTAACTGGTACAGCTTCCATTAGCGTTACTAACACAATTATTCCGGTTACTTCCATTACGATATCACCATCAACTGCTACAATAGATACCGCGGGAACACAACAGTTCACTGCCACAGTTCTTCCTTCTAATGCTACCAGTAGTTCAGTCACGTGGTCAGCAACAGGTGGAACTATCTCCAATTCAGGTCTTTTCTCTTCAACAACCGCTGGAACATTTACAATTACGGCATTGAGCAATGATAGTTCTGGCGTTAGCGGAACCGCTAGCATTACCGTCACTGAACATGTGGCAAGTGAATCCGGAACTGTTGTAACAAATCCGGTCCAAAACGGAAATGAACTCGGACCATTATACAATCCTGGGACTTCAGAACAACTTTCGGTTAATTACTTAGAAATGATTTCATCAAAATATGGCGATTCAATTCTTATAGATTATGGCAATTTTGAAATGCTGATTGATGGCGGCGAAACGGGTGATGCTACCAATGTTCAAAATGCATTGAAGAGCAAGTGCGAGGATCACCAACTCGAAGTTTTGGTTGTCACTCATCCCCATAGTGATCACATGGGTGCTTTTCAAAGCGGATATGATACATTTAAATCAGTTTCAGAATTGACATCAATTAAATATATAGTCGATTTTGGTTGTACATATACAACAAATGCATATACGACCTATAAAACATTTAGAGATAGTTGGGTTAGTAATGGATCGATTTATTACCCTATCTATCAAATGATAAATAATAACACTAGCGGATATCCTAATATTTTTAAAGTAACAAGCGATGTCACGATTACATTCCTTAATACCAATAATTATTATGATGTAACCTCAAGTGCCCCAAGCGATGTTAATGAATGCTCCGTTTGCTTTGTTTTATCTACTGGCAATTATCGCTATTTTCTCTGCGGTGATGCTGAAAGTTCATCGGAAGCAGGAATAGTTTCAAACTATAGCGGAACTGGCCTTTGGAGTGCTGATACAATCAATATTGTAAAAGCAAATCACCATGGCTCAAAAACTAGCAACACCACATCATATTTAGACTTGATTAAGCCAGATTATTATATTTTCTCAAGTTCAATCATTTCTAATAATAGAACAACTAGTGGCGTAACAACTGCACAGCATCCATATCTCGAAACGATTCAAAGGGTATTGAATTACACCACCAATTTATATTGGACTGGAACAAATGGCACAATTCATTCAACATTGAATTTTGCAAGTTCGACGATGAGTTTATCTTTTGAGGGAAGGACAATCAATTATTATTACAATGGATCAATCGTTTCAGTCGAAGATGAAAAAGCCTCTCTACTTCAAAACACTAAATACTATACTCAAATATCAGCTTGATATTGTTTAAACAAAAAAATAAAACGCCTTTAAGGCGTTTTTTTCTTATTTATTAGATTTAAATACCAACGCAGTTATACTCAAATGACAATGAAGTGATAACTAAACTAGAATATGATGAGAAAGATAAGCGGCAATAAGAACTGGTGCCTGAGTTCGAAATAGTTAGAGAATTATCGCTCATCGTCGAGGATTCGCCTAATGAAACCTCGTTTACTTTATCATAAACAATAACGTTGAAAGATGGATTATAATATTCAGAAAGATTCGTCATGGAGCAAGACCAAGAAACTTTTGTAATTCCTTTTATATTAAATGTCAATACACATTGAGAAGCGTTGCCTAAAGAATCCGAAGAAATATAGGCGTTAGAATTAGAAAAATTGTAAGTTTCGTAAGAAGTGCCTAAACCTTCGCCTTCAACGCTGACAAATTTGCCATTTAAAAGCGGTAATGAATACGCAATAACTAAGTTATCAGCGTCAACAAGATAATCATCACTTGTAAGATGCGTATCTTTGGAAAAAGTGACACTTTGTTCAGTTGCAAGTCCTTGGTGAATTTTAAAAAGGCTATTGCTAGTAAGAGAAACAGCGCCAATCATTGAAATCGCAATGGCACCTAGACCAATTAAAGAAATATATTTTTTATTCATGTATTGATTATAACATATTAATCGCCAAATAAAATTATAAAAATATAATGATTAGACACCAACGCAATTAAACCGGAAACTTATCGAAGTAAAATTTAAACTACTATATTCTTCAAAAGTGACTGTATAAAGAGTGCTTTTTTCCAATGCTAATCCACAATGTAACATCATTTTATCAAAGAAAAGGTGTTGATGCATTTCCTTTAGATCCTTAACGTTCCTTTGAAAATTAAAAACGAATATGTTTCTGATGTCTAATTCGCACTTGCTATTCAAACGACTATTTATCCAAACGATGCTTTTTGTATGAATTTAAATCTCTTTTTAGTTTTTTATCGTATCCAACAGGGCAATTTGAACAATGAGATTTCTTTTTTCCTTGAATGTGAGGCAAAACCCATTGAAAGAAAACAATTGTTAAAACGACCAAGGAGACAGTGATAATAATCAATAAATCTATGTAGTTCATTTTAACGTCACCATCCAACCAATTGCTCCTATTAAACTTGCAATAGACCAAGCAATTGCAATTTCAAAAGTCATTGATTTCAACATAGATTTCCATGAACCTAATTCGCTTTTCATAGCCATAAGCGAGGCCACGCAAGGAGCACTAAATAGATTAAATATGACAAAAGCATAAGCACTCCATGGAGTAAAAAATGAAAATAAGGAACTCGAGAAGACTGTCGTATCGCCACTAACGCCAGCTAACACGCTCATAGAAGATATGACTTGCTCTTTTGCAATAAGACCTTGGATAGCTGATACACTGGCAGCCCAAGACCAGTTTCCACCAAGCATAATATAGAAAAACCAGCCAAAACAATTTCCGATTGAAGCGAGCATAGAATTTGAAATATCGATAGTTTGGCCATCGACAAATTGCATTTGCCAAGTAAAACTAGACAAAAACCAAATTGTTAGTGAACACAATAATATGACAGTTCCGGCGCGTTTAATAAATGCCACCGTCTTGTCCCAGACGTCACGAGACACATATTTAGCCGAAGGAAGTTTGTATTCAGGCAATTCGCTGATGAATGCACTATGTTCACCCTTAAATAAATATTTTTTAAAAATATAACCAAACAACAAAATAATGGCAATAGCGAAGAAATAAAATGACAAAGAGACAAGCCATGTCATCGATGAAAAGAAAAATCCTGCAAACAAAGAAATGATTGGAAGTTTAGCAGAGCATGGAATAAATGGCGTCAAAATAATAGTAGACTTCTTTTCATTATCATCTTCAACAGTTCTAGCACTCATAATTCCAGGAACGCTGCATCCGGTGCCCACGATGAATGGAATCAATGATTTTCCACTGAGACCAAATTTATGAAAAACACGATCGAGAAAGAATGCAATTCTTGACATGTAACCTGTCGTTTCAAGAATTGAAAGACAAATAAATAAAATAATAAGTTGAGGGATGAATGTACAAACAGCACCAACGCCAGCAAATACACCATTACTCACGAGAGACTGAGCCCATGCTGAAGCCCCAGCTTGACCTAAAATCCTAGCAAACCATGGACCCATACCTTCGATTGAGAAATTTGTAGCCCACTTTATTCCAAAAAATGTAAGTTCAAGATTGTCACAACCATTGAACAAAGAAGAAACGAAAGAAGAAGTTAACCCCCCAACAAGTCCAACGGATAGTATATAGACTAGACCCATAATAACAATAAAAATAGGGATTGCCGCCCACTTATTCAAAAAGACGCGGTCCAATTTGTCGGTTATAGATTCCTTTTCATTGATTTGACGTCTATCGATGACGCAATCATTTTTAACTTTTACAATGTAATCATAACGAAGGGAGGCGATTAACTGCTCACCATCCATCCCATAATTCTTTTCTAATTTTTGATGAGCATCATTTATTTCTTCATCCATGAGAATTTTAAAATCTCGATCTTCTTCGATGATTTTTACCGCTGCAAACCGAGCGTGATCGCGAGGATTGATGTTAATAATTTTTCCAATTAATAATTCAACATCGTCTGGATAAATTTTCTTATGTTCATTTTTTATATAAGATGATTCTTTAATAGTTTTTATAAGTTTATCGATACCCGTTCCATCTTTAGCGGATATTGGAATGATTGTGGCACCCAATTCTTTAGATAATTTGTCGATGTCGATTTCAACCCCTAATTTGCTAACTAAATCATACATATTTAAAGCGATGAGAACATTGCTATCAAGTTCGAGGAGTTGAGTGGTCAAATACAAAGACCTTTCAATGGATGTTGCATCTACAATATTTACGATTAAATCAGGGTGCGAATCAAAAACAAAGTTTCGAGAAACTTCTTCTTCATCAGTATATGGTGAGAGAGAATATACACCAGGCAGATCAACAATGGTCAATTTTGTGCCTTTGATGATACCTTCTTTTCTTTCGATGGTTACACCAGGCCAATTTCCAACTTTTTGATTCGACCCCGTTAGAGCATTAAATAAAGTGGTTTTGCCAGCGTTTTGATTTCCAAGTAAAGCCGCAATCATTATGAAACCACCTTTATATCAATACCTTTCATGTCATTTTTTCTTAAGCAAAGTTCATATCCTCTAAGTTTTATATCAATAGGATCCCCTAGTGGAGCAATTTTCTTGATTTCGATTACTACCCCCTTAGTTATGCCCATGTCTAAAAGACGCCTTCTAAGCGCAGCATTGTCGTTGTGAAGTGCTAAAACAATACCTTTTTGTCCTCTTTTGAGGTTAGAAAGGTGCCCTTCTTCACCGCTTTTTAATCTTTTTTCATCTTCATTCATATAAATGTTAACTCCGGTTAACTAGATTTATTCTAAACGTGGAAATACTGAAAGTCAAACAAAAAGTTTACTTCAGTTAACAATTTGCTATAATTAAATCGATGAAGAAAAACACTAAGTCAACTGAAGATTATTTAGAGGCCATCTACATTCTTCAAGAAGAAGCAAAAACAAGTGATGTCCACTACGTTCGCATAAGCGACTTTTTGAAAGTGTCACGACCAGCCGTTACAAAGGCAATGAATGAGTTGGTAGACAAAAAATATGCTATAAAAAAAGAATATGGAACTATCTCTTTAACTAATGACGGTCTTAAAATTGCAATTGATGTTTATCACAAACATGTAACGATAAAAAAGTATTTAATTTCAATAGGAGTTGATGAGGAAACTGCAGAAACAGATTGCTGTCTCATCGAACATGTTATTTCCAAAAAAACATTTCGCGCTTTAGAAAAAGAATTGATAAAAAAATAAAACGTATATATTTGATATAAATATAATATAAAAATTGCGTTAAATAATCGCTTGTTCAGTTTGAGTTATAAGTTGAGAAAACGCCATTATTAGACCAAAATATACAAGGAGAGAAGCAACATCCACAATTGTTGTTACAAAAGGTTCGCTCATCAAAGCAGGATCTTTCTTTAAGGCTGCGGCAATTATAGGAAGCGTAATTCCAAAAATACGAGCGAGGAAAACTGTGGCAAAAAGGCTTAATGCCACAACCATAGATACTACTGCTGTGCTAACAAAGAATTTTTCGTTCCAGCACAAACCGTTCCAAAGCGTGGCTTGCACGCCATCTACATCGATATTAGCGTTATGAACTAATCCAGTATATTGTTCGATCATAAACCACACAAAAGCAAATAGTGAAACGATTAAAGCGATAAACAAAGCGTTTTTAGTCTCTTTCCACAAAAGTTTCAAATAATCTTTTGGACCAAATTCTTTTAGAGCTAATCCACGAACCATTAAAGCATTTGACTGACCGCCTGCATTTCCACCTGTATCCATGATAACTGGGATAAAGGCAGCCAAAATCGGAATAGCAGAGATACTGGCTTGAAATGAAGAGAGCACTATTGAAGAAAAAGTTCCTAAAATTATTAAGACAATAATCCAAGGGGCGCATTTAACCATCATGCTTTTAGCAGAAGTTTTTAAGTATGGTTCTTCAATAGGATTAATACCATGCATTTTTTGAATGTCTTCACTTGATTCTTCCGTCATGACATCAACCGCGTCATCGATAGTGATAATACCTGTTAAACAGTCATCATCATTGAGAACAGCTAAAGCATTAAGGTCATAACGTCTAAACATTTGACCGACTTCTTCTTTATCGGTGTTTACACGACAAGAAACAATGTTTTCATTCATAATTTCTTCTAATTTTTGTTCTTTTTTTGCAAAAATTAAATCATCGAGGTCAACCGTTCCGACAAATTTTCTAGCTCCATTGCGCACGAAAATGGTATAAACAGTTTCTGCCTCTTTTCCTTTTTCACGAATTTGGCTGATAGCTTCATCAACCGTTAAATCTTCTCTAAATTCAAGGTACTCAGTGGTCATAATGGCCCCAGCGGTATCTTCTTTATATTTCAATAAACGATTGATATCAGCACGCATATCTTTATCTGCCGCCGATAAAACTCTTCGAGCTAAATTTGCTGGCATATCGCCAACTGTATCAGCAATATCGTCAGCAGATTGAGCATCGATGACACTTACAAGTTCCTTGTCTGTCATCGCTTGTATAAGTGACTCTTTTGCTTCTTGTGATAACTCATCAAATAATGAAGCAGTAAATGTACTTTCAATATTGCGAAAAATATATATTAAATCTTCCATAGGAAGAAAAGAAGCGACTTCTGCAATATCGATAACTGGGGTGGTATTGAAAAGTTCAGTCAAAGCGACTTTGTTCTTTTTGATGACCAATTCATGTAAAGATTGGGTTGTAAGTTCAATTTCGTTGTCTTCCATAGCAAAGTCCTTACCGAAAAAATTATAAACCATTATTTATAATAAAAGGTAAGAGTTTTTAACTTTTTTATTCGATTGATACAAATATCACCAAAATAACTTTATTTGATGCAAAAACATTAACATCTTGGTATGCTTTCAAATGGAGATTAAAAAAATGAATAAAATTACATTACCTCATTTAGCCTTAATTAGCAGTTTATTTATATTGTCTAGTTGTGGGAGTACAGTTATTAGTGGAAATAACAGTGTTTTGCCTTCATCTAGCACAAGCACAAACCCTTCAGTTTCTTCGACTTCCACCATCGCTTCAAAAGTTATCTTTGATAAAGTCTTATTAGAAGGAAGTGGCTACCAATATGATCAAAATAGCACAGGCAATGCTAAGTTATTCCAATATTTTACAAATATCGATAATGAAGAATTTGTTTCACTAGAAATCGCCAAAATACAAGCCTATACATATGAAACAGGTTCGAACACTTTACAAATCGGAAGTGGAACGACAAACGGAAGTCTAAAGATTCATTTGAAATATAAAACTAGCAAAATTGTTATAGAAGCTAGAGATTATTTTAAATCTTATACGCTAAGTGGCGCGGTAATGTTCAATAACGATAAATCAAAAGTCGTAGTCAATGGTGTCTCAAAAGAATTAGAGCACATTACTGGAGAGGCTTCGACAACGTCGACATTAGAATATATTTTAAGTGAACCATCTGACATCATTGTCGTTTCGAATGATTATGTTGAAGAAACGACTAAATGCCGTGCATTAATAAATTCTATTAGTGTCACTTATGACAAATAATTAATAAGATAATTTAGCATTCCAGCGAACTGTACAACCAGTTGAATTCCAATTGTCATCCCAACCAGATGGTTTGCTTTGTGCTTCACAATAAATCACTAGATTAGAAGCATTTCCGATGACGTTGGCTGGCAAAGTAGTGACTTCTTTTGGAATAGATAACGCGGTAAGGGCGGAACAATTATCAAAAACAGTAGTTCCAAATGTAATATTTTGACGAGGAAGTTTAATTTCACGTAAAGTAGAACAATTATAAAAGGCTTTGGAACCTATGATATGAAAATTAGATTTGAGGTTTATATATTGAAGTTTTGTACAGTTACTAAAGGCATTGTCATCAATGCCATTAATTGAATAAAAACTTCCACCATCTAGAAAAAACAAATCTGGAATAGTGACTTCATTAAGACGTTCACTAACAATATCAGTCGAAACATATTCAATAAGGCAATCGTCTTTATCGGTGACATGGTAGAAAAATTGACTTGTTATAGAAGTGTAAGTCGCATGAATATTGCAATCACTTTTTATATGAGTATAATCGCTGTCCCATCCAGAAAATGTATAGCGCTTTGAATTGGTGGTATATTCAGGAAATGTGGCTGTTAATGGGTATTTAGCAGATTGACCTCGAAGAACGATTTCCGTGGATAAAACAGTATCGTTGATACCAATAAATCTGACAGTGTATTCAGGTGTATATTCACCATAAACAGCATAAACATTATATGAAGATTGAACATTATCTAATTGTTTATCCCAACCATAAAAAGTATAATCTGTTGTTTCTGAAGATGGCCGTTTAGGTGTATCGCCGTAATAATGAGCTGTCTCTCCTTGCATAACTTCATCGACATAAAGTCGATCGCCATCATAATTTATGAAGCTTACTTCATACATATGTGGAACATTTTGACATGAAGAAACAAGACATGTAGAAATGCACCATAATAAAGCGATGGAAATAGATGAATAAAGATGTTTGAATCTCAACATAATAATCTTCTTTAGAAGTATTATAACTCAATATATTATCTTTTAAACAATACAATTTTCCATTTTTTAACTAAATATCCCGATTGTGCTAAAATATAAAAGTTATGATAATCATCAGCATTATTGCTTTTTTATCTTTGTTTAGCGATTGTTTGCTTTATTATTTTAGCGGTTTATACACCAACTGGGTTTATTTTTGGTTTCCAATTGTTTGCTTAATAGGTTTTTTCATTTTGTATATTATAATTTATTTATTAGCAGTTTGGATCGGCGTGGTAGGCGTCAATATTAAAAAAGATAGCGTACACATCAATAAATTTGCGTTGTGGATTATTGTCCAATCATGTGAAATGTTGTTATTTGTGTGCGGAGTTAAGATAAAAACTACAAACGAAAAAATACTTCCAAAAAATGGAAAATTTCTCATTGTGACCAACCACATTTCTGGATTTGACCACCTCGTATTGCTCACTCATTTAAAAAAATATTATGTAGTTTCCATTTTTAAAAAAGAGATGGAAAAAACAATCATTGTTGGAAAACTTGTCCATAAAGCCGGTTTTATTCCATTAGATAGAAATGATCCCTTGGATGCCATGAGAAGAATTAGGCACGCTGCCGATTTAATATCGAGCAACGAAGCTTGTATTAATATTTCTCCAGAAGGGACAAGAAGCAGTGATGAAAAGGTTTTACCGTTTCATCCAGGTTCATTTAAAATTGCTGAGAGAAGTAAATGCCCCATCGTTGTCGTATCATTGAGAAATACCGACAAAATTAAAAATCGCTGTTTTAGAAAACTTACCACAGTATATGTGGATTTTTTAAAAACATATACCTATGATGACTACAAAGATAAAAATACTATTGAAATAGCTGATGAAATCAGATCAGAAATAATGAAAGATTTGTCTCAAAGCGCAAAATAGAGATTAACATTTGTGATACACATCGACAAAAAAGTAACAAGTAATAATTAGTTTTGCCGGTTTTTAACCATAAAATGGTAAAATAATTTTTGAGGTAAAAACATGTACAAAATATTTACAGATACTGATTGCGATGTTACACCAGAAATCGCTAAAGAATTTGGCTATGAAATAATTTCAATGCCTTATATTGAAGCAGAAAAAGAAATTTATCCTTATATCGATTGGAAAGAATTTGATTATCATAAATTTTATCAGGCTTTAAGAGATGGCAAACTGGCCACCACTTGCGGACTATCGCCAGAAGCTTATCGAAAATACTTTGAGCCAACTTTCAAAGCTGGGCAAGACATTCTCTATGTTCATTTTTCATCAGCGATGAGCGGGACATTTAATGCCATGAAAATTGCTGTTGATATGCTTTTAGAGCAATATCCTGGCAGAAAATTTTATCAAGTCGATGCAAAGGCGATTACAATCGATGCGCTTAACATTGCAATGGAAATTGGTGATTTATACAAACAAGGTAAAACACCTGAAGAAATCTTGCATTGGGCAGACTCAGAAGTTGATAAGTTTGCAGTTTATTTCTATGCAGATGACTTAAAATTCTTTGCCCGCAGCGGACGTGTAAGTGGTATTTCAGCCAAAATGGGTAATTTCTTTGGAATCCATCCTTTAATTTATATGGATAAAAACGGTCAAATGGTAAGTTTTGCCAAAGTTCGTGGTAGAAATAAAGCGTTACAAACAATTTTGGGTTATATGGAAACCCTTGGTGATGATGTTAAATCTCACCGCATAATCATTGGTCATAGCGATTGTCTACCACTAGCAGAAAAAGTCGGCGAAATGATAAAAGCAAAGTATGGCAAAGATTTAAGAATCACATATTCCGTAGTAAATCCTACAGCCGGAGCTCATTGTGGACCGGATTGCATTGGTGTTAGTTTCCACTCTATTCATAGATAGACAAAAAAACAAATAAACAAATATCGTATGGCAATTCGTGCGATATTTTATTTTTTTATATTGAATTTTTCAGATAATACTTTATAATGTTCGTATGCGAACCATTGGTATAAATTGTTTATGAAAAAAACTGATAAACGAAGCATAGGATATACGTTACGAAAAACATCGAATTCCATCAAGAACTATATTGATCAATCGCTTCAACAATTAATTGTTGAAAGATTAACAGGTATAGAGGGAATGACTATGGGGTTTATTTTTCATCATAAAGGAGAAAAAATAACCGCAGGAGATATCATGTTAAGATCTCATGTGAATAAAGCCACCACATCTCAAACGTTAAATGGATTAGTAAAAAAAGGTTACATCGAAATGAACCCTGATAAAAATGACAAAAGAGTAAAACTTATTTCTTTAACCAAATTAGGCGAAGAAATAAACAAAGAATTCGATGAGGCTTTTAAAAAAATAAATGCCAAAATTGAAAATGGTCTTCAAGATGAAGACAAAGAGAATCTCTATCGCTACTTAGAAATCATAGAAAAGAATATTTCATAATGAAAACTCTTAAGATTTTAGCAAAATATGTAAAAGGTTATTGGAAAGACACAATTTTAACCTGGATTTTTGTTTTGTTAGAAAGTGCGTGCGAAGTAATGGTTGCATTTTTCATGCAATTTTTAATCGACAATGTCAAAAATGTGACCAGTGATTCAATTAATAACATCTACCTTTTTTCAATAATCATCGCTTCTATCGCCATCATATCAGCAGTATTAGGGATATTAGCTGGGTATTATGCCGCCAGCGCTTCAGCGGGGCTTGGAAGAAATATCCGTCGAGCAATGTATGTTCAAATACAAGAGTATTCTTTTAAGAATATTGATAAATTTTCGACATCTTCAATCATTACAAGAACCACTACTGATGTCGTAAATGTTCAGAACGCATTTTTGCAATCAATTCGTGCTGTTATGCGCGCACCTTTTTTGATGCTATTTGCTCTCATAATGTGTTTTATCACAGAATGGAAACTAGCTTGGATATTCTTAATTATCATCCCTGTTTTGCTTTTTATGTTGCTCTTTATCGCATCAAAAGCTCACCCAATTTTTGTGAAGATATTCAACCGATACGATCAATTAAATGAAGAGGTTCAAGAAGATGTAGATGGCATACGCGTTGTTAAATCATTTAATCGAGAAGAATATCAAAAAGCAAAATTTTCTAAAGTGTCGGATTTTATTTATAAAAACTTTGTTAAAGCCGAAAAGATACTAGCTTTTAACCAACCGATTATGAACTTAGCAATTTATTCAGCAATATCGGTAATTGCTTTCTTTGGCGCGCAAATCATTGTTTCAAGCGGTGGCGTTGATCTAACAATTGGAGGCTATACCACCCTATTGACATATATCATGATGATCATGAACTCCTTAATGATGATTTCCATGGTCTATGTCATGATTACAATCGCGAGAAATTCTGCCGAAAGAATAGTTGAAGTCTTATCAGAAAAAAGCGATATCGTTTCACCAATAAATGCATTACAAAAAGTTGATGATGGGGAAATCGAATTTAAGCATATTTCTTTTGCTTATAACGCAGGTAAAAACGTTCTCAATAATATAGATATTCGCATTGAAAGCGGAACAACAGTAGGAATTATTGGCTCGACAGGATCAGGCAAAACAACATTGATTTCTTTAATAGCCCGATTATATGATACGACCGAGGGAACAGTTGTTGTCTCACATCACGATGTAAAAGATTACGATTTAAAGGTTTTGCGCGATTCCGTGGCAGTTGTGTTGCAAAAAAATACATTGTTTACCGGAACGATACGAGATAATTTGAAATGGGGAAATCCACAAGCATCAGATGATGAAATATGGAAAGCGTGCGATATCGCACAAGCTACATCATTTATCAAATCATTTCCTCAGGGATTAGATAGTCCAATTTCCGAAGGCGGAAATAATGTTTCTGGCGGTCAAAAACAGAGGCTTTGTATAGCTAGGGCTTTATTGAAGAATCCTAAAATATTAGTACTTGATGATTCTACATCAGCATGCGACACAAAAACGGATTCTCTAATTAGAGAAGGTCTTAAAAATTATCGAAAGAATGTCACGGCCATTGTGATTGCTCAACGCGTATTGTCGATTAAAGATTGCGATCAAATTATCGTTTTAGATAATGGAAGAATAGAATCGGTTGGCACCCATGCTAAACTAATGAAAATTAGTCCAATTTATAAAGATCTTTCCATTTCTCAATTAGGAGGTGATTTCGATGCCATCTCCTAATATGCGTGCAAATCGCAATATCACTAAGGTTTCAACCAAAGATAAACTTCATTCGATAAAGCGATTATTAAAATACGTCTTTAAATACTACGCTTGGCAATTCATTGTTGTCTTGCTTTGTATTGTTATTTCTTCTTCAAGTTCGGTGCTAGGAAGTTATTTTGTCGGAACCGTATTCATCAATCAGTTCATCACTCCAGCCATTGACAATCACCTAAATCTTTTTGAAGTCACTTACCTCGGAATATCTTTCCAAGGTGCATTCATTATGCTTATTAGTATTTATCTATTAGGAATTGTTTCTACTTACTTTTATAACTTTTTAATGTCGATTATCGGACAAGGTGTTCAAAAGAAAATTAGGGATAGTCTATATTCCCATATGCAGGATTTGCCAATATCAGCATTTGATAGACGCAGCCACGGCGATATCATGTCGATATACACCAACGATGTCGATGCATTAAGAGAAATGCTTTCGCGTGCCCTACCCATGATTGCCTTAGCGTTTATGACTATGATTGCTTGCTTTGTCATGATGCTTATTACCGACTTAATCTTAACTGCGGTAGTTATCGGATTTGCAGCGTTGATGTTCTTATTAACTAAATATTTCACAAAAATGGCAGGAAAATATTTTGTCGCCCAACAAATTGAACTTGGCAAAACAAATGGATATGTTGAAGAAATGACCTCTGGCCAACGAGTGATTAAAGTTTTTAATCACGAGCAAGAAAACATCAAGGGATTTGATACACACAATGATGCCTTGTTTTCTAATTCCGTTAAAGCAAATAGATTTTCAAACATTCTAATGCCAACTGTCAATCAATTAGGAAATCTTCAATATGTTTTGCTCGCCTTAATTGGTGGAATAGCTATTGTCAATAATATTCAATCTATTTCTTTATTTGGCATCAGCGCATTTCAGGTTGGCACTGTCGTATCATTTCTACTATATTCCAAGACATTTGTTCAACCAATAGGACAAATTTCTCAACAATCGAATACTATTGCGCTAGGTTTGGCTGGAGCCACAAGAATATTTCAGATGATCGACCAACCAGTTGAAATCGATGATGGTTATGTTGAACTTTGTAACGCCGTTGAAGATGAAAATGGTAATCCAGTAGAAGTAGAACAGAAAACAGGAAGATGGGCGTGGAAACATCCTCATAAAGATGGTTCGCCAACAACATACGAATGGTTAAAAGGCAAAATTACATTCGACAATGTTGATTTCTCATACGTCAAAGGAAAAGTAGTTTTGCACAATATTTCATTATGGGCTAAACCTGGACAAAAAGTTGCTTTCGTTGGCCCAACTGGCGCTGGTAAAACCACGATTACAAATCTAATAAATCGCTTTTACGATATAGAAGATGGCAAAGTCCGTTATGATGACATCAATATTAACAAAATTAAAAAACACGACCTTAGAAAATCTCTTGGCATCGTGCTGCAAGATACTAAACTTTTTACTGGCACTGTAAAAGAAAATATTCGTTTTGGAAACCTAAATGCAACCGATGAAGAGATAATCAAAGCAGCAAAACTCGCTAATGCCGATAGTTTTATCACATTGTTACCACAAGGATACGACACAATTTTGACTGCAGGTGGAATATCATTGTCGCAAGGACAAAGACAATTAATCGCTATTGCGAGAGCGGCAGTCGCAGATCCTCCGGTGATGATTTTGGATGAAGCCACTTCTTCAATCGACTCGCGAACTGAAGTACTTGTTCAAGAAGGAATGGATGCCATTATGAAAGGGAGAACGGTATTTGTTATTGCTCACAGGCTATCTACTGTTAAAAATTCTGATGTAATCATGGTATTGGATGATGGTAAAATCATCGAACGTGGAACACACGACCAATTAATTGCTGCTAAAGGAAAATACTATCAGTTATATACTGGAAAAGAAATTGAAAACGACGAATAAAAAAGCGAATGTCATTCATTCGCTTTTTCTTCTAGATTATTGTCTTTTCTTAACAAGTCCCAAAGAACAAAAATTTGACCAATTATAACGCATATTAAGGCAACGTAGTAATTCCACGATGGGGTCGCTTGAAGCATGAGCAAAGAAATTAAGGAACCCAAACATGGAGAAGCAATATAAAAAGCGCTGGTCTTTGAAGCTCCGATATATTTTTGAGCCCACATATATAAAACAATTGAAATTCCTATAGCAAATACACCAGCCAGCATAGAATACAGCCAATTAATTGTTGTGATTCTATCGCCTATTAAAAACCCGATCAAAACAAGAATAGCACCTACACAAAGGCCTTTGATCATCGTCGCTTGGCTTTTATTCTTGTGCGACAAAAGACGCGATAAATTATTATCAACGCCCCAAATTGCGCATGCGCCCAATGCAAGTAAAGATCCCCATGAAAATGTAATATTGCCAGTATTAGTAAAATCAACGCTTAATAAAGCACATCCAGCTGCAATAAAAACAACACCTATCCAAGATGGCAAATGAATGATTTCTTTAAAGACAATCATCGCGAGGATTGAAGTAAATAGAATTTCAAAACTTGAATATAAGGAGGTGTTTTCAGCACTCGTTAATTTAATAGCGTACATAAGACAAATGGTTGAACCAATAGAACAAACGATTTGACCACCAAGAATTAGATAATCTTTTCCTTTTAAAAGAGGATCGGCACTTTTATGTTTTTTGTGAACATATACTTGTTCAATCATAAACATAATTCCACTAGACACAGCGCCACCTAAAAATGAAAAGCCACCCATTAGTAAAGCAGTAATGCCATCATCTTTCATAAGAAGCGAAGATAAAGGTGTATAAAAAGATGACAAAAGAGCGGAAGCAATCACAAAGAGAACACCAATAACTTTGCTTTTCCTAGATAAAGTCATGGGTTTATTATAATTGTTTTAATAATAAATTAAAAGAAATACAAACGCTTATAAATCCAATTCATTCATACAAAGCATGAGTATTCCACCAATTAAAGAGAGAAATAGCATGGTGACAATAGCAATAGGAACGATTTGAGCTTTGCAATATGAATTGTTCAATTTGTACTGTGCAATGATTGCAATGATGAGGTCCACGAAAAATAAAATCAAAAAAATGACAAAATAACTGATCATAATGATATAAGCCTCGTTTCCTTTTGAATAGCCGGCAGACAAACCTAAAAAGATAAAAGCAAATATCCCCATCAAAACGACGCTAATCCAATTAAACACCGAAGCTGCAATTTTCATATTTTTTTCTCCTTGCCTTCATTATATTAAAAAGGGAAAGCGATTCAAGAAACCAAAGGTTAAAAGTCGCTAACTAAAGATTTACAAAATGCAAAAATTTTGCTTTTAAGATAAAAACTTTAAATTTCAAGAAATAAAGTTAATAAATGGCGAAGTTATTATCAAACAAAAAGCGCCACCATCAAAGATGACGCTAATTTGTATAATGGTGGCCCAGGCCGGGGACGATCCGGCGACACATGGATTTTCAGTCCATTGCTCTACCAGCTGAGCTACCGGGCCACTATTGGCGGACCAGACGGGAATTAAACCCGCGATCTTCTCCGTGACAGGGAGACATGTTAATCGCTACACCACTGGTCCAGTGCATGCTTATTTATTATCTATAATCTAATTCAAAAATGCAAGATATAATTACATTATTATAAAATAAAAGCCCCTCACAAAGTGAGGGGTTTAGTTATCATAAGACTAATAATTTAAAGCGCGAAGTTCAAAGTATGCTTTTGGATGTCCACATACAGGGCACACTTCAGGAGCATTTTTGCCAACATGGATATGTCCACAATTGCGACATTTCCATACCACGACATCAGGAGCGATAAAGACTTTTCCACCCTTGACATTATCAAGAAGTTTACGATACCTTTCCTCATGTTCTTTTTCGATTTTAGCAACGCCTTCCATTTGAAGAGCGATTTCTAAAAATCCTTCTTCTCGAGCAACTTTTGCCATATCAGCATACATCGTTGTCCATTCGTAATTCTCGCCTTCAGCAGCATCGAGAAGATTTACTTCTGTGCTTGGCACATCTCCAGCGTGCAAATGCTTGAACCAAAGCTTAGCATGTTCTTTTTCGTTTTCAGCAGTTTCAAGGAAAAGAGCAGAGATTTGTTCATATCCCTCTTTTTTTGCTTTACTAGCGTAATAAGTATATTTATTCCTCGCTTGCGATTCACCCGCAAATGCGATTTGTAAATTCTTTTCAGTTCTACTACCTTTTAATGATTTAGACATATATTACCTCCAATATGTATTTCAATTATGTATCACTGGTTGATAAAAATCAAATATCATGCTTCACTATTTTCTTTATTCTTATATACATAATTGATATGAGCATAAGATTTGTTTTCTTCGATAGTTTTTTTCATGAAATTATAAGTTTTATCGCGAAGATCTTGCATCGCTTGCTTCAAAGGAAGATTTGGATTTGGATAAAAAGGTTCGCTTAAAGTAATAATAATTTTAGGTCTTCTAGTTTCACCATGAAATTTTCTTTTTTTATAAGTCGTGCACATAGCTACAATTGGAACATCATATTTTACTGGGTAGCGAAATGAGGCGTTGGAAAAAGGTCTAACATCGTTATAATAAGGCCAAATATGTGCTTCTGGATAAATAACAATACATTTTTTCTCAGCCAGTCTTTTTTCCATTGCCGACATAAAGTCTCTTGTTCCTTCAATGCTTGTTGGTAAAGGTAAAGTCCCGAGCATCATAATGAGCCAGCCAATTCCTTTAATAGACATAGCATCAGGGCCGGCAACGACGTAGCACTTTTTAGGTCTAGATACAAAAACGTGACCAGAAAAAGCGTCGAGGTTCTGAGTATGATTTCCATATAAAAAATAGCCTTTGTGCTTTAATTTCTTTATTGCTTTACGATTTTTAACTTTAACTCCGGAATGCAATTTGCCATAGACAAAAAGAATTGGCATAGCAATAAAATAATAAATGAAAAAAGCAGAAATCTTCCAAAAAATATTCTTGTGAATATATACAAATCCGTCTTTTAAAGGCTTGCAATCGATATTGTTTTCAGCGAAATCATCATTGAGCAAATCCGAGTAGAAAATCGTCTTTTTTTCTTTTGGCATAATTTATTTTTTCTGCATTTTTGATTTAGCAAATTTTTCTTTGTTAATAGCGATGGCATCATAGAGCATTTGCTCCATTTTTTTCATGCATTCATCACGAGAAAATTGCTTTGTATAGCCAAGATATTCTTGGGAACGTTTGTTTTTTTCTTCAGGATTGTCCAACCAATAATCAATTTTCCTCGCTAGATCTCGACTATCACCATTTTTGAATAAATTTTTATCGTCTAAAGCGAAGAATCGAGTTGCACTTCTCTTGCTATTGGAAATGACGGGAACAATCCCACAAGATATAGCTTCAAGACAAGAAATAGCCTCGATTTCAATTTGCGCAGGATGGACATACAAATCTGCCATGTTGATGGTGTCGACAATTTCTTCGTGCGAAAAGAATTTCATAATTGGAGGATTTGGAAGTTCTTCCCCCCACTTTTCTATTTTTCCTTTAAGTGGACCTTCACCAGCAAAAATTAATTGAATCTTATCTTTATATTTTGAATGTTTAACCGCTTCAATTAAGACATGATGACATTTTTCTTTTGAATAACGGCCTGTAAACAAGATGATATATTTCCCATCGAGTGAGTGCGGTCTAATCACCACTTTATGAGTATAAGAAGCATCGACGCCATTAGAAATAACATAAGCATTTGTTTTGTGCGTTTTTGACTCGAAAACATTTTTGATGAATTCAGTAGGATAATGAACACAGTCGATGTCTTTGTAAAAATGAGCATAAAAATTCTTATAGACCATCTTGTTTGCGAAGTGGGCATTCATCAAAAAAACATGGCTAGTCAGGTTTTCAGCTTGAGCGTGAAAGCCGGCCGTTATTGGTTTATGCATTTTTTTCGCAATTTTAGCCGTTCTGCGGCCCAAAGAGAAAGGAAGCATAATGTGAACCACATCAGCATCTTTTATGGCTCTAGCGATTATCATTGTATCGGCTTTAGAAATCACAACTCCATTTTTTCGGACGTAATTATTAAAAATACCAAAATCAATTGTTGGAACAATGTAATACCCTTTGGCATCTTTCTTATCTTTATCAGGACAAACAATATGAACTTCATGTCCACGGCTTTGCAAATAACGAATAAAATTCATCGCGGCAATAGTAGTACCATTATTTTCTTCGCCGAGCACATCGCATACAACAGTAATTTTCATTATGTTTCCTTTGCCACCTATCTAGTTTATTATACTAGTTATTTGTTATTTATTGTAGACATTATATTAATATAATGCAATATCATTTCTCACGAACAATGTTTACTTCTGCAATGGCAAGTTGACCAGCTGCAAAAGTATCGATTTTTTTAAGTGTAGACTCAAAGAAAATCTTATCTGTAGCTTCCCAGATAAATACCCAAGCTACAATTGAAATAAGTTCGCTTAGAATAATACCCCCGCGATTAAATATAACATTCAATATTTCAACAGTGGCATAAAGCATTAAAACCAAAATCCCAATTACCATTAAAATAATAGAAATCATTCTATTTGTTTTTATCGAACGACGCTTTTCTTCATAAGCGATATGGTAATGAGCTTTATAAGATATACGCAAATCATCTTCGGTTTTTTGGGAGAAATCTTTTTTTACAAGAAAATCAATGCTCAAAGGCATAGATGAACGAATATGTTCTGTCCTTCCATCTATATAATCAAATATTGATTGATCGAGAATACAACCATTTGAATAAATAGAAAATGGAGAGTCGACATTTCGAAGATTCACTTTGATGTGAGCCCTCTGGTCTTCTTCTTTAATGCTTTCAATATAGCGATCAGTAATGTTCATATTCTCTTTAAAAAGAATAGACATTTGACGCTGAAATTCTTTGCGCTCCGCTTTTAAAGCGGCTTTTTTATTTTTGTCCATAAAACTAGCCTCATAAATAGAATAGAAAAAAACTTAGCATAATGCAAATAATAAAAAACATTCCATATCGCTAAGGAATGCCATAACATTTAATCTGGTTGCGGGGGAAGGATTTGAACCAACGACCTCCAGGTTATGAGCCTGGCGAGCTACCAAACTGCTCTACCCCGCGACAACGTTATCTATAATAACAAAGCCAAGCTTAAAGTGCAAGAAAAGAAAAAGGGTAGTTATTTAAAAACTACCCTATAAAGATTTTATTCTATCTTATTTTTGTTTTTCACCACGGATAGCAACGCCAGCGTGGTTTTTGTTTACTTCTTCACCGAGAACTAGACCTTTTTTGGTCATGGCATCATCGATAAGTTGTTTTGCTCTCTTAAGAGAGAGATCACTGCGAACATTAAATGCCAGTGGAAGGTTCTCATATTTCTTGAAATGTGAGGCATCGACGACTGGAATTGCAGTGTCTTTGTAGTCTTTAATATTAAGAGGTAGATAAATCTTCAAATGTTTTCCAACAACAGTAACAATAGCATATTCATCTTTATGAAGACGGAATGTATCACCAGAGATTGAAATTCTGCTTTTTACACCATAAGCAAGGAGATGAGATTTGATTTCATTATACTTATTTTTGATATCTTTTTCTGATGATTCAAGCTTGTCCACGAATGGAATTCTTTCCGGATGCGACTTGTCATCGCTTTCCTCTTCTTCCACAGCAGGTGCAACAGGTTTGGTTGGAACTTCTTTGACGACTTCCTTCACAACTTCCTTAACAACGACTTTTTCTTCTGGCTTTTTTTCTTCTTGAGTTGCACCAAAATAGTATTCGTTATAAGCAAGCAAGGCATAATTGTCAGCGACTTCTTCACCTTTTTCAGCTCCATGAGCTTTCATCACATCATCTACTAATTGTTTTGCTCTCTTGAGAGAAAGATCACTCTTAACAGCTAAAGCACATGGTGTTTCTTCATATTTTTTAACGTGTGAAGCATCGATAACTGGTATTGGTGTATCAGCGTAATCTTTAACATTCAAAGGATAATATACTTTTAGATGCTTACCAGCAATTGTAATAAAGACGTACATTTCCTTATGTAAACGAAATGAATCACCAGAGATTGAAACTCTACTTTTCACACCATAAGACAAAATATAAGCTTTGAGTTCGTTATATTTGATTTGAAGGTCTCTTTCGGCTTCTTTAAGTTTATCGACAAATGGAATTCTTTCAGGAGAATCCTCTTTTGTTTGGCTAACGACTGGGGCAACAATTGGAGCTGGGGCAACCGCTGGAGCAGGTGCAGCAGCAACTGGGGCAGGTTGTTCTTTAATAATTTCTCTAATAATCACTGTCTCTTTAACTGGAGCAGATTGAGGTTTTTCATCAAAATGTCTAACAAGTAAAGCCTCAGCATCACTTTCTTGCTTAACAGCTCTTTTTCGTTCTCCTTCTTTCATCGATGTAGTAATTGTCATGACCAAGGAGAATAACGAAATTAAATAAATGATAAAGGCTAATGTTCCAACAAGGCAAACACATGACCACATAAGCGATGGGAAATAATCTTCATATGGAAGACCTGCATGTTCTGCAAAATAAGCTTCATTAGCGGTGAGAAGAGGCTGAACTCCAACATAGAAGAATGCGCCCGCATAAATGGTAAGACCAGCGCCTAATAAGAATGAAATTAAACCAACTAAACTACGCCAAGATTTTTCGCATAATACAAATACCATCAAAATTAGCGCAATCAAAACGTTGGCATATAAAAATGCGATAAATAAGAAAGTGACAAAGTTTTGCGTGTGAACAACGTTGCCATTAATATCTACAATATCGCCTGTGACAGCTCCAAATGACAACATTTTAGCAATGTATGCGAAGGTGTTAGAGTTAACGCTTGCAACATTTGATCCACCGCCAAGATTGAGTACGATAATTGTCAAAGCGATAACAATGATATCGGCAATTAAAATCCATTCAATCGGTCGAATCTTCTTGAAAAAACTTTTTTTCTCCATATTTTAATACCTCAAATTAACTAATGTTAATAATAAACTCAAACAAATTAAAGCACAACATAATTCGGCAAAATATCGGCATTCTTGATACTTTTTAGTCAAATGTCAAAAATAATACTACGTATTAACAAATATTGAACTTTAACGGCATATTGTAAATATTTATAAAATAGACAATGTATAAATTTAAAAATATGTCAGTTCTGCACTATTACCAACGATTAAAGACTTTTTCGGCAAAACCCACGATATTTTTGACTTCATATTTAACGCCACTAACAACAAAATAGCCGTTAAAAATGCCAAATACTTGATGCTGTTTAGAACGAATTATTACAGCATTAGTATCAGAAAATCGATCAAAGAATGGCTCGAACGTTAAACTGATATCTCCGCTTGATGAGCGAAAATTCCAAGTCGAAAGAAAATCATCACTTCCATGTTTAGAAATAGGAATGTCAAATTTCACATCGTTTAATTTAAAAGCTTTGTCATCAACAAAAAGCATGTTTTCACTTGCGTTAGTATTGTCACCAAATCCATATCCAAGATTGAAACCGATATGATGTTGTCCACTTATCCCATTAGCGCTTGACCAATACCATGTATTTTTATATGTCCAAACACCTCTGCCCCAATCCAAGGTGGCAAAAGTATCTTTATTTAAATCGATAATCTCCTCGCCTATTTTGGCATAGCCACTTGCTCGTAAAAGATTAATTTTTTGATTGTAATAGAAATGGCGATTTTTCTTAAAAGGAGTGGCAATTACCATGGATTGATCACTTGTTTTTTCTAAGTGGACATCACATCTAAATGGCTCATTATTTTTAAATTTCAGTACTTCGCATTTCAAATGCCTTCTACCGTTTTTGTTAACAAATTCGATGTATATTTTTTTATTTTGAAACGACACACTGCCATCTTCAGAGGTTTCAGGAAGATGAATAGAACCATAAGTAAACCATTTCATAAATGAACGCGTGAGATGAGTCTTTTTAACAAAATCAAAAACAGAAACGCTCACTAATGCCATGTAAGAATTGTCAGCAATAGTTAAAGCAATGCCATTCGTAGAGTTTCCAATGTAATAATAATCCCACTCTTTAATTCTTGATGGTGCGGCTTTAATTCGATCTCGACTATATTTTTTAATTAAACTAAAAGCGTACCCCGACTCGGAGAGATTACCATCATCATAAAGTAGCAATCCGGGTTGCAATTTGTGTTGTTGCATATATTTATTGTCTAATTAAATACGACCTATTTCAATACCAAACGAGTTATTTAGTGCTTTTTAAACAAAATTACAAACAGGACAATGATTCCGGCGATAATAGAAAGCACAAAACCAAGTGCAAAGATGAAGAAAATAACGAAAATAACAGTCGTATCGTTCGTTTTGTAATATGGGTTTTCATCTAAAGAAGCACGAAAAGAAAGAGTACTGCCAGGCAAAGAATCATAATGGGCAGTATACGTGCCATCGACTTTGCTGAATTCATTGGGCAATTGCATACAGTAGTAAGAAGTATTGATATTAACGGTTAAATCGCTAAAAGATGCCCATGAATAAGCAGGCTGATAAAGATATGAAAAATCATATACAGGACAGCTCATATTATGTATGATTGTTGGAAAAATTGGCGCTTGAACTTCGTTAGTTAAACTGCCGTGTGGTTCTATAGTAAATGCGTATTGATAATAAGCTACAAGATGTTCTTCAAGGAGCTCTTTTGTATATGACTTATAGCTTCGAAATTTACCAAGAAAATAATCATTGAAATAATTTACTGAAGCGTTGTAGTAGTCGACATCATTCATAGTGGGAATATTTTTATTAAGAAGAATAAAATCCTTCAAGGAAATATCTTCTTCTGAAATCGTTGGATTGATATTCAATTTAGTGGTTTCTGAATAGTCTGAATAGATAGATTGGGAATAGGTTGCATTTGAATAATCGCCAACGACATAAAACGTAAACTGATTTGAAGAGGCAGTTAATGTTTTTTTAAGAATTGTATATGGTGAAGAATAAGATATTTGTGGATTGTCAAAAGTGAAATATAGCATTTGACAAGAAACATCATCTTTAAGTGCTAAATCAAAATAAAAAGTCTTGTCATAAGAATAAGTAAGAGTAACCTTTTTAACGATGTCTGTTGGTTTAAAGTGATCTAATGACACAAAATCATCGGAGTAATATTTCAAAGCTTCTTTAAAATCATAATTATCAAAAATGTATTGGTAGACGTATTCTTTGGAATAAATATATCTAGTATTTTTATTTACTATCTCATCATTGATTTTAACAAAATACCTTCCATCAAAATCAAATGAAGATGGATCTAAGTAAAGAGGATAATTACTAAAAGGAAATAACACTTTGGTAGTAATTTCAGCATCGGTTGGATTATTAAAAGTATATTTAGCATTGACATTGGAATCTAAAGCTTTCCACTCATCAGTTTCAGGAAAAGACAAATTAAAATTAAGGACTTCTTTACTAACTTCGAGTGGCGAATTTTCATATATAACAACGCCGGTTCCATCTTCGCCTTCAGTGAAAGAAGGTCCGGAGTTCGCACTTGTCTCAACCATTGGATTGCAATGCAAAGCCAAAGCAGAACACGCAAATAAAATAGGAGATAAAAGTGCTAAAGGTATTAATTTTTTAAACATATAAAACATTCTACTACTTATTTAAATGTATGTCTAAATTAGCTATGTCGTTTTTGACGTTTCACAATCAAAAAGACCACAAAAGAAATGACTATAACGCACGAAATAAGAGTAATCGCCAAAGGCATAATCTTATTCTCATTGCCTGCATTATAAGCATAATTAGAAAGAAGAACGCCTTCACTGTTTTTAATAAATTTTTCAAAGCCGTATTTATTGGCAATAAAGTCGTGCCGTGCGATTAACAATTTAATCGTTTCATCGCTGGATGCATTATTACATATGTAATTCTTTACATCATCGCTTAAAGCTGAATAACTAGTCGCTAATGATGACCAAGTTGAAGATGAGACATTCAAGTTATTACATTCGGTTTGTGTGGTAGACAAAAAAGTTGAAACATATTCGTAGGCTTTGCTTTGTACATCATCTCCACTAGCAGCAGATGATGAAACCACGACTTTTGAAATATAACATGCCCCAGAACCTTTATAATTAAGTGTAAAATATGCATCTGTTGAATTAATTGCCCAACTTACTTCACTTGTGGACAAGTTTTTTATTCCTTGGCTCGTTCCAGTATTTGGAACTGAAGATACCTCGCTATACGATGTAGAAGAAGTCAAAATTTCCCAATCCGCACTCCCGGAGGCTAGGGTGACGGAAATCGATTTAATCCCACCACTTATCGGAGTTTTATTAAACAAATAATATGAAGCTTTAGAATTGTTAAACTGCATTTTATCTTTTGTTCCACCATAAATATAAGCTTCACCACTAATTTCTCCTGAAGTCCAGGTTTGCCAAGCATAAGAACTTGAAAGAGCAAAGTTATCAATTGTTAAAGAAGTATCAACTTGCGATGTTTTTTTAACATTAATCATCACTTTTGATATAAATCCACCATCTTCACTTGTCGCAGTTAAATAACTTATTCCAATTGCGTTGGCATGGACAGTTGTTAAATTAGTGATGCTTAGAACATTGGTATTAGAACTCTCTAATGTATAATTTGTATTAGTTGATTCACTAGGTGTAAAAACTACACCTATAGTGGCATCAGCTCCGACAAATATGCTTGATGGAGAAGTCAAAGAAATTGAAGTGACGTGAATAGTTTCATTTGTGACAGTGATAAGCGCACTGTCTTTTTTTAAAGAATCGTTATTCGAAGTAGCGGTAATTGTCGTCGTGCCTTCGCTAATAGATGTCACCAATCCACTGGAAGAAACACTTGCCACAGATGAATTAGTTGAAGACCAAGTTAAAGATTTATCACCTGCTGTTGAAGGTAGAACGGTTGCATTCAGTTGAACAGTTCCACCAAGCCTTATCGTTTCTTGATGAGAAGATAAAGCAACGCTTGAAACAGGATCGTTGCCTAATGCTTCGCCTCCAAATATATAGTTAGCCCATTCTGGATGGTCGATATAAGGGTTGCGATTTGCTTGAATTGCTTGTACTCTATCGCAACGACCCAGTTCCCAATCGTCTACTGGGTCTAATTTATTCCAAGCAACAAATAGTTTGGCTGCATTAGATGTTAAAGAAAATTCACTATTGCCAAATACAGTTGAACCATTGCCAGAAGTGTAGGATTTTGAACCAGAATATTTAGTAGCGGCATAAAAATAAATTCTTGCCATATCACCTTTATATTGATCATTTGGTTCAAAAACTGTTAGTCCAGTTGCATCTCCAACACTGCCGGTTCCAAAAAGCGAGAAATCATTGTTTGATGAGTTTGTCTTTGTCACTACATCGCCAAGTGGATAATTGCTTCGCATTCCATTAACCTTACCATCTGTCGGATACATCATAAAAAGATCCCCGCCCTCACCATTTGGACCAGCTTTAGCTCCACCCCACCAGGACTTTGGAATTGTGTGCTCGCGATTCCAACAATCATTTTCTTTAGAATAATTGCCACAAGTATCACCATTCATGGTAAATTTTGAAGTATTTGAATATATATCGACAAGATAGCCATCTTTCATATCAGTAGAAGCATATGAAGTTAAAAGTTTATCGTAAGATCCTTGGACCCAACCGGCATTGATGATGCTTCTTAAACTAGAAAAAAGCGAAGACGCTGAGGATGTATTTTTTGAAGAATAATATTCATCGACAGAAGTCGCGGCTTGAACTTGTGTGATTAGTTTGCTATTCTCTTTTGCACTTTCATAAATAGGCGCGGTAACAGAAAATACGCTAAACAAGGCAGTCAACAAAAATAAACGATTAATTGATTTCATTTAAATACTCCCTATAAGACATACTTGCTTATGTAAACATAAATACTGCAAATAAGCAAATACAAAAACTAAAAGAGAAGATATCTTAAATATAAAAAATAGTGATTGAGCGATTATGTATTTTTTATTAAACGTAACACCTGATCATCACCTAAGCCATAAATCCTAGTCATAGAATATACTTTGCGGAACAGTTCATCATCGTTCATAATGCCATTATTTTGCTTAATATAAGAGCGTAGGACACCATTTTCATCGTTGAGCGATAAATATTGCTCACTAGCGACATTTAGATAATAGGACGCAAACTCGACATGTTTTTTAAAAACTAGTAATGATTCTGATTTCTCTAAATAATCATCTTTGACCACTTCTTGTTTTTCTAAAAGAAATTGATTTGTTTTTTCATCGATTAAGGCGATGAACACCTTGCCAGAATAATCAATCTCTTCAAGATAGGCCAAAAGTCCTAAAACATTCATTTGGCAAAAAGTATCGACGCCAAAAAATAAACATATTTCCTTTTCTTGTTTAACAAAATAAGTAAAAGAAAGGAAACTGTTCATAACTTTTTTATAATGGGATATTTCACTAGAAAAGTATTTTGCTCTAAGTTTGATAAATTCTTCACCGAACAATGGATAAATTATATCGCCTTCAATAAATGCTTCATTAAAAGCAATGCACTCAATGTGATACTTTGATGCAAGAAAAGATTTTAGACTTTGTCCACCACATATATTCATAATCTATTTTTATTGTATATCATTTTATTCTAAAAATATGCGAAACAATAAAAATAGTAAAACTATGCAATATATATATGTACATTTGCATAAAAAGAGGAACGAATCAAAAATTAATTCGTGCGTAGGCCCAAATCTAACTTATATGAAATGCAACGCTGTAATTTGATTAAATAGATAAACACCAAAAAAACAAAAAATGAATCGCTTAATCAAAATGGTATTAGTTGTAAACAAAAAACGACATTAGATTCCTCGATTCCTCGGTTTCATTTTGTCGTATTTTTAATCCTGGCGGAGAATTAGAGATTCGAACTCTAGCGGGACTTGCATCCCCTATCGGTTTTCAAGACCGACCCCTTCAACCACTTGGGTAATTCTCCGTTTTGTGGTGGACCATCCAGGACTTGAACCTGGAACCATTCGGTTATGGGCCGAGTGCTCTAACCAATTGAGCTAATGGTCCTTTGCTCTAATATGATAGCACTAGGATATTTTAATTAAAAATAGATTATTTGTCGATAACTTTTTTAAATATATGATAATTGTCTTCCTATAAAAAAAGAAAAAGTCATAATACAGCGTATTATAACTAATATCTAATATGGTAGCTGCGGGGGGGATCGAACCCTCGACACGCCGGGTATGAACCGACTGCTCTACCAGCTGAGCTACGCAGCCATATGGTGGAGCTAAGGGGGATCGAACCCCTGACCTCCTGGTTGCAAACCAGGCGCTCTCCCAGCTGAGCTATAACCCCAAGTATCTGAATAATAGAAATATTTCTATTCCCTGATTAAATACTTTATTATATTTCAAAATGGTTGTCTATTACTTTTTCTCATCATCAAATATTTTAATCGATGAAATAATGCTTTTTTCTTTAGCAGATAAACCATATTTATCAACTTCGGACTTATCTTTAAATTCGTGAGTTAAACAGCAAGGACCGCCAATGCAACCACCTGTGCATCCCATTCCTTCAAGAAAATTAAACTCCCTATCATCTTTTGAAGCTTTGATTAAGCCACTTCGACAATTGTCGATGCCATCGCAAACCAAAGCTTTTAAATCGAAATTAGAGCTTTGTTCTTTTAATGCTTCTTTAACCGAATCAGATAAACCACCACTACGAGCAAATATTCGACCATAATATGAGGCATTATCCAAAACATGTTCTTCGAGTTTTGAAGCATCGATATCACGTGAGTCGATCAATGCTTGAAGTTCTTCAAAAGTTAGGACGTAATCAACATACGGCTTGACTCTTTCGTCTTGAATTTCTCTTTTCTTAGAAATGCAAGGACCAATAAAAACGATTTTTGATTGCGGATGATTGCTTTTAATATATTTAGCAAGTGTAGCCATCGGAGATAAATTTGATGAAATATTGTTTGACAAGTCTGGGTAATATTTCTTTATATATGAAACGAATGTCGGACAACACGAAGAAGTGAGAAATCCTTTTTCAGATAATTCTTTTGCTTCATTAAAAGACACCATATCTGCGCCAAGAGCCGCTTCGATAACGCTTCTAAATCCAAGCATTTCAATCGCGGTAATAATTTGTCCCAACGAAGCATACTTAAATTGAGATGATATCGATGGAGCAACAATGGCATACACAGGGTAAAGAGATGACGATTTGCTGTCTTTCAAAGTATTGATGACGTCGACAATAGATGACTTGTCCATAATGGCACCAAATGGACATTGATAAACACAAGCACCACATTGAATACATTTTTTGTCATCGATTGAAGCTGCGTAATCTTCTCCCATTGATATGGCCTTCACTTTGCAAGCTTGTTCACAAGGACGTTGAGCATTGATAATAGCGTTGTACTGGCATGCTTTAGCACACATTCCACAATTGATACATTTGCTTTTATCGATATAGGCAGATCTCGTTTTTGGATCAAAACTGATAGCGTTGCGAGGGCAAGCTTTTTGGCAGCGATGAGCTATGCAACCACGGCAACGGTCTGTCACCACATAACCACCAAGAGGACATTCATCACAAGCTATATTGATGACTTCAACAACATTGTCTATGTTCTTATTTCCACCAAGAGCTAATTTTATGCGTTCTAAAACGATGGCTCTTTCTTTATATATGCAACATCTCATTGTTGGTTTTGGGCCAGGAACAACCTTTTTAGGTATTTCGTTATAATCCTGCATTAAAGAATCGTTAAAAGCGGATTTAGCTACCTCTTTTAGCACTTTGTATTTCAACTCTTGAACATTGGTATCAAATTTAATCATAATATTCTCCTTAAAAATAACTTACTTTGATGTTTTTGCCCATCTGTTTTAAACATTTCGACAACTCTTCAATCAACTGCAGTTTAATCGTGATATCAACTTTCATTTTGCTGTCTTGATGTGCAGGGTTAACCGCGCAGCCAACAAAGAAATTGATATCGCTTGCTTCCTCAAAAAGCATTTTGGAAATTAAAGAAGCTCCATCTTGTTTATAACACCATGAGAAATAATTCAAATTATTCTGATATAAAAGGCTTTTAGCATTTTCTAACACTCTATTAATTGTAATTACGCCTTCAGTAACTAGATCCACTCCTTTTATCGAAGCAGTTGGAGGGATATCTTTGTCCAAATATTCCAAAGCAAAATCTAGAGGTTCATGAAGGTGGCGAGCGACGATGCTCGATGTTGTTCCACCAGAGACGATGTGCTTCCCGCTTTTGGCAAAAAATAAAGAGATCATCTTTTCATCATCATCTTTGTTAGATGCTGGTCCAATCAATAAATTAACAACATTTCTTTGCCGTATTTTTATAATGGCGCACGTGGCATCATCACCAGGTTTTTGTTCGTATAAACGATTGACGTGATCGATAAGAAGCGTCGCAAGAGATTTAGCGCTATATGATGACTCATCTAATGAAGACAAAAAATCATATATTTCTGGCATACTCCAACCGAAGTTTAACTTAGCGCCAATTCCGGCGTGAAGAACACCATCGCTTATGGCAACTAACGAATCATTGATTTTGGCTTTATAAAAAGCATGAAAGATTTTCTTGCCATCGATAATCGACATAGAATACTCAGGAATAATTGTTTTCTTATTAGAAATGATAAAAGGTAAAGGATTGTCATAATTATATATTTCTACATCCTCGCTATTGGTTACTTTTATGATGCTGAAAGTCGAATAAGCAATTTTTCTTTCTTGGCAGATTGGAAGCGTTTCAGCCACAGAGCGAACGCATTCATCTATCGAAATATTTTTAGCCATCATGTTCGATAGAGTTTTAGCGGTTAAGATTGATAAGATATTAGCTTTAACTCCGCTTCCTAGACCATCTGAAAGAACCAAGATAGAAACATTTTCACTCGGTTTGATAATTTCGACATGATCGCCGCAGAGTTGCTCTCCAAAGTGATTGATCGAAATAAAAGAAGGATCAGTCACTAGTTTATTTATCATCTTTTAATGTATCCTTAAGCGATAGCAAAGCAACTTTTGTTTCAGCAGCAGATTCGCCAAGAAGAGAAGCAATCTCTTGCACTGATCGCATATTTTTTTCTATGACGTTATTAGTAATTTCAATAGATTTTTGAAGCGTTTCATCTCTCTTTTGGATTTCAATTTCATGTTCGCTTATGTCTTTCATAATGCAAATTAATATATGAAATTTCTTATCGTATACAATAGTGTTTTCAACATATTTATCATATTCGCTAAGATATTCCTTTTTACTGATTATAGACTCGTTAGAAGACCCTAATACATAAGCATAATTCGATGGATCTAAAATCGAAGCAACATTCTTTTTAATAACAGTTTCTGGGCTAGGTAAGGAAACGATGCGGCACATCGAGGAATTGATAAGTTGAATATTTAAATTTTCATCTAGAACCATGAGACCATTGGGTGAATTCGAGACGATTTTATCAGAAAAGGATGTTGCCTTTTCCATTAAAAATGGAAGGCACATTTCAATTGTTGCTCGACCTTGAATAACCGCAATTGCCTTGTCGCGACAAGATGGGTATCCACAGCTTCCACAATTTAGTTCATCGCTTTTAGATAATTTGCCCATTGCTTTTAATGTTTGATTGATTTCATAATCACTCGGAGTTGCGAGCCTTGTCATTTGAATTGGATAGTAATTATTAGCTATCTCTTTTTTATGCAATTTCGCAACATTGTAATCGCAATCTCCAGCAATGGATAGAACATCGATATATCGAAGAGCCAAACTATCTTTGTTGTCTTTCATTAAAGGACCATTTACACAACTGCCATGACATGATGACATTTCAATAAAGCATTTATGAATTTTTCCAGCGATAATATCTTCAAGAATTTTTTTAGCATGCTCTACTCCATCAACAGCAATATATGTGTAGTTTTTGTTCCTTTTTTCCATCGATGAAAGAATTCCGCCACAAATTGGAAATAGACGCGCTTTTGTCTCCATTTGCTTTGTTAAATGCTCTGATTTATGTATGTGCAAATCAGCTTCTTTTAACATATCTTCTAATTCAACAAATGTTAAAACTTCATCGACCAAATCTTTATTTCTATCGCCTTCATCTTTTTTTGCAATACATGGTCCAACAAATACCACAGCAGTTTCTTTGCCAAATCGAGCCTTGATGTCTTTAGCATGAGCCACCATCGGTGAATAAACATCAGCAAGGTATTTACTGGCTTGAGGATAATGCTTTTGGATTAACAAATTAATGGAGTGACAGCAAGAAGTAATAATGACATCACGCGATTCTTCATCAAGCATTTGATCATAACTTTTTTTAACAATATCTGCTCCTATGGCAGTTTCTTCCACATCAGAAAAGCCTAATTTTATAATCATCTTTTTAATGTCATCGAAATTAGTCTTAAAATCAGCAACAAAAGAAGGAGCTAATGAAACGACAACTTTTTTGCCACTCTTAATAAGAGCTTTAACTTTATCAATATCATTGCGTACAATTTTAAGATTTTGAGGGCACATGAGATAACACTTGCCACATAAAATGCACTCCTCGTGAATGATTTTAGCTTTATTATTTTCAAAAGAAATAGCCTTCATAGGGCAATATCTGATGCATTTATAACAATTTCTGCAATCGCTTGTGCGACTTTCTAAAGGATAATTCATAGTTGCTCAATTTTGGACAAAATCCATTTTTGGAAAATATCATCAAAATTCCCTTTCGTCACTCCGGTTATAATTTGATCATCGACTTGGATAGAAACACCAGCAATGGCACACTTACCAAGGCAAAATGTCGCTTTTAAAAATACTTTGTTTTCGAGATGATGTTCCGAAATCGATTTTTTCATCAATTCAATGATTTCGTAACTGCCTTTCAAATGGCAAGATGAGCCAACACAAACAAGAACATTCATATAAATACCTCACTTTTTATTATTGTTTAAATTTTTAAGTTTATGGGATAAAACGGCAAGGGAGGAAGCTAAATTAACATTCTCCACAATGACGTTAGGGAAAGAAAGATACACGGGAGCAAAATTCCATATTGCTTGAACGCCAGAATTTATTAAGCGTTGGGCAATTTCTACGCTTACATCGCTTGGAGTGGCAATTATAGCAATATGCACACCTAAACGTTTGGTTAAATTTTCTAATTTATCAATAGAAAAAACTGTTTTTCCACATATTGTTTTTCCAATAAGAGAAGGATTTATATCAAAAGCGGCCAAAATATTAAGGCCAAGTTTTTCAAACCCCTCATAATTTAATAAAGCTTGACCAAGACGTCCACTACCAACAATTATGGCATTTGTGACATCGTTGTAGCCTAAGAATGATTCGATATCGTTAATAAGTTGAGTAATTGGTCTACCAATCTTTGGAAGCCCTTTGTTTTGCGATACAACCTGAAAATCTTTTCGAACCTGTTCTTCTGAAATATTAAATTCTTTAGATAACATCCAAGAAAAAACAAAAACTTCCCCACTGTTTTTTAAGTTTTTAAGGTATTTTAAATAAATTGGATATCTTTCCAATTGTTTAATTGATACGCCTTGCAATTTATCCATTTATTTTTCTTTCGGTATTTTATTACCAAATAGATTATATCAAACGGTATTGATTAATCAATAGCGTAGACAACTTTAATTTAAAATCTAAAGGGAATTTCATTTCCATTTTTTCCATTTCAAAATAAAAAACCTAGTTTTTATCTAGGTTTTAAGCAATTTGGTCGGGATGACAGGATTTGAACCTGCGGCCTTCTGCTCCCAAAGCAGACGCGATACCAAGCTACGCTACATCCCGATTTCTGGCGCGCCTAGCAGGAGTCGGACCCGCAACCTTCAGATTCGTAGTCTGACGCTCTATCCAGTTGAACTATAGGCGCACGACGCTCGATTGAGCGCTTAATCAATATAACTCAAATGGTTATATTTAACAAGAAATTGTTGGAGGTTCCTGACGGAGTTGAACCGACGCTCATTGAGTTGCAGTCAATTGCCTTACCACTTGGCTAAGGAACCATGCGAAAAGTATTATATCATTGACCTTTTTCTTCTACAAGAAAGAAATCAGTTGCTTTCCGCTTTTCTTTTCTGACGGCGTTTCTTGTTGAGATAGCCTCTTATAAAGAAATAGCAAAGAATTCCAGCGACAGCTAAAATTTCAAAAACGAATAAAATGATTGCCCAAAGTGGTAAAGAATCGCTCTTTACAATTTCCCACATATCAAGAATTCGGCTATTAGCATCACCATAATCATCCATAACTGCTAACCTTGGAATTTCATTGATATCAGGATATTGAGTTGAAAATTGCCTATGTAGCTCTGTTGTGTAAAAAGTCATGTCCTCTTCGGTATATTCGCCTGTTCCATCAAAGAAATAACTTAAATCAACTTTGTTCCATGTTTCGTCGATTGGAACATCATTCCATGACTTATCTTCCATGCCTTCCACTGGAACATAATTACCATTTTCGTCATAAACCCAATCACCTTTAGCATCATCATATTGGAAAAGTGAGTAAGCACGTGGATCATACCACATCTTTACTTGTTCCATGATGTCATCGCCACCGATAAAACTTGAATAGCCAATACCATACATGTTTAAAGCGGCATATGTTGGGTTAGAGATGAAATCAACAAATTTTTGGGCTAAATCTTTGTTTAAAGTGCTGCTTTTTGGCATAACCCAGCCATCAAACCAAATGTTACCACCAGTTTCTGGAATTTGATAATAGAGCGTTGCTCCAGCATCGCCATATCCGTCAGCAGTGTTCATTGAATAGACGGCATCCCCACTCCAAGCAATATTTATACCTATTTTTCCAGTATTGATATCTTCTTTTCCAGAATCTACTTCAAAACCAAAAATGTTTTTCTTAAGATCGAGTAGAACACTCTGCACGGCATTAACAGTCGCCTCATCATTTTTATTGAATAGAACATTTAATGCTGCATTGTATTCTTCTTTTGATAGTACGTTACTTTCATATTCGCTTTTTAATGTTTTAAAGCCTTTATCAACGCCTAAATCTGGACGGTCTTCATTATAGACACGCATAATGCCTACTGAATATGTATCGCGCATAGAATCTTTGATGGAAATAGTCTTGTTATACTTTTCATTCCAAAGAACATTCCAATCATTCATATCGGCGTGGACTTCTTCTTCGCTTATGTCAACAAATTTAGCAAATGTTGGATTGTATAAAATTCCTAAAGTGCCCCACATATAACCGGCGGCATAATCATCAACAATGCACTCCTGACCAGTCACACCATTTTTTGCTTTTATATTTTTAAATATATTTCTAAGATATGGTGAACAATGGTTTTCGTAATTTGGAATTTGGCTAAAATCATATGGCTCAAGCATGTCTTGTCTAATCATTTTTTGAATGGTGTAGTCAGATGGACATATTAAATCATATGTATACTTACCGGTTTTTAAGGAATTCATCATCGTTTCATTAGTATCGAATGTATCGTAAATAATCGTTGGTGTATAACCTTCGGTTTCTTCGATATAACTAGTGAATTGATCTAAAATTGATGGTGCTTCACCATCTTCGGTTGGCTCATAGATATAATCTTCCCAGTTCAATAATCTCAAGGTATGAGAATCAACAGAGGCATTTGAAGAACATCCCGAAAGTAAAACCACAGAAGAAAAACTTATAAGTGAAGTGATCAACACATTTTTATATTTCATTTTTGTTTCTCCCTTTTCTCACCTTAGCTTGTTTAGCTTTATAGCTGTTATAAATTGTGGCACCAATGACGATAGCAAGAACCACGAGGAATATAATTGTGGTTAGAGCACGCATTTCCGGTGGAATAGGACCTTTTTTAATCTTAGCTTGAACTAATGTAGAAAGAGTCTCAATTGTCTTTTCTCCGCTTAATAAGCCAGTTCCTCTTGTAAAAGCAGTGATGATAAAATCATCTAGCGAAAGAGTAATAGCGAGGAGAAATCCAGACAAAATACCAGGTAAAATTTGTGGAAGCATCACTTTATAAAGAGCTTTATTAGGGGTTGCGCCTAAATCAAGAGCGGCTTCGTAAATACTTGGATCCATTTGCTGAAGTTTTGGCTTAACTGATAAATAGACAAACGGCAATGACAAAACGACATGACCAATGAGCAAAGTCCAGAAAGAGAACAATGATTCTCCAGCAAAGAAATATGTACCAATAAAAACAAACATGACAGTTAAGGATAAAGCCATAACAATTTCGGCGTTGACCACTGGAATTTGGGTCATACCTTCCATCACTTTTTTGGTGCGTTTTTTGCTATAGAACACACCAATAGCACCCAATGTGCCAAGAATAACGGAAATAATAGCACTCGAAAAAGCGATGATTAAAGTATTGCCTAAAGCTATCATTATTTCCTGGTTTTGGAATAGTTGAGGATATAAATCAAAAGAGAAGCCGGTCCATACTCCAACATTTGTAGATGTAGTAAAAGAAAAGGCGATTAACACAAGGATAGGAAGATACATCAAAAACAAGACGAGGTAGATATAAATTTGGGCAAATATTTTCTTTACCATAAATTGCCTCCTCTTGACATGACGTCGTCTTTATTAACATTGCGTGTGAGAAACATCGTAATGCCAACAAGAATTAGCATAATAAGTGCCATAAATGAGCCATCATTCCATTGCGAATTGGCAAAATTTAAATATATCGAATTGCCAAACAATGTTATTTTGCCTTCGGATAGAACATCGCTTATAACGTAGCTTGACATCGTCGGCATAAATACCATAGTGCAAGCAGAAACAATTCCTGGAACAGTTTGAGGGACAAGAGCCTTAAAGAAGACATTTGTAGGATTAGCCCCTAAATCTGAAGCTGCTTCAAGTTGTGACTTATCAATTTTTAACATCGTGGTATATAAAGGCAGAATTGTGAATGGCAAGTAATTATAAACCATGCCAACCATCGTAGCAAAATAAGGATAATTCCCACCATTGATATTCATCCACGAGAGGAGATCTCTAGTTGCGCCAGTGCGCAAGACAAAGTTAATCCACATCGGCATGACAAATAGCATGACTAAAACAACATTTTTATTGAATCGTTTATTTGCTAATAACAACGCTAAAGGATATCCGATAATCATGCAAATAATCGTTGTTTGAACTGCGACAAATATTGAAACGAGCAAGACATTTAATTTAGTTGTCGATGAAAAGAATTTCACCAAAGCGTTGAGACTTAAATAACCATTCTCATCGCTAAAAGCATAATAAATGATAAGAACGATAGGTATCACCACGAACAAAACTAGGAAAACTGCATATGGAATGCAGAGATATTTCCTAGAAAACCTAAATTTCATATTTAGAAATATCTCCTTTGAGCCTTAAAGCAATGTTTTCCTTTGCGATATGAATACCAACGGAATCGTTTTCTGTCCATGTGTATTGGCTATCAACGATGTAGTCCTCTTCTTCTTGAGTTCTAACCAAACATTGATAGTGATCTCCTTTCCACACTACAGAGATAATCATTCCATTGGTTTCACCGAAACTAGTATCATCGGAAAGTTCAACTTTATCAAGAGGGATTTCCGCCACCACATCGGCATCATTTAAATCATATTTTTTGCCATCTTTGCCAACGAGATAACCATCATCGTCGAGTTTTGAACCACGAAGAAGCTGTGTAATGTCGCAATCGTAAGCCACATCAGAAATTACAACTTGATTAGATTTATTAATCCAAGCGTCATAGTAGGAATTAATCGTATATTCCTTGCCCATGATTTGAATGTTTTCTTTCTTAACATTTAATCCAACTTCAACGTTGACTGGATAGTCCTTCGTGTCTTGAACAATAACTTCATTTTTGCCAACTTTAATAAGATATTGATAATGGACACCTTTAAATACCTTTGATACTAAAATACCATTAACTATGCCTTTATCTTTTTTAAGAATTTCCACATCTTCAGGACGTATGACAACATCGACTTTTTCATTTAATGGAAAATCATCGACGCATTTAAAAGACTTGCCAAGGAAACGAACTTCTTTTTTTCCAACCATGGTCGCATTGTAAATATTGGATTCTCCAATAAAATCAGCAACGAAAGCATTTTTTGGTTCATTATAAATATCAGTAGGAGAACCAACTTGTTGGATAACACCATCTTTCATAACGATAATTGTGTCAGACATCGTCAAGGCTTCTTCTTGATCATGCGTAACATATATAAAAGTAATACCTAATTTTCTATGCATTTCTTTTAATTCGATTTGCATATCTTTTCTCATCTTCAAATCAAGAGCGCCTAATGGTTCATCAAGAAGGAGGATTTCAGGCTCGTTTACAATGCAACGAGCAATAGCCACTCTTTGTTGCTGTCCACCGGATAAAGTCGCAATATCTCGGTCTTCCATCTCATCGAGATCAACGACAGCTAAAGCTTTGGTAACCAATTCATCAATTTTAGCATCGTCAAGATGTTTCATCTTTGTCACCTCTTGACCATGCTTCATCACTTTAACAGGTATTTTTTTGAGTTTTAAACCAAAGGCCACATTGTCGTAGACATCTAGATGTGGAAAAAGAGCGTAGCGTTGAAATACGGTATTAATCGGCCTTTTATAAGGTGGAAGGTTGGTGATATCTTGTCCATTTAGGTATATTTTTCCAGATGTTGGCATTTCAAATCCTGCAATCATACGCAAAGTTGTTGTTTTGCCACAGCCAGAAGGTCCAAGAATGGTTACAAATTCACCTTTCTTAATCTTCAAAGTAAAATCTTCGACGACATTGGTCTTGTTATACTCTTTTACGAGATGCTCAAGATCGATAATGATGTTATCTTCCATATGAAAAATATTACCTCCATTGAACACATGCAAATTTCACGATGAATAAATGCACAAAATATGTTCGCAAAAAATATATAAAAAATACACATAAAAAGCAACATAATTTTGAAAGAAAATTTTTTAGCGTTTTTTTGAAAAAATTTTTTTGCCATTATTGATTGACAATTAAGTCAGTTTTGACACCTAATTCAATAAATATTATTGTCATTGCAAAATAAATATTATAAAGTAGTGAAAATTGAACTTGGAACAAAGGAGAAAGATATGATGAAAAAAATTATATTGTTACCAATTATTGCTTTATCTATTGGAGGAATGTTTTTAACAAGCTGTGGAGATGGCGAAAAAGTTCATTTAAATTACGGAACAAAAATCACCAACGCTTTGGAAGACATTACATCATATGGAAATTTGCAAACAAAGATTAACGATGGAAGTAATTTTTTAATCGTTGTCTATACAAAATCTGGATGTTCTTGTTGGAATACTTTTGAACATATGGTGCTAGAGCCTTTTAATGCCGAGAATAATACGCTTATTTATAAAATTAATTATAATTTGTTTTTCAGTGGCGATGAACCCTTGGATACTTTTGGTATTTCAATATCCGAAAGCAATGCCTCAATCGCTCTTTTTAAAGATGGTAAAGTTAAGACACAAGAGATGTATCAAGAGAGCAATAAAATGTTTAAAGACAAATCATATTTTGAGGCGTGGTTTGAAAAGAATTGCGTTCTCCCAAATATGTTCTATATTAACAAATCTCAACTTGATGGCCTTTATGCTTCAACAACACCGTTTGTAATCGAGTTTTCTCGTGAAACATGCCCAGATTGCCGTTATGTCAACAGCCATGGTTTAAAAGATTTTTCAACAAAGATTTCCACAAGCAAGCCACTATACATCTTTGATGTAGATGAAGTTCGTCTTGATTCTTCAGGCAATATTCAAACAGATATTTGGAATACATTTAAAAAAGAATATGGTCTATCAAATGAACTCAACTTTGTATATGGATATGGAACCGGTTATGTTCCAACATTCTTCTATATTGAACCAAACGGAACGGATAAAGCTGGCATCAATGTCAATAAATCAGCAGCAGTATTCGTCAACGATAAAATAGAACTTGTCGATGGAATTTACAAAGTCAAAACTTCATTCTATAGCGAAGCTCGAAAACCAAATTTAAGTTATCTTTCTAGCGCTAGCACACCAGTTTTAGAAGGATTAGTTATTCCGGAGAGCGATGTAACTGTATATCCAGAATATGGCAACTATATAGCTTGGAATTATTCCGCCGCTGAAGTTTATCACAATCCATTGCTAAATTTATTTTTAGAACAATATTTAAAATAAGAAATAATAATTAAAAAATACCGCATAAATGTACGTGCGGTATTTTTATTTGTTATTTCAATATCACTTTTTTAAATCTTTAACTTCGTGCTTAATTCTGTCAGTAATTTTTTGTGCCTCAGCATAAATCTTTTCAATTGGTTCATCGAGATAGAACTTGCCATCCTCATAAAGGATACGACCATTAATCATCGTCAATTTCACATTTTCCTTTGAACCGCTATAAACAATATTTTTTTCAATGTTGTTGAGTGGCTGCATATTTGGTCTATTGAGATCAATAATAATCATATCGGCTAGTTTTCCTTCGCAAAGCGTGTCAGCATTGCCAAGTTGCATCGCGCGAGCACCACCAACAGTGGCCATTTCGAGCACTTTGTAGGCTTCGCAAGCTCGAGGATCATGACATTTTAATTTTTGTAAACCAGTAACTAAGAACATTTCTCTAAAGAAATCGAGGCAGTTATTGCTTGCAGGACCATCAGTTCCAATCGCGAGGTTAATTCCTAAATCAATCATTTTTTGAATCGGAGCAACGCCACTTGCTAATTTGGTGTTTGAACCAGGACATGTGATAGCAAAAAGTCCTCGAGTTTTATAGATTTCTAAATCGTGTTGAGACATAAAATTGCAGTGATATCCACCACCGCCAAAATCAAATAGTCCTAATTTTTCACAATATTCAGTTGGAGTGCAGCCATGTCTTTGCTTGCAGCCATTGACTTCAAATTCTGTTTCGCTAGAATGCGAATAAACTGGGGCTTTAAATTCATGAGAAATAGCTGATAGAGCTTTAAGCATTTCTTCATTGATTGTGTATTCAGCATGAAAGCCAAGTTGAAAAGTGACAAGTTCATCGAAATGATTTAAATCGATGTAGTTTTGCCTCAATTCATTAACATTTCCACGACTGACAGTTGGAGTGCCAACTAAGACTGTTCTCATTCCAAAGTCTTTGCTAGCTTGAGCAATCTCTTCTGGATGATAATACATATCGAAATCAGCAGTTATTCCCGAAGTGAGATATTCTGCAAAAGAAACTTTGCTAAGATGATAGACATCGCCTGGACGAAGTTTATCTTCAACCGGAAAAACCCAGTCGTATAGCCAATCATGAAGCGACAAATCATCAGCATAACTTCTTAAAAATGACATTGCTGAATGAGTGTGAGCGTTCTTAAAACCTGGCATTAAAACATTGCCATGAACATCTATTTCACGATCGATTTTATCTTTTCCTAAATATTTCTTACCTACAAAGTCAATTTTATTACCCTTGACCAATAGATCACCAAAAAATAAAGGGGAACCATCCATTTTTAAAATTCTGGCGTTCTTAAATAAAATATTCATTTTATTCTTCCTTATTCTCTTCTTCGAGTGGAACTAAGCACTCTTTTGGTGCACCACAAAACGGGCAGGAACCATCTTCGTTAGGAACGACGATTTGTCCGCACATCATACAACGATACTTTTTTTCTTCAGTCATAATATTTACCTCCTTATTATTATAACTTAAATCGTATTAGACAAAAGCAAATTGCTTTTATTCCACAGATTTCAACGATTCAACCATTTTGACTTTACCAGTTAATTGGGCAAGCAATATATTGGTGATAAGAGCGGTACCAAAGGTAATTGCAAATGAAATTACATAAGACAGGAAAGTTGTTTGGTATAAGAAATCCACTAGTGGCGTTTGATTGACAACTAAAACGAGAACTTCCATAGGAAAGCCAAGTGCTAATCCAAAAGCGATACCAATGATGGTCAAAAACATGATTTCTAAAACTAGCGAGAGGGCAATTTCAGGTTTTGAAAAACCTAAAACACGAAGTGTGGCAATATCTCTAATTCTCTCACGATAGTTCAATAAAGCTAGGTTGTATAGAACAACAATAGCAAGAAAAATAGCAAATATTTTAATTGCTCCAGTCATGTAAGAAATTGACGACATAATATTTGATATTTTAGTTGTCATGTCATCATGAGTTTCCGCACTCGAAACACCAGCAATACTCGACACAGCAGAAGCCACTTCTTCAGCGCTGGCTTTGCTTTCATCAATATTGATGCAGCAATTTGTTTTTGTGCTTCCGAGACTCTCGTAGGCGCTGTTTCCTACTGAAACAAAAATTCCATGAACAGAAAATTGTCTAAATATCGCCACAAGAACACCACTATATTGTTTGCCAACCGCAGTAAATGTTACGGTATCTCCAATTGAGATATTCAATTCTCGAGCGACTTTTTCTGATGTAGCAATACCGGTCTCATCAAAAGTTCTTGTAAAAAATTGATGATTTGGAGCAAGCCCATAAACATAAGTATTGACCAGGTCATCATTGCCTTTAGCACTAACAGGCAGAACGCTATATTCTTCTGCCTCCGACACAACGCCAGTTACTGTCTCACCATTGTGTGTAACGGACACATTTTTTATTTGATCAAGCAATGAACCGGTGCCTGCAGAATAAGTAGAATATAAATCAGCAGAATAGAATGTTGTCATGTCGATATCAATGCCACCATTCAGGGTGTCTTCGATTCCATATCCACAAACGAGCAATGCTGTGCAACCCATAACACCTATGATTACCATCATCGATTTCACAAATGAAGCACGTATATTGCGAAACGCCATTTTAATCGACATCTTTGTTTTGGATGCTTTTTTCTCTTTATAGAATTTAACTGATTTATATTCTTTGGGGGCAGGAGGTCTCATAGATGTCGCAGGTGGAAGTTTCATTTCCCCTTTCGTGACAAAATAAGTAACCAACGCGCCAACAGCTAAAAGAGCGGCAGCACATAAAAATCCATTTAGAAATGGGAATGTGTAGTGCATCGCAGGAAGTGTATATAACAAACCATATTTCACACCCATTACGTAAGGCAAAAGAATAGGCCCAATAATTAACCCTAAAACAATTCCAATCGAACAAACAAACATAGTCAAACTGGCATAATGAGCAAATATCTGCCATCGAGTAAGCCCTAAAGCTTTCATAGTGCCAATTTGCGTTCTTTCTTTAAGAATAATTTGCGAAAGAGTGGTTAAAATTACTAAAACCGCAACAAGAAAGAACACCATCGGAAAAATATATGTCAATTGTTTGGCTTGCGAAATATCTGATTGAATAACGGCATTGGATGCTAAACTATTGATATCAACAGTATATATTAAGCGGTTATTTGATGATGTTTCACCGAAATATGCTTCTATTGCGCTTCGAGTAAGTGAAACATCCTTGTTTGGCCCTAATTTTGTACAGTATTGATTAACGAAAGAATACTCCGAAAGAAAAGTGCTAATCAATGTATATCCCTTTTCCGTGAAATATGTGTGTGCTAATGCAAGGAATTGCTTCGTAAAATAATTAGTTGAAAGAAGAAAATTGGCTGAACTAAATGTACTTTTTTGAACATTTTCAGGAGAAATCATCAACCCTGAAATAGTAAATTTAAGAGAGATAAAATCATGCCTAAAGATATTGTTTGCTTTTTGCTCTTCAGCAGTGCTTCCTTTTGCATATGTATCAAGGATAGCAAGTTCTTCTTCATTTATACCAAAGGCGGTAAGAAAAGATGATGTAGCCAAGGAAATATCGCTTGTCGCGCCTATTTCAACAGGAGCATCGAATTCAAAAATGGAACGATCTTTCAACGATTCATCAATGACAAAGAAGTCTTCACTATTATTAGACTCGAGATGATAAGGTTTATTTATCGTCGGAAATTCTTCATACAAAAGAGCATTCGCATTTAATCCATTAAGTTTAGCAGATGCAGAAAACCTAGTCTCTGTTTTTGAATTGCTACCTGCAATTTTATTAATATTATATTCATCGTAGCGGTTATATGTAGTCACGGTGGTCCAAATATCAGCAATGTTGCCGCCATCATAAAGTTCATTAACACGGTTTTCTAGCGAAAGTGAATTCGCAGATAATCCAGTAAATAATGTCACTGCTAAAGTAGCAATAAACATGATTGCAAAAAATTGTTTCCAACTCTTTTTGAGTTCACGAAACATCTTTTTGTTCAAAAGTTTTCTTGTAGAAAAATCTTTTTTCACCATTTAACCTCTTTAACATCTAATGGATGATCATTTTTACGATCTTCAACTATTTTCCCATCTTGGATACGAATTACACGTTGAGCAATATCAGCAATTTTTGAGTTATGCGTTACAATAATAACCGTTTTTTTGTAGTCTTTAGCGATGCTAGACAAAAGAGACAATATATTAGAACCAGTTTTAGAATCTAGTGCACCAGTTGGTTCATCGCAAAGCAATAATTCAGGATTTTTTACTACTGCACGAGCAATAGCCACTCTTTGCTGTTCTCCACCACTTAATTGAGCTGGAAAAGAGCCTTCCCGACCTTGAAGCCCAACTTTTGCAAGCATTTGTGCAGCATCAAAAGGTTTGTCGACAACGCTAGAAGCTAACAAAATGTTTTCAAGTGCAGTTAGATTCGGCATTAGATTATAAAATTGGAAAACAAATCCTATATCATTTCTACGAAAAATAGCTAGTTGTTTGTCTTTCAAAGCGGTTATTTCTTTTCCATCAACAAGGTATGATCCGCTGGTGGCAAAATCCATGCCACCTAAAAGATTTAAAAGCGTTGATTTGCCAGCACCTGAGGCACCTAAAATAACGATAAATTCTCCTTCTTCAATAGAAAAGCTGACATGATCTAAGGCCACGACTTGGGCTGTTAAACCACCTCCATAGATTTTGGTCAATTCTTTTATTTCGATATGACTCATAATAAAACCTCCAATTAAGAAAGCAATTTTACATCGACTTTGCCAACTAAAGTCTTAGGCATTTTTTCTAAATAAACAATTTGTTTTGGAACAGCATAAATGCCACATTTTTCTTTGATTAACGCATTGATTTTGTCATCGATATTTTTGGAATTTGAATCTCGATCTAATGTCACAAACAATTTGATCATGTGATCATGTTTTTCATCTTCGACTCCAATCGCAGCGCATTCAAATACTTCTTTAAGAGAAGCAACAACATTTTCAATTTCACTAGGGAAAATATTAATTCCGTTAACTTTAACCAAACGTTTTAGACGTTGTTTAAAATAAAGATAATCATCTTCATCAAGATGACCATAATCTCCTGTTTTAACCCATTTAACACCATTTTTATCAACAATAAACGGATCGCTTTCAACAGTTTCAAAGCGATAGCCATTCATCAAAGTTTCGCCAGAGACATAAATCTCGCCATCTTGGTTAGGCTTTAAATCTTTGCCATTATTAACATCAACTATTTTAATTTTTGCGTTATTAATGGCGTGACCAACTGACCCTTCTTTATGGTTTTGGTGTGTATTAACATTGCATACTGTGACCGTTTCAGTTAAACCATATCCTTCAAACAATCGACAGTTAGAACCCGATTGAATCATTCTCTCATTATATCTTTCAATTAGCGAAGATGAGACGAAATCTCCTCCGACAAAAGCAACATTTAAGTTGCGCAACATTTTGCCTTTAAAATCTTTGTTTCGCAGTAGCGCTTCATATAACATAGGCACTCCGATGAGAAAACTGCACTTATTCTTTTTTATCAAGTCAATTGTTTCTTTGCTATGAAATTTTGGCATTAAAGTGTCACACCCACCATGGCACAGCATAGCGTGAATCCCCATACATAAACCGAATCCATGAAACATTGGAAGCACTGCAAACATGTGATATTTAGTAGGATCAATGATGTTTAGTATATCGCTGCCTTGAGCTGCTAAAGCATTAACAGCAAAACTTGAAAGAGCAATCGTCTTTGATTCTCCTGATGTTCCACCACTATGTAAATAAATTGCATCTTTAAAATAATCGACATCAAAGTCGCGATATAACTCGCCAAATAAAAAATCCGCATCGTTATATTTAGGAGCGTGCAAACGAAGCATCTCTAATTCTTTTTTACATTTTTGTTTATAAATAAATCTCATGAGAAATGGCAAATCGCTAGCAGGAGAGCAAGGGACGACCAAAATTCCATCATTGGTATATGATACAAATTCAGCATAAAAAGTGTCGAGACAAAATAAAATTTTGCTTTTAGTTTTAAGCATGATGTCATGCAATTGTTTATTTTTCATCAAAGGATGAATGAGATTGGCAATTGCGCCAATTTGATTAATTGCGTATAAAAGATAAACGGATGTTGGAATATTCGGCAAACATACCGTAATGACATTATCTTTTTTATAGCCTAATTTTATAAGCATACCAGCGCAGCGATTTATTTTTTCAATGACATGAGAATATGAATATGATTTGTTTAAATAATAAAGTGCTTCGCATGAAGAAAATTTGTGGCTAGCTTCATTTATTGCTTGATACATCGTTTGTTTTTTGTTCATTAATTCCATAGTTAAAACCCTCTAAAACTTAATATAAAATCCATTGCATAAAAGAATTATCCCAATAATTGCAATATTCACGACTTGATGAAAAATATAAACCCAGAGCGAGTGCTTGCCAAAAAAATTAATAGGATATGTCACCAAAGTTGCAACCTTATCAAATTTTATGCGTTTTGATCGAATTTTGTTCGTATAGAGAATTTCTCCAAGAAATCCGCCAAGAAACAGAAAACCAACCATTGGAAATAAGCCTAATGTATCTGAGCCATATGTTTTAACCCCTAATACAATCAAAAACCAATTATCCCAGGAAATCGAATTTGTACCAATTGCAGAAGGATTGTAGTTGTTTAAAAGAAAACCAACAAAAACAAAAGCTAGACCTAATCCTAGAGCAAAGTATTTCCAATATTTGTCAGTCTCCAGCCATTTCGATGTCAAAAAATGAATTAAATAATATATTAAAATTGAGACACCAAAACAGGAAATAGCACCAAAAAACATAATTTCTGAGTAATTATGAAAAACAATCTCGGAAAAAATGAGCGAACCAATGGTAAGAATGATACCGAAACCAAGAATAATTAAGCCACGCTTCAAATTGTTTTTTGAGAAATAACAACTTATGCCGCTGATCAAAAAGAAAAGGCAAAGAACAATAAATCTAATTATGATGCGGTAATCGCTGAGCCAATAATTTTGCGCAATATTAATCAAATCAATAACCCAAGGAGGACGAGAACCATTATAAGCGAAAAATTGATTAACAATATATGCCCAGTCATAAGCGAAATGATCAAAAACCATAAGCAAGATCAAAATGCCACGCAAAAAATCTATTTCCCAAACGCGAATTGTTTTTTGGGGTTTAGGTGTTTTAGCGATATCAAGAGAATCAGTGTTCATTTGTATTAATATATCACGCCGGCTTCTTAAAAAGAAGATAAGACATATTATAAACAAAAAACCGCATTACGCGGTTTATGCATATGTGTTTTAATGGATTATCGCATTGATTTTCTAAGCATTCTAGCGCCTAGAAGATAAACTAATGGAAGAATAAGTGAAACAACAATTTCAACAATTGCAAAGACCGAATCGCTTAAAGCGGTTGTACCATTGGCAATATTGATGATTAAGAAAATTGAAGAAATAATCGCAATAACAAGCGAAACAAAGAACAAAATATTAGCATAGACATTCAATTTGCGAATGCGAGTTGGGGTGGCGATAAAGAAAGCAAAAATAGCAGTTAAACCCGCGACAAGGAAGAAAATTGTTTCAACGACAAGAAGGGCCAAGTTAATAAACGAAGAAATATTCGTAGATATATTCGCCCAAGGAAAATTGCACAAATCAATAATTGTGGTTGCAGCAATAGTGATTCCCCAACAAAAAATAATTATCCCAGTGATAAGCATTAATATTTTTCCAAATATTCTCATAAAAACCTCCAAATGAAAGTATTCAAACTATACAAAGAAAAGCGATGATAATCAAGCATAGTTTAATAATATCGATCACTCGACAATTCGATTTAACAAAAAAGCGAAAACGAAATAAATTGCTGGAGCACTAATGCCAATAATGCTTTCCGAAATTTCACTAACGCTATGAACACCACTAAATTCGCCAGCAAAAATAGAAGTCAGCAAAGATATTAATGAAATACACAAAAGAAGCGTCCCAATGCGAAAAATATTGTCGACTCTATCGTCGGTCAATTTAATGTATTGAACTATTCCAAACACACCAGCGATAATTTCGATTAAAACAATTATCCAGTCGACAATCATATCAAGGATTTGGGAAAAATTCCCCATCGGCATCGCATTAGTTGAATAAAGTAAAATATAATAGCTAGCAGAATAAAGACCCCACAGAATTAGTATAATACTAATTACAAAGATGATTGTTTGAAATATTCTTTGCTTCGTCATTTGAGCAGCCTCCTGTTTATTCTATGATGAGCAACGCTTTTGCTCTTATCTCGTTATTACAATAAAATATGCCATTTATCGTATGGTTTTCGATATAATATTTAATAACGAGTTCGTCGAACAATTTTGATTCTTTGACATAATTTATTTCAAAATATTTCACTTTATAAAGTTCTTTTATACAAATGGCATTGATAAATTCCTCACCATAACGTGAATTGTTCATGTGCATGTTGTGATCAAGCATGTTCTCTTTGACGACAAAAGAATAACTTTTATTAAATTTTGTTTGATCAATAACAAGAGAAGAAAGTTTATTAGAGAACAACTTGTCAGAAATAAATTCATCTTTATCTTTATATATTAAAGATGAAGGGGCCAATGTTTTTGTCTTGGTGTTAACTAAAACCCAAGTCGAAGAACCTTTCACAATTGTCCGAGCATTTTTATCAGTGATTAGATAATTTCTTTCCACTTCAAAACGGCCTGGTTTATTCGGCCATGTTTTAACAACTATATCATCTAAATAGTTACGAGTTCCAACTATTTCAAACCTGGTTCGAGCTAATATCCAGTTAATTCCTTGGCTGTTAGTCCCAAGATAACCGATATTATTTTGTTCAGCGTGGCGACCGGCTATATCTTGAAAATAGTCTAAAATTCCACATACTGACAAATCATCAAATTTGTTTAGCTCATTTTGAGTGACAATATATATTTTTTCAAAACTATTTGTCATTTTCTTGATTTAATCTTTTCGAAATATAATCGCTAACTTCTTCTGGCTGAATGCCAATAGCAATAGCAAGTTCCTCAAAAGCTAATCTTTCTGCCAAAGCAGCAGTTGCAGAATCAGTTAAAGGAATAGTCTTTTTCATATCAGCATATTCAGAGCGTTTAAAATGAATGGTTCTAACAAGTCCACACAAGCTTTGCAAATCACCGGTGTTGATTATTTTTGCAAAATTTTCTTTTCTTTTTTTACTTTCGCTAATCCATACATCTTCGCTTGTTGGAAGGCTTAAAATCAGTTCCTCAGCATCATTTTTCGAAATATGCTTTCGTATTTGAGAACAATTTGCAACCGGAATCATAATTGAAGATGAAGTCCGTGCGCTTTTAAAATATGGATGCATTATATAGTATTCATGAACACCAGCACCAAAGTCCTTATTTTCAATTGAAGTAATCACACAAACACCTTCGTTTTTGTGAACAACGAAGTCCCCAACTTTGAATTTCGCTAATGTTTCCTGTGCCATATTGAGTATATTTTAGCATTTTTTTACATTTTTTGTTAGTAAACAATGCAACTCTATTTTAAATTAGTATAATATTTAGGTATGAAAATTAGCAAAACGGCCAATGAAAACAAAGAAATAACCCATTATCTCTTAGCCAAAGAGAACAATATCGACGTTGCAGATTTATATGTGGAATATCTCACTTATCGCCGTGACTCTATTGGCGAAGAAGAAATAAAGTCTTTTGTTGAACAAGGCTATACTGAAGAAGAAGCTTTTTATCAGTGCTTTGTTCAGGAGATGGATATTGATGAATCTGACCCTGTATATTTAAAACTTAAAAAAAGACTAAAAATTGATGATATTAAACTCTTGGATGAAAGTATCTTCCAACAAGATCCATACTATCAAAATATTAGATTTAGCGATGTGGTTATGGATGATATTAGAATTGCTAATCTAAGTTATATTCCTTATGAAGGCTTTGTATACGATGAAATAAATGTTAATCCAGATGATTATTACGTTGAAAAAACTCCAATTGGTTTTTATAACAAAGAAGTAAGTTTCCCCGCCATTATAAAAAATGACACAATCTGGATGAGTGTAATTCCCCATGAAATAAACACGATGAAAGAGGCAATCGACAAGGTTAGTGGCAAAGTTTTGATTTTAGGTCTTGGACTTGGCTATTATGCATACATGACTTCAATAAAAGAAAATGTTCAATCGCTAACCATCATCGAAAACGATAAAAAGGTCATTGATATATTTAAGAAAAATATTTTAAATAAATTCACCAATCGTGAAAAAATACAAATTAAATTTGGCGATGCTTTTGAAGAAGTCAAAAACTTAAAAGATGGGACTTATGACTATGTTTTTTGCGATATTTGGCATAATGTTGGCGATGGCATATCAATGTACTTAAAATTAAAAAAATATGAAAAAAATCTCAGCAATACTAAATTCATTTATTGGATTGAAACGTCACTTTTAGCCATGCTTAGAAGGCAGGTTTTAACAATCGTTGAAGAACATTTTGAAGGGCTAAAAGAAAAAGACTATCTAAAAGCAAAAGATGAGAATGATCAAATCATTAATAAATTATATTTTTATCTAAAAAATTATGAAATCAACAATGGCGATGATTTAAAAAAACTGATTTCAGATGAAAACTTAATGCTTATCGCCAAAAATCTAGATTATTGATTTTTTAAACATGATTCAAATGAATCACCATTGATAAAACTAATCCAATCAAAATAATATTCATACAGTCTCTGCCCTTTATAATTCGTACGATAAGTAAGCAAAGGCATAGATGAAAATGTTTTGAATTCTTTCATAAAAATGGTATTGGGATGATTTTTTAATGACTCATCGATAGTAAACATCATTTTTCGATAAGGCAATTTATCAAACAAACATACTAGTTTGGAATCAACTATCTTTTCTTTTGCATTCCACATGACGATAACGTTATTAAAATTAATGCGTTCTTTTCGACGGTTCCATTCGTGTGTTGCTTCCTCAAATGTTTTACTGTGTGGAAAAATTATCTCATATTCAGAAAGTGTTCCAGCTATAAAACCATCCTTAGTTAAGTGTTCATCGAGAATTGGCTTATTTAAATAAACTTCTAAATCATTTGCAAAGACCAAAAAGCCTTCACCATTAAAATCCGTGTTGATCGTAGGAGATAGAAAGGGAAGATTATATGAATGATAAAATAAACCTGCTACACAATTTGAGCAAATAAGTGAAAAATCGCTTCTTTTTAGCCTTTGAAATTCTTTTTTGCGATAAGATTTTTCAAATATTTTTGAAGTGAGACGATACCAATTTTGATGTAATTTTGAAATGACATTTGTATCCATATTTTTTATTATACTTTCTTTTTCGCTCCTATCATACAAAAAAAGATGGCATAGCCATCTATTTTCAATATCTTTAGGTTTAATCGATTTGCGGCCCTTTTCCGGAAAACTGAGCATTATATAATTCGGAATAGAATCCATGCTTAGCCATTAATGAATCATGTGTACCGCTTTCGATAACATCGCCATCTCTCATAACAAGAATTAAATCAGAATTCTTAATAGTTGACAATCTATGAGCAATTACAAACGAAGTTCGTCCTTTAGTTAATTTATCCATAGCATCTTGAATGAGGAGTTCAGTTCTTGTATCAACACTTGAAGTAGCTTCATCAAGAATGAGCATTGGTGCATTTTGTACCATGGCACGTGCGATAGTAACCAATTGCTTTTGACCTGCTGATAAGCCACATTCTTCGCTAAGAATGGTGTTGTAACCTTGAGGCTGTAATTTAATAAAAGAGTCACAATGAGTCGCTTTACAAGCTTCATAGACTTCTTCATCCGTCGCATTACGACGACCAAATTTTAAGTTTTCCATGAATGATCCCTCAAATAACCAAGTATCCTGCAGGACCATACCAAACAAAGAACGAACATAACTTCTATTCATCTCTTTTGATGGAATTTGTTCAATAGAAATTGAACCACCATCGATATCATAGAATCTCATTAGTAAGTTAACCATTGTTGTTTTTCCAGCACCCGTTGGTCCAACTATTGCAACTTTTTGTCCTTGTTTAGCATTTTCTGTGAAATCATGAATAATTACTCTAGAAGAATCATATCCAAATTTTACATGGCTGAATGAAATATTGCCTTTTACTACATCAATAGTTTTAGTCTTGCTTGTTTCATCTTCTTCATTATCAGCATTCAAGAAATCGTAGACGCGACTTGCGGCGGCTAAAGTTTGTTGGAAAGAAGCTCCAAGTTGAGCGATTTGGGATAGAGGTTGCATCATTTGATAAGAATAGGTCATGCAAGTAACAATTGTCGTAATAGCAGCAGATAAGGCTGCTTTGTCCATTGTTCCGGCATCGACTAATCCTTGAATTCTAAAAGCAATTGTACCGCCAAATAAACAAATTGCAGAAACGACAATGTTGCCTAATAAAGTCATGAGCGGAAGCATCATGCGTGAGAAGAATTGTGAATTCTTATTGGCATTTGCTAAATTTTCATTAGTTTTTGAGAAAGAAGCAATAGCATCATCACTTGCGCGGAAAACTTTCACAATCATACTAGCGGTATAATTTTCTTCCGCTTGGCTATTTGCAATCGCTAAGTAATTTTGCTGTCCGACAAAGTATTTCTGAGACTTTTTAGCAACTAGTAGAAGTATAATTAGTTCGATCGGCAATGCGATAACGACAATCAATGCTAAGAACCAGTTGAGCATGAATAAGATTGCTATAACACCAATCATTGTCATAACTGAAGTAATAAACGATGATAAAGTCGAATTTAATGTAGTTCCAATCGTATCTATATCATTGGAAACAATAGACAAAACATCTCCAATATTGCGATTATCAAAATATCTCAATGGAAGAAGATTTATCTTCTTAGACATATCTTTCCTCATGTTTTTAGCAACATCGCTAGTCAATGTAGCCATCATGAAACATAAAATATAATCAGTAATAAAGGCGGCCACATATAGTCCAATACAAATCAAGCCAAATATCGTGACTTTACTAAAATCGGTATTATAAGTCCCATCAACATATCCATTTAAGATACATTGAGAAATTTGCTTTACCATAAGAGGAGCGCATATTCTCAAGGCGGTAGAAATAAAAGCTAAAATTACGCCAACAACAATTTGAATACGAAATGGATGGAGGTATTTTTTTAAAGTTGATAAAGCATTTTTGCTAGAAACATTTTTATTTTTCTTAGGCATTTTGTGCTTCCTCCTTTCCAAGCTGGGAGTTTGCGATTTCAATATAAACAGGGCAGTTCTTCATCAATTCTTGATGAGTTCCATGACCCACTATTTTGCCTTCATCTAAAACAATGATTTGATTAGCATCGATAATAGTTCCAACGCGTTGAGCTACGATAATATTAGTAACGCCAGAACATTGTTCTTTGATTTTGCCTCTTAAAATTTTATCAGTGCGATAATCAAGTGCTGAAAATGAATCATCAAAAATGAAAAACTCTGGATTGACCATGATTGCTCTAGCAATCGACAATCTTTGGCGTTGGCCACCCGAGACATTTTTCCCACCTTGCGAGATTTCATATTGAGTTTGATTTGGCAATTTAGAAACGAAATCAGTTGATTCAGAAATATCCAATGCACGTTTAAATTCTTCTTCAGAAGCATTTTTTCTACCAAGGCAGACATTATTTCTTAATGTGTCATGAAACAAATAGCCTTTTTGAGGAACATAACCGATACGCTTGTGTAAATCATCAAAAGAAAAATCTTTAACATTAACACCATCGAGAAGAACTTCGCCCTCAGTACAATCGTAAAATCTAGGAATTAAATTAATCAACGTTGACTTACCGCTACCAGTTGCACCAATAAAAGCGATAGTTTCACCTTTTTTAACGGAGAATGAAATATGAGAAATAACTGGGCTAGTTGCTCCCGGATATACAAAGGAAACGTCTTTAAATTGAAGTGTTCCTTCCTCTTTGATTTGTGGTGTCAAAGTAGATGGAACGATGGATGATTTTGTATCGATAACTTCCATAATTCGTTTGGCAGAAACCATAGCTCTCGGCGTTTGAATAAGAATAACTGACACGAGCAAGAATCCAACCAAGACCAACATGGCATATTGAGAATAAACTGTAATTAATGAGTATTCCAAAGAACCATCATTGATATTTAAAATAGCTGCACCCACCCAAGTCAAAGATAATGACAAAGCGCCAATAATTAACTGCATGCTAGGAGTGATCAATCCAAGAGACCTATTGGAAAACTTGGTTGTTGCGCACAAATCAGAATTGATTTTTTCAAATTTTTCTTCTTGGTATTTTTCCGCATCATAAGCACGGACAACACGCAAACCTTCTAAGCTTTCTCTGGTAACAAGATTGACTTTATCTGTTTTTTCTTGAATCGTACGATATCTCGGAAGGACAAATTTAACAATGAAAAGAATAAGAGTTACAAGAATGAGAATGGCAGCAATAGTCAACAAAGTTAACTGCCATGAATTTTTTAAGAGCATAAAAATAATAGCTCCAATAACCATTAAAGGAGCATAAACCATAAATTTAAAAGCTAAATTAAATGTGTTTGTTACTTGTGTAATATCATTAGTTGTTCTAGTTACCAATGAAGAAACGGAAAATTTATTCAATTCAGCATTAGAAAGACTATTGATATTAGTAAATAATTCGATTCTAACCCTTTTCATCATTGTGGATGTTACACGGCTTGCAATTAAAGTAACTGTAATGTTCATAATTCCAGAAATTATAGCAATAACTATCATTTCGATGGCAAATTGAATTATTTGATTAAAATCGCTAATGCCGGAAGTGCCGGAATTTGATGATCCTAGAGATTGAAGAATACCAATGATACGACCCATACAAGTAGGTAGAGAAAGATCGCATAAAACTTGAATTGCAGAGCATAAGCAAAGCAACCCAACTAACCACCATAAAGATTTAAGCCTTTTTAAACATTTGAACATATTGATACTATTATACTCAAAAAAATAAAATAAATAATTTAATAAGGAAGTATTGGCTCTTCTGGTAATTCAACATTTTCATTTAGCGTACCACTGCCAGTTTTAGACCATGTCACATCTGAATCGTAAAGATATGCGCTAAAATTAGAAGTTGTATTTGCTAAGACGAGTTCATTCATCGATGGTATATCACTATAAGATAGATAAAGAACAATCGTTTCATTAGTTGATGTCCATTTTGTAGTAGACGTATCAAGAAATTTATTATTTGCGACATCACCATCGTAAAAATTAACACCACTAAAATAAATCGTTGCTTTCGCATTTGTTACATAAACCATAGGCGAAGAGGTATCGAGATTTGTGATATCGCTATTGATCAGTTCAAGTACCGGTTCTCCACCAATGGCATCATGAGACATAGATTGATAAAGCATGATGGCGCCCCAATCAGTTGAATAACCACTTGATCTATTATTGCTTTGGAATGCACTGTTGGATGCTTTCACAACGTTTGACCCTTCGATGACGATGGCTTGGGCTTTTTTAGCAATGCCATCAACGTAATCAGCGATGATTTTGCCAGTGCTATATAAACATGGAGAATCCTCACCACTCGTTATTAAAGTTAGTGGATCGCCTTCAGCCCCAACGAGTTGAATGTTACCACCTCCACGATCGGTAGCAACTGCCGCAGAATTAGTGCCTGTAGTCGTAATGTATAAATCAGTGCCAACAATCGAACCGCCATATGTAGCATGCAAGCCACGAGAATTGCTCGATCCCGTACAATAAATCGAAGAACTAGAAATAGATGACTTGGCATTGGCTCCACAAAAGAATGCATTAGAACCTGCACCCTCAGCATTTATTGTTAAATTTTTTGCAGTAGTTAATGCATTGCTTCCAACGGTAACAATAGCGCTATTTAAGCCATAGAAATTTTGGTTATCGCCAACTGAAGATGGCTCGCCCGTTTTATTGATAGTTGCATTATTAATTGTCAAAGAACCACCATCAACTATTAGAAAAACAGATTGATTGGCGACATTTGAAGCCCATACACCATCAGTAACTGTACATTCGCCTGTAATAACATAGCGACCTGAAAGCGTTATTGTTTTGCTTTCTGCTGAGCCATCAGAAGAAGAAAATGTAACATCCACTGATGAATTTTCAAGATAAGAGCCTGTTATTGTTCCGCCAGTTTGACCATTAGGATTGTAGGCACAACTAGCTAACGGCAAAAGTAAACATGATAAAGAAAAACTTAAAATATATTTATTCATAATATTGTCCTCTTAATTATATTAACCCATTTTTTTGTCTTTATGTTTGCATTTTTTTAAATATATTTTTTTAGAAAGCGTTTCCAAAAAGTTTTTAAGTATTGAAAAAGAAATTATATATAGTATAATTCTCACTTGTGAAAATACATTGGTCCTTAGTCATTTATAACGTAATATGCAACATTCCTGTGTGCTTCTTTTTATGCCTAGCCAGTTCTTTAAGCGCCGCAATGGAATTCGGCGATGGCGTTGTTTCATTATATCTTAAGGATATAAATTGGTTAACATTTCTTCTTAATTTTGGCGTCAGTTTCATACTAGCAATGTGTATTGGAACATTTTTGCCTCTTACCGCAATCGGAAGATGGTTTACTGGACTATTTGGAGTAAAAAATGACACTTACACTGGAAATATGAAATATCGCTTATTGTCGACTTTAATTATCACCATCATTTATTTCCTAATCATCTCTCCATCATTGACAATTTTAAATTATTTTATTTTGCGTAACATGACCTTCCAAGAATGCATGATTAGCTGGTTGTTGAGCGTTCCTTTAATGCTTTTAGTAGGATTTGTTTCTTCTCTTATCTCTGATATTGGGGCTTATAAAATTGCTCACTCAGTAGACAAAAATTTCTAAGTCTAAAATTGATAGTTTATTTTTGTTTTATATAGTATAGTTAAAAAGTAAAAAGGAGACTATTTATGAACAACAAACACTGTGCCATTCTCGTTGTAGACATGCTAAATGACTTTGTCACCGGAGCGCTCAAATGCGATCGCGGACTTGCAATTGTTCCAACTACTGCCAAGCTATTAGATGGAGCAAGAAAATACGGAGTACCAGTAATTTTTTGTAACGATGCTCATATTAAGGGAATTGATCACGAATTAAAACTATGGGGGGATCATGCTATTGCTGGGACAAAAGGAGCAGAAGTCATTCCTGAATTAAAAGTTTCAAGTAAAGATTACATCGTCCCAAAACGTCGCTATAGTGGATTTTTCCATACCGATCTCGATCTTTTACTAAAAGAATTGAATGTCGATACTGTCATAATGACAGGGCTTCATGCACATATGTGCGTTAGGCACACATCTGCTGATGCATATCAATTAGGTTATAACGTCGTCGTATGCAAAGATGCCACCAATTCTTTTACTCAAGAAGATTATGATTATGGCATTAAATATTTAAAAGAAGTATATGGTGCAGAAGTTTATTCTTGTGATGAACTTCTAAAAATGTTTTCTAAAAAATAACTTTATAAAACGACTCGGAAATAAATTCTCCGAGTTTTTTTATACTAAAAATTTATGAAGTAGTATTATAAATATGCAAGTAAATTATTTCTTAAATTTTAAGGAGGCATTTTATAATGGCCAATACTAAAGAAAGAATCTGCATCATAGGAGGTGGCCCTGCTGGTTTAAGTGCTGCAGTTTACCTTGAAAAGAAAGGTTATTCAAACTATGTCATCTATGAAAAAGATGACCGCGTCGGAGGGAAATGCTGGTCGCCAAAAGTTAAAATGGGCCCAGGCTTGAAAGAAGAAAGAACAGTCGAAATGGGCGCCATTATGGGAGCCAAAACCTATTGGGCAATTGCTGAAATGGAAGATTTCAGTGGCATATCTCATAAAGATGGCCCGGCCATGAGTAGAATTTATCGAGATTCTAGTGGTAAAGAAATATTTCCATTTGATCCTAAAAAGGATTTTTCATTTAAAAAATTATTCAGTTTATTAAAACTTAAAAAAAGTGTAAAAAAACTATCCAAATTGATGGAAACGAAATATGTCGGCTATGATGTAAATGGTCATAGAGGCGTCGCAAATGGAAAATATGATGGTTTGTCCAAGATTGAATCCAATCATATGGAGCATGTCGCAGGAGAAAATCCAAACCTAAAAGATTTAGCGTTGCCATTTACCGAATTTTGCAAATTAAATAAAATCGAGCCAGTCATGAAAATTTGGATTGCGCCTTTCACAAGTTTTGGCTATGGTTTCTTTGATGAAATGGCTGCGGCTTATGTATTAAAATATCTTGATGTCGCTACCACGATTGAATTCATTAATACACGTCTATGGACATGGAAAAATGGTACTCAATCACTTTTTGAAGGGGTCAATAACAAATTGCAACACCCAGCTATATTAAGCACTGAAGTAAAAAAAGTAGAACGTCCTGAAGGCAAAAAAATTAAAGTATTCATCAAAGATAAAAATGGTGAAAGAGTCGAAGAATTCGACAAGTTAATCGTTTCTACACCTCTTGATATCTTTGCGAAATTTTCTGATGCTGATGAAATTGAAAAAGATCTCTTCAGCAAGATTATCCATGAAGAATACGTTGATTTCTGCGTGAGATTTGAAGAGGACAAAGGCCCAACAATTTCTGGTTATATCTTTGATAATATGACACCAGAAAGATGCGGACACGCAATGGTTTATTATCATCGTTGGCATGATCTTGAAAAGAATGTTCCTTGTTGTGTTTACGCATTGAGAAATCACAAAGGACAAAGCCAGATTTCCTATGATGAAACTATTAACCTCATGACTGAGGATGTCAATAAATGTGGATTCCCAATCAAAGAAAAACTAATTGAACAGGAAACATATTATTGCCCACACGTTTCTAGTGAAGATTATAAAGCCGGTTGGTATGATAAGCTTGAATCCAAGCAAGGACAGAGAAACACATTTTACGCTGGCGAAATAATATGCTTTGGTGATATGGAAGAAACCTGCGAAGCAAGTAAAGACCTCATTGGAAGATTCTTCTAATAAATAATCAACAAAAAAGGAGTTAGATTTGAAGTGACCCCCAAATCGGAAACTTCAATTAAAAAAGACTCTTAAAGACGGGGATTATCAAATGTCCCTGTT
>MTLE01000509.1_pt1 | contig 104654 bp, 103 predicted proteins | sample 1982461 | NCBI WGS metagenome assembly MTLE01 (sample SAMN05712605, study PRJNA340218) | biofilm metagenome | isolation source: sample SPL anode biofilm adapted to -200 mV | place: USA | collected 2012-02-03
CAGGATTTGGGGTACACTTCACTGCGCTATTTTCTTTTTCAATAAATGGCTGAATTATTCAGCTTTTTTGTCCTTGGCAAAAATTTCTTTTACCTTTTTGCCATCGTGAATCATTGCTATTGTTATGATTACTTCTGCAATTGCAAGAACTGATAGCGAAATGCCAATGATAATTAATACAGTTGCTGATCCAATGATACTGTCATTAGCGTAACTTATTAGTAATAACACACCAGCGGTAATAAAAACTGCTGCTGCAACAAATTCTAAGATAGGGGCTAAGACAGGTTTATATTTTAGAACAAACCTTGAAATACCATCCAAGATTAAGGCTAGAGAAATTGCTAGCAACAAAATTGCCACAAACAGTGTTAAGTATTTTACTAGTTCTTGAGCTAGGCAAATTAGAATAATACCGACAGTTAATTCTGCAACGATTGCGACAAGTTTAACAGCCGAACGATCCTCGTCATCAAAGAAGTGCATAGTAAGATGCAAAGCACTATCGACGATGACAAAAATACCCACAATAAGGCCAATAATATAGTGATAATCTGTATTAGTTGCAAATACAATTGTTAAAATCCCGGCGGTTAATAGAATTGCTGCTTCGATAAATTGCCAAACAGCCCATAATTTCATCAATTTTTTCATGTTGATTCTCCTTTCTCGTTTTTTATACTAAACCAATATACATTTCTTTTCAACGTTTGAAAGCAATATCATACTGCTATATAATTATGCCAATCACTAAAGGAGATAATATGAAAAAAACTATATTAAAAGAATATGCAAATTTGATTGTTGATACTGGAGCTAATGTTCAAAAAGGGCAAAATGTCATTGTTGTCGCAGACATTTCTCAAAGTGTATTGGTCAATTTTATCGTCGCTGAATGTTATCGTCGGAAAGCTAATCTAGTTACTGTGAGATGGTCGTGTGAAGAAACAGATAGAATACAGTCTAAAAAGGCTTCAATCAAAGCATTAACGGAAGTTCCAGATTGGTTGATTGAAAGACAAAAATATTATGTGAAAACGTTGCCTGCGATGATTTATATTTTAAGCGATGATCCTGATGGAATGAAGGGATTAAATCAGGCTAAAATGGCAAAAATTGCAATGAAAGTAAATCCAATTTTTAAACCATATAGAAATCAAATGGAAAATAAATATCAATGGACAATTGCTGGAGCAGCTTCGCCTAAATGGGCAAAAAAAGTATTCCCTGATTTGCCAAAGAACAAAGCGATGGCTAAATTGTGGGAAGCGATTCTTCTAACCTCTAGAGCTAATGGCGATGCTATTAAAAATTGGAATAATCACAACCAATTTATGAAAAAGCAATGCGATAAGCTCAATTCATTGCATCTTGAATCTCTTCATTATACTTCCTTAAATGGTACTGATTTAAGAGTAGGCTTACTTCCAAACGCATTATTTCTAGGTGGTGGTGAATATACTCTTGGTGGTGTCTATTACAATCCTAATATTCCTACTGAAGAATGTTTCACTTCTCCGCGAAAGGGCGATGCGGATGGAATTGTTTATTCTACGAAGCCTCTTTCATATAATGGAGTTCTTATAGAGAATTTCTGGATTAAATTCAAAGACGGAAAGGCTGTTGATGTTCACGCTGAAAAAAATGAAGATGTGTTAAGACAAATGATTTCTATGGATGCGACAGCTTGTTATCTTGGAGAATGCGCTTTAGTGCCATATGATTCACCTATTCGTGAATCTGGCGTTCTTTTCTACAACACTTTATACGATGAAAACGCTAGTTGCCATTTAGCAATGGGAATGGGATTCACAAATGTTATTAAAGATTATGACAAATATTCATTTGAAGAACTTGGAAAAATGGGAATTAATGATTCTATTATTCATGTTGACTTTATGATTGGAAGTAAAGATTTAAGCATCGTTGGTCACACTAAAGATGGAAGAGATATTCAAATATTCAAAAATGGAAATTGGGCTATTTAATTCTGTTCAAAAATAAAAGAGGCATTGCCTCTTTTTTTATTTATTCTAAATAATTTTTCAATTCCCAGTTTGTAACTATTTTTCGATATTGTTCCCATTCGAGATCTTTGGCGATAACATATTTGTCAAACGTATGATCGCCTAGTGTTTCTTTGAGAAGTTCATCTCTTTTTAGTTCTTTCATTGCATCTTTTAGATTTTCTGGAAGATTTGGTATCCCTTTTGCCTCTCTTTGTTCTCTTGTCAACGCAAATATATTGTCATAAACTGGCGGAACGAGGTCTTTTTCCTTTAGATTTTTTATTCCATCTAATCCACACGCTAAAATGCACGCTAAGGCTAAATAGGGATTCGCCATTGGATCGACGTTTCGCAATTCTGTTCTTGTTGAATCATCTCTTATAGCTGGTATTCTAATCATTGCCGATCTATTTGCATCACTCCAACAGGAATAACAAGGTGCTTCATAACCTGGTATCAAACGTTTATATGAATTTACGACTGGATTTGTTAGAGCACAAAGCCCTCTAGCGTGATTCAAAATTCCGGAAATCCACTTTCTGGCAACTAAAGACAACTTCATTGAGTCTTTTTCATCATAGAAGATATTGTTTCCGTCGAGGTCTGTAATCGAACAATTCGTATGCATCCCACTGCCTGCCATATCAGCAATAGGTTTTGGCATAAATGAAGCGATATAGCCATGTTTTCTTGCCACAACTTTAACGACTTGTTTAAAAGTTTGAACATTGTCACAAGCTGTTACGACATCTGCAAATTTAAAATTAATTTCATTTTGTCCTGGGCCTACTTCGTGGTGTGCGGTTTGAACAACAAAACCAAGCTTTTCAAGTTCGATAGAAATATCTCGTCGAACAAACTCACTTCCATCTAGAGGTGATAAATCAAAATAACTGCCTTTATCATTTGGCTCGAGAATAGGATTTCCCTTTTCGTCTTCTTTAAATAAGTAAAATTCAGGCTCAAATCCAATATTTAAGTTTCCATAACCCATTTGATTTAAAATCTTAACTTGTCTTTTTAAAATGAAACGCGGATCACCAGGAAATGGTTTACCATAAGGAGTATAGACATCGCAAATTAAACGAGCTACCTTTCCGTAATTAATGCTTTCAAAGCCTAGAATGAGCCAAGAATCCAAATCTGGTTTTAAATACATATCAGCTTCTTTTATTCTCACAAATCCCTCAATTGATGAACCATCGAACATAATTTTGTTATTTAAAGCGTCATTCAGTTTAGAAACTGGAATCTCAACCGCTTTTATTGTTCCTAGCATATCGGTAAATTGCAATCTGATATATCTAACATTTTCATCTTTGGCAATTTTTAGGATGTCTTTTCTAGTGTATTTTTCCATTGTTTTGCTCCAAATCTGTCTTTTCGCATTAAATTATGCTCTTTTTAGGAGTAAAAGCAATAGTCCAATTCCTAATAAAAAATAAAATGCTGATAAAATCAACACTTTTAGTATATTAAAAAAGGAATAAAAATCAAATCAAATTCCTAAAATAGTTAATGATGGCCGTAATTGTTATCAAACCAATTGTCAAAGTCTTCTTCCCAATTTTCATTTTCGCCATGGTCTCTTCCATCTCCATGATCGTGGTGGTCTTTATTGTTTTCATCTGGTGAATGATCGTCTTTTTCTTCTTCAAATTCTGAAAACAATTTATCGAAAAGAATATTATAGTCTGGCGTGCCATTTTTAACTTGTGTGAAATATGCTATGGTGTTGATTAAATTGTCTTCACCTTGCCAATCATCGTGAATTAATTCCATTTCTTCTTCCGACATATCAATTGGATAAATCTCTTTATGGAAATCAACTTTATATTCATTAAAGAAAGAATCGCCGATGAAACTTTCTTCCTCTCCAATCAGTTCACTTAATCGTTTTTTAAATTTTTTAATTGCTTCGCTGTATTTATTGGCATCAAAGTTTATTATCTCAGAAATATTTATTTCGAATTCATTTATTAAATTGGTAATCAGTTCTATTTCAATTTCTTTTGGAAAATACTGATGAATAATCGATTCAATCTGCGTACCTAATCTTTGAAGATTAGTTAAAGATACAATGATGTATTTATCAACGAATTGAGAAAATGTGACATTATTTAAAATGTTTTTGCCATCTTTGCTCGATATTTCTTTAATACAATCATACAAATTGGACAAATATGCGACTTTTTGTTTTTCTGTATCGCTTAAAGTATGACTTGATAAATAATTGCTTAGAGATTCAGTCAACTCTGTGTCGTTTTTGATTTCATATTCGAGATAGACATAATTTGTATGTACAAATTCGTATAGCATGTTATCAAGTGCGTCTTTCATATTCATAAAATATTCGTTGTCTGGGGTGCTTATAGAAATTTTTACTTTCCCAACACCATTTTTGTTTGAACAAGAAATATAGTTTTGATTTAATGATCCATTTAACATTTCTAATAGATATTCGTTTGGTTTTGCATTTTCTTCATTTATAGAATAAATAGTGGAGATATATTCTGCAGTTTCATTTTTGATTAAATTAGAAGCATCGATGACGCCTTTTTCTGTTACGCCACAGCTATATTCAGGATCGACTTTTCCTGCTTCAATTGTTGATGAAGCAATACCAACTTTCATTAAAGCCAAAGAATTAGGAAGTGGTACAACAGTTTCGTCATCGCTTGTCGATGTCGATGTGCTTGTATTATTTGTGTTAGAATCGCCAATGAGTCTCATAGCATATATGCTTGCTGCACCTAGAATGCAAACAGCAAGAAATGATGTGGATATAGCAGCAAGTCTCGTCCTAGTAAAAAATGGTTTTTTCTCTTTAATTTCCAATTGATTAAATACTTTAGATTTAACGTTTGGAACAAAAGAATTTTTTTCAGCCTTTACTTTTGCGCTCGTGAAAATATCGCCTATATTTTTATTTGAATGTTCAATTTCTAGAAGAGCATATATTCTCTCTTTATCATTCGGAACAAATTTGTTTCCTTCATTTTTAAGAGCCTTTTCAAGTTTCGCATCTTTTTCAAACTTAAAATCGCTAATGCCTATTTTTTTGTAGACATCAGCTTTAACATCAGGGACGACTTTGTCAATCTCCTGATTTAATTGTTTAATAAGCTTCTTTTTTTCGTTCATATGCGTTGCGATTCTTGTTTACGGCATCCCTTAGTTTCTTTATAGCATTGTTATATTTCCATGTAACTGTGCCTAAAGGTAAATTGAGCATTTCTGCAATTTCACGATGCTTATAATCTCCAACAGCGAACAAAAGAACGATATGAAATTCTTCTTTAGTTAGCACTTTGCTTGCTAGCGTGATTAAAGGAGTATCAAAATCCTTATCAAATGTTGCAAGTTCATCAGCATTAAATTCTTGAGAAAAATCAATGCTGACTTCGCGCTGCCTCTTTTTCAGTTCTGTGAGTGCAGTATTTTTAGCAATTATTAAAATCCAATTTCTTGCACTTATCTTTTCGGAATATGAGTTAATGTTCTCATATACTTTAATATAAGTTTGCTGCATCACATCTTCTGCGAGTTGATAATCATGAAGAATTGGAAGAACAAAAGTGAAAACGCCTTTTGAAGTCAAATCATAAATAACGCCTAACGAATTAGCGTCACCATTTTGAAGTTTCAAGACAGCTTTTTCTAGTTTATCCATAGATTCCTTCGAGATTAAGTTGATTATACAACATGAATGTTGCTTCGCTCAATCAATTTGAGAAAAGCGAGATGCTGGAGTCTATAAAGTGCTGTTTATAGATTAGGGATGGAGCATCCCGCTTTCATGTAGTAATTACTTACTACACTAAATTAACGAAGAATTGGATTATTTTATTGGATTGTTTTGAAATTAAAGTTGGTCGATGTCTAAAATGTTCGAAAACGGAATTGACATTCCAAATTTATTAAAAATGACTGTTTTGCAAACTGGATCAATCTTTTGCAAAGTTGATTCAATAGAATAAAACTCTCCATTTAAATAAAATTTAATAAGTAGCATTTCGCCATGATAATTCGAAAGAATAATATTTATTTTATTTGATATATCTTCACTCATTTCCGGCATTTCTTTATGGTTTTTTGCCTTTTTTATTTTGTTTAATTCACTAGCTTGTTCACTTAAAGAGGAAAACGGTGCCCATTTTTTCATTCCGCGGTTGCTCATTTTTTATGTCCTCCAATTTGATTGTGTCTTTCTCTTATTGTCGAAGACTTGGTAAGTGACGATGTTCTTAAAACAGAGTTTTTTCCATATTTTATTTGTATTTCATCTATTGTTTGTCGGAGATTGTGCTTTCTTTCTTGCTCTTCTGCTCCAACAAATAAATTTAATTGTTCTGAATCAGCTAAAGTAAATTTTGAAAATACAATACCAATTCTTCTAATTGGATAATTGTCGATGTATTCTTCATAAATTCGCATCATTGCGTTAAATAATGTGTCGTTGTCATCGCTAGGAAAATCTAATGCTAATTGACGTGAGAAGCCTCCAATTGACGCTTGAGAATACACGATCATAAGCCCAACAAGTGAAGTCATTTTGCCCTCAAGCCTCATTCTTAAACAAAGGTCATCAACCATCTCTTTTATGACTAATTTTGTTTCATCTTTATCATAGTCTCTCATCAGCACTTGTCCGTTTGATAAACTGGTGTTTTTTGGAATATACTTTTCGCGAATGTTTGAATTATCAATGCCATTAGCGTGTTCCCACAAATCTTCACCAACGATTCCAAATTTTTGTTTAAGAATTTCTTTTGGAAAATTGGCTAGTTGCTCAACGTTTGTAATGCCAAGAGCGTTTAGTTTAGTCTCGTAACCAGATGATATTCCCCACATTTTTGACAATGGCGATAATCGCCATAATTTAGTCTTGATATCTTTTTGTGTCCATTCAGCTATAAAATCTTTTTTCTTTTTTGCCTCATTATCCAATGCGCATTTTGCCACAAACATATTAGGACCGATTCCAGCGGTTGCGATCAAACCAAGTTTTTCTTTAACTTTAAATAATATTTTTTGTACTAATTCTTTTGGTGTGCAATTATACAGTTTTAGATATGGCCCAATATTTAAAAAAGCCTCATCTATCGAATAGACATGCAAATCATCTTCACCAACAAAATCTAGAAAAATATCCATTACTTGCGCTGATTTTTGCACATATAATTGCATTCTTGGCGTGGCAAAAATAAGCCCAGGAACTTTTGGCAATCCCTTTTTTCTAGAAACATTCTTTACTCCGTATTTATTTTTTAGCATAGGAGATGCTGACAAAATAATAGTTCCATCCCCTCTAGTTACGTCGCAAACGACTAATAGAGCCTTTAATGGATCTAGGCCTCTTTCTACGCATTCTACCGAAGCATAAAAACTTTTTAAATCGATGACTGCAATGCAAGTTTGCATACCTCAATTATAGTTAAATTATGGTGCTGATAAAAGCAATTAAATAAGAATTTAGAAAGGCCTAGATTTTATCTTATTTTTTGCATAAATTATATTTTAGAAAATTTTATTTTCTATTTTAACATTTTGTTATTTTTTAAACTAATACTACATGATATAATTAATACATGTATGGAGGATTTTTTATGGGCTTGAATATTTTGGTGGATGCTGGAGTGGTGGAAACAATATCTCTTGTTGTGGCAAGCATTGCCTTGGTGTCTATTATTGTTTTAATTATTATTTTTATCTCAAAATCAAAAAAGGCCCCAACCGAATCTAATATTGACACATTGGTAAAGTTAGGAGAGTTATCTCAGCAATTAAATAATTTATCAAGTTCATTAAATTCTGCGATTAAGCTTTCTGTGTCTGATGAAGTCAATAAACTCCAAGAAGCGGGAAACAAAGCCAGCGAAACTAATAATCAAAAACTTGAAAGATTTCAAAATAATATAACCGAATCATTAAACAAACGTTTTGATGGTTTGAATAAACAGATGGATGATAAACTTGCCGAAATCAATAAAAAGGTCGATGAAAAATTAGCAGAGGGTTTCAAAGGAAACAACGAAACTTTAACGCAAGTTCGCGAAAGGTTAAAAGCAATCGATGCCGCTCAACAAAACATTCAAAAACTTTCTGGAGATGTTGTCTCGCTAAAGCAAGTTTTAGAAGGAAACCAATCAAGAGGTCAATATGGCGAATATCAATTAAGCATGGTCTTGCACAATGTTTTTGGTGACACTACTGGATGTTATGAAGAACAATATACGATGAAAAAAGTAAAGGATGGAACCGATGTTCGCGCAGATGCTGTTGTCTTTATGCCAGCACCAAACAAAATGATTTGTATCGATTCCAAATTTCCATTTCAAAATTACTCCCGGATGTTTGATGCCGAATCTCAAGAAGAAAAAGACTTGTGTCGTAAAGATTTTGCGAGCGCAGTAAAAAAGCACATCACCGTTATTAAAGAAAAATATATTGTTGAAGGGAAAACTGCTCCAGAGGCAATGATGTTTATCCCAAATGATGGCGTGTTTGCCTTTATCCATCACGATTGCTCTGATGTAGTTGATTACGCTAGAGAGAAAAGAGTAATTCTCACTTCTCCAAGTACATTGCCTGCAATGCTTGTGACTATCAATATGGTTAAAATTGAAATGAAACGCGCTGAAAACGCTAAAGAAATTTCACGAATCATTCAAAAACTTACCAAAGATTTTGAAATGTTTGATAGAGAATGGAAATCGCTTTCAAATGCACTCAGCAAAACAACCGAATCAAAAGAAAAATTAGACAGCAGAGTAAGTAAACTCACTGGGAAATTTGAGTCGATAAAGGAAAGCGATGTTATAAAACTTGAAGAAAAAAATGATGATAAAGTTTTAACTATTGAAGATAACAAGGACGAGGATTCTAATTAATGGAAAATATAAACACAATTGTTAACTTTTCAAACTCTGTTTTAAAACATTTTGGTGTTTCCACTTGGCACGATACTATTTCACAAATCGATAAAGTTTTGGCTAATCATAAAAAGGTGGTAGTGGTGCTTTTTGATGGCATGGGTCAATCGCTTATAAAAAAACATCTTAAAGACAATTCTTTTATTAGAAAGAACTATATTCATACGATGAATGCAACTTTTCCACCGACAACAGTTGCTTCGACAACAGGGTTGTTAAGTGGACGTTACCCGATTGAAAATGGCTGGATGGCTTGGAGACAATTTTTTCCTGAATATCAATGCAATATTAAAGTATTTAATAACATAGACTCTAGAACAAATACAAAAATCGTTGGTGAGAATATTTTAACCTCGATGTGCCCTTATAAAACAATCTTTGAACAAATCGAGGCCAATGGTCATACAAAAACAGATTGTATTATGCCGTTTCCAATTTCGAATGATGGTCCTCTTTTTTTGTTTCAATACTCAAAACGAATCAATCAATTTTTAAAACAAAACGATGATGCTTTTATTTATGTTTATTTCACAAATCCTGATGGATGCATTCATGCTAACGGAGTGGATTCAACCAAAGTCAAAAAAGTCATTCGACGTTTTGATAGATGGACAAAGAAAATTACTCGTAAACACAAAGATACTTTATTTTTGACTATTGCTGATCACGGGTTGGTTGATTGCGATTATTTTAATGTACGTGAGCATCAAGATTTTTATGATACTTTTATTAGATTTCCATCTTTCGAAGGCAGATCAACAACATTTTTTGTTAAAGAAGATAAAAAAGAACAATTTGTTCAATTATTTAAAAAGTATTATGGTAATGATTTTAAATTAATGAGCAAACAAGAAGTCTTAGATATCAACCTTTATGGTGAAGGAACTCCAAATCCTCATGCTGTTTCATTTCTTGGAGATTATTTAGCTATTTCAATTGGAAAATGGGGCTTTGATTTAGAAGAAGTTAAAAGCGACCATGTTTTAAAAGCACATCATGCTGGTTTTACCAAAGAAGAAATGCTGATTGATATTTCCGCTTTTAATTGCAAAAACGCGTAAGCGAATATAATATATATCTCGCTGGGCCTGTAGCTCATTTGGGAGAGCGCGTCGTTCGCAACGACGAGGTAGTGAGTTCGATCCTCATCAGGTCCACCAAAATATTGTAAATATTAGATTGCAATCATATCCTTCCAACCCATCGCACATCTAATGCTCATATAAAAATAGACAGTGTTTAATCAACAATAGTTGTGTAAATCATGACTATCTTATTTTGCTTAAATCCTCGAATTTGTTATCATTTTATGCTTCTTTAATTTACTTTTTTACTTTTTATAAAGAATCAATGATAATTATTTCTTTTGTCACCAATGGGTTAGCCTTGCTTATTTATTTTTGAAAAGATATATTAATTATAGAAATTATAAAAATAATTTTTTGACAATTTATTTATGAATGGATGTCGGTTATGAAGAAATATCTTTCTGTTATGTCGTTTGCTTTTATTGCTCTTTGTTTGTCAGGTTGTTCTTCTATACTTCCTACTAGCGAAAGCCCATCCACAAATAGCACGAGTGGTAGCAATGCTTCCACAGATTCTATTTCTGTCGATAGCGGAAGCTCATCATTAGATTCAAGTTCTAATACTAGTGACAGTTCATCAAGTGATCCAGTTTCAGTCCTAGGAACCACGCTTTCTTTAGGCGATTATCCTCAAACCGTAGTGGAAGATGCAACTCTTCTTACTGCTTTAGGTAATATCACCGAGGTAAATAGTAGAGGTTATCTAGACTATAATAGCAATGAATACTTAAAAGTTACTGCTGCGCCATATGGCAGTGGTTATAAATCCATTTCAGGTCTTACCACATTTATTAATGGTAATACATATTACTTTAAAGTCGAACCAATCGAGTGGACCGTTCTTTCTGGAGTGGGAACGCAATCTGGTCTTGTCGTATCAAAATACATATTAGGCAATTCTTATTTCTATACTTCGGCATCAGAGAGAACTCTTGATGGATCCACAATATATCCAAACAATTATCAATATTCAACATTGCGTGCATTTTTAAATAACTATAATGGTGAATCATATGGCGTTACAGATTATAGTTCTTCTGGCTTTCTTAATAAAGCATTTACCACTTCAGAACAAAGTTTAATTCAAACCACAACTGTTAATAACTCTGCTTCTTCTACAGATTCAAATTCAAACCCGTATGTCTGTGCAAATACAGATGACAAGATATTTGCTCTTTCATATCAAGAAGCAAATAATACTGCATATTTTGCTGATGCCACGGCTCGTAAAAAAGTTGTTTCTGATTACGCAAGAGCAACTGGAGCATATTGTTCCTCCTCTACAGGTTGTGGCTGTTGGTTGCTTCGTTCGCCTCATAGCAACATTGAGTATTCAAACGGCTCGTGGAGTATTAGCGGTGATGGCAATATTTATGGTGGTATAGTAAATGGTTCCGATGGCGCCTTCGTTCCGAGTTTTAACATCAAAATCAGTTAATTAAATCAGCAATCATAGCTCTTTCATTATCTAATAATACGATAGTCAATTTTACATCATGTTTTATTTTCCTCTATTGATTCATTGCTTAACGATTATTTACAACAAATAAAATTTGCTTTTTAATCACATTAAGGATTATTTTTCTCAGTTTAGAAATAAAAAAAGAACCTCATTTTGTAGAGGTTCAATTTCATCTAAATATTTAATTAGAAAAATACGCTTTCAGCTTGAGCTTTAATCTCTTTACTTGCAGTAAATGGGATACGTGTATTATATCCACTCTTGGCAGCAACATATTTCTTTGCCCAACGAGAGAATATTTCAGCGTTCCATCTTGAAACTGTGTCATTATAAACCTCACGAGCGGCTGTAATTTCTTGCTGTAAATAACTATTTTGTTGCATAACATCTGCAATCTCTTGGTGTGCCTTTAATTCAGGATACGCTTCAAGAGCGATGTTAATATTGCGTTCAGCAACGTCTAATTTGGATTGTAGTTCATTACGAACCTCATCTTGATTTTCATCGCTTTTACCCGAACGAAGTTTAGCAATATCTGAGAAAGTCTCTTTGTCTAAATCAATAGATTTAGTTAGCAATTTTGCAGCATTTTGAAGAATGACTACACGTTGTGTCATAAAGTTATCAATGGTTGAAGCATCGTGTTGTAACTTTTGTTGCAATTGCTGAAAGTATGATTTGGCATGTGCTTTTTTAAATTGATAGACCACTCCACCAATAATAAAGAGAAACCAAACACCTACATTTACAAATTTATCCATTTTGTCCATTTCAACTTTAAGTTGCTTGTTAATGACATGGACATCATTACCAGCCTCGTTGACTAAGCTCTTGTCGCTTTCATCTAATTCATTTGGCATATAAATACCTCCGTTATATCAACAAAATTATTATACATTATTTCTTATTAGAAAATATAGATGAAATTTTTTCATCGAGTTCCTGACTGTTAGATCCGGTAAACATTCCCAAAATACCTCTTTCGAAGTGATAAGCACTAACTTTAGAGCCTAACTCACTATTAAATGAGTCACGAAATGATTGTTGACTTGCCTGAATATTTCTTACTTGGATGATATGGTCAGCATCGACGCGATCATATTTAATCCAGTGAACCGGAACATTGTGAGTGTAACCATCGCCACCATGGACCGGAACATAATCGACCATAGGAGTGGTGTGATAAGAATACGAATGGACATTCACGTCATCGCTCATGCCATTTTTCTTAACGAAACTTGTTTTTAAAATAAGAGGCAAAGATGAGTCTGCACTAGGAGGTATAAAAGCAAATTTATTCATACCATTTGCCATAACTTCATGTTCTGGACCAGGCAGATATGAAGAATAATCCTTCCCGTAGATATATTCATGCGATTTATGCATTTGATATAAAGGAATAGAAATGAGAGGTGCCAAGTCAAAATACAAGCCCTGAATAAAGTTATCACAATATGAAACAAATATTTTTTGGCTTTCGGTCCAATCATAATGAGTAAATAGATTAGGGTTGGCTGAATAGTCAAAATATTGCGAGTGATTCGACCTGATGACATTTATCATGTTTTCTTTTAAAAAGCTAAAATCATCACCAAATGGGATAGGACTTTTTAATAAAGCTAATTCATTTGCTTGCGCAAGAGGTGTAAACAAAAGCCTGAATTCAACTTCGTTGTTGCGATCTATACCGCCAAATATTGCATCGAATTCATCATTACCCATGCGCGTAAATTGCCCACCATTTGTAATAGCCTTTTCTGCTTTTTTATCGATTTCTTTTATAGTTTTTGCGACGTATTTCTCTAGTTCTTTTGAATTCATTTTTGAGACGTTTGTAGGATATCTAGAGAATGAAAGATGTGGTGCTGCTTCATTACCGTATATTAGTTTTGTTTCTCCACCATAGAAAGGCGCATCGTGATTTACGTAAGCGTGGAGGGTTTCTGAATGATTGACTGTATAGGCATTTCCTTTTGAGTCATAAGAAGTGGTAGTCCAATGGATTTCTAGAGTCCCTTCATATCTTTTTGAATGGTAATCGCAGCAAAATGTTTTTGCTAATACAAAAGGATTCCCTTGGATATTACCTGATAATATTCCAACTACAGAAGTATTTTCGTCACCATCTAAATGTATACTAAATTTATCTTTAAGATATTGATATCGAGCGACTGAAAAATATTGATCTAAATCAATAATTGGTGTGCATCTTTCCATTACTATTGCAGGCATATTCCAGTCAAAACTTGCATTTAATGTGGCCATGTCTTCATAGCAAGTCGCTAAAGCTTTGTCTCTTTCTGCTATGAGTTGGTCAACAATTCCTTTTTGATCAGATATTTCTTTGTTCAATTTTTTAGTGATTAAAAATATAAATCCAACAGCGATACATGCCACTAAGGCACCGATGAGAATCAAAAACCAAAGTTGAGGTTGCTTGCTAGCCACGAAATATATGCCTAATGCAATTAAACCCATCGCTACAATAAAAAATAAAATGATTAAAAAGATTAAGAAACCTTTAAGACTTTTTTTGCCTCGTAATTTCTTATTGGCTTTTTCTAATTTTTCCAATGTTTTTTTATACGAAGCGACATCTATGGCATTTTTTGGTTTGTCGGTTTTAGCATTTTTTGTTAGCATTTCGAAATATTGCTCTGCTGCTGTGTGATATTGGCTTTTTAGGGTTTGATTATACAATTCAATAGGCTTAAACAAAACCTCTTTATTTTCCATATTTGATTTCCTCCAATTGTTTGGTTTTTTCTTTTGAAACTGAATTTTAATTTATTATAGTAATTTCTTAATAACAATAATAACATTACAAGAATTAATTTAACATATGCAAAGCAAATTGTTGGCGGGTATTTCTGTGTTTGTAGCATTTAGTATTCTTTTTATCTCCTATCAATAAAAGCCGTATAATTTAAATTTGAATATTGAACGAGATGTATTTAAAAGATCAGCAATTGATTTTGTAGTTCTAGAGAGATATGGATTTGTTTTTCAAAAAGGAATTTATGTTTTTGAAACTCTAATTTTAAATAATCGATTTAAAGTAGTGGTTTCTATAGATAATAATTCATTTATTAGTGGAGAAGTTTACGATCTTGACTTCAACGACATTTTTTTAAATTTACATGCGGATGCTGTAAACAATAAATTAACAAATGCTGTTAGAGATGAATACAAGAAAGTTTTAACCGATATCAAAGATTGTTGCACGCGATAATTGTTTTTTATTTCTTCTCAAGCAAATAGAATCTCGGACTTAATATTGCGAAAATATGATAACCATCCAGATTTCCCATGGTCCACTTATCCAAACTACGGTGTTTTTAGAAACAAAGAAACATTGAAATGGTATGGTTTAATAATGAATATTAAAAGAAACAAGATTGGTAGTGGGGATGATGAAATCTCAGATGAACAAATCATGGAATATGTCGATATGAGTTATAAGTTTAGTCTACAAAAATAAAATCAAAGATTTTAATTCCTAATAATTTTGCTAGGCTTGCCATTATTTTTTTATATGTTAGAATAGTTGCAAAAGAACCGTCAATCCAATTGAAAGGCTTTTAGTATTTATTACCAAAGAGGTGAAAAGATATGGAAAAGCTTTTTTCAATTAAGCTTAGAAAAATTATTGACAAAAATGATGCGTTAAAACTTATAGATTGGTTGAGCGATGAAGAAGTGACTAAATACATGAATGAAGACAGCGGTGTAATTAACATTCTTCATACCATTTTAGATGAACATCAAGACCCTTTATTGACATATTATCTTAATCAATCATCAAGATTTTTTATGGTTGATTATGATGGAAAACCGGTTGGTTTTGCCTCTTTAAAAAGTCTTGGCAGCGAGACATCAGAAATAGTCATTGCTATAGGCAAAAAAAGAATGTGGGGCCGCAAATTAGGTCATTATGCTCTAATTCATCTATTAGGAATTGCTAACGAACAATACAATCAACAAAAATTTATAGTTCATATTCATAAAGAAAATAAGAGATCTATTGGTTTATTTGAACATTTGGGTTTTGTATACACAAAATCTAATGGCGATTTTCTTAAATATGAATATAACAATTAAATAAATATTAGTTTTCAAAAGTTAATTACTGATAAGGAGGCAAATATCGTGACAAAATCCAAATTATTTACCATCTTGTCTTTATTATTTAATTCAGCAATTGTCATTATTGAGATTGTTGCTCTTGTTACTTCTTTTGTAAAAGTCCCAGAAAACGATGAATTAGCTTTTAATGGCATAAAGCTATTCATTCCATTTACAAACCAAAGCAATATTTTTTTATTGTTTGCCTCATCATTATTTGTTGTTTTCGACATACTAGCGTTATCAAAGCAAACTACAATTCCATTTTGGGCATACATCATTAAATTTTCTGCGACGTGCAGTGTCAGTTTGACATTTTTAACGGTTTGTTTTTATTTAGGACCTGTATTTGGATTTGCTATGGTCTTTGGGGGAATGAATTTGTATTTCCATTTGATATGTCCGGTGCTTAGTCTTATAGTTTTTATAATTTTTGAAAGCAGAGTAAAAATTAAATGGAGTTTTTCCTTTTTTGGAATTATCCCCACTGTATGCTACGCGATGATGTATATCCCTTTGACTTTGTGCGGATTATGGCTTGATTTATATGGCTTTTTTCTGAATCTCGGACCATTCTTTTGGCTTCCAATGATGTTTATCGGTAGCTATGCGATTGCTCTGCTTGTTTGGTTCTTGTCGCAACTGAGTTATAAAAAAATAATTAAACATATTTAGCAATAAACTATTGCCTATAATATATGATATAATACTATGTATTATGGAATTTGTTGGTATAGAAAAATTAAGCCTTGTTGACTACGATGATAAAGTAAGTTGCATTTTGTTTACAGAAAGATGCAATTTTGCTTGTCCATTTTGCCACAACTCCGAACTTGTTTTAAAACAAAGCGAAACCTATATTCCTTTCGATGACATTATTAGTTATCTTCAAAAAAGAAAAAATACTATTGATGCAGTGGTAATTTCCGGCGGTGAACCAACATTAATGCCGGATTTAAAAGAAAAAATAATCAAGATTCGCGAGCTTGGATTTCTAATTAAATTGGACACCAACGGTTCCAACCCAAAAATTTTAAAGGATCTAGTCAATTCTAATCTTATAGATTATGTTGCTATGGATGTTAAAAATTCATTTTCAAAATATCCATTGACGGCTGGAAAGAATGTCGATATCGATTCAATTAAAGAAAGCATCGCATTTTTGATTAATGGAAATGTTGATTATGAATTTCGAACAACACTCGTCGATGAATTTCATAGCGATGATTCTATAGAAGAAATGGCCAAGCAAATTCGAGGAGCAAAGAAAATTTATTTGCAAAAATTTGTGGACCATGGTTCATGTATTAAAGAAGGACTGCACGCTGTTACAGAAAAAAAGGCTCAAGGGTTTGTCGACATCCTTAAGCCATATGTTTGTGAATCTTCACTACGTGGCTATTGATCGATATAACGAATCGCCGACATCGCTGCAATTGCACCGTCGCTTGTTGCTGTAACAAGTTGGCGGATTTCTTTTTTTCTTGTATCTCCAGCCACAAATAATCCAGGTGTTTTGGTTTCCATTTTTTCGTTTGAAACGATGAATCCCTTTTCTAAATCGACGAGGTTGGAATATTTGTTATTGTCTGGCACTTGCCCGATAGCAATAAAAATAGCTTTTGCTTCATATTTAACGATTTCGTTGGTTTTAGTATCAATAAATCGCGCTCCACTTATTTCATCTTTTCCAATAAATTCTTTTAGTGAAAGATTGTGGCGATATAAAATATTCTCTCTTTCTTTTAGCCTTTTGATTAATATTGAATCTGCAAAGAATTTATCAAATAATGTTGCCACTTGAACGTGGTGACAATAATTGGACAATAGTAGTGCATATTGAAGAGCTGTATTGGCATCTCCGATTAATACGACATCTTCATCTTTATAGAAAGCTCCATCACAAACTGCACAATAAGAGATTCCTTTGCCGGTTAATTCCTCTTCACGTTCCACTCCGGTGTGTCTATGCTTGACGCCGTTAGCGATGATGACACTTTTAGCTTCATGTTTTCCATAATTTGTAGAAACCACGAAATAATCATCATTTTTTTCAATCTTTTCTACTTCTTCTAATTCAAACGAAGCACCTAATGCGATAATCTGATCGAATAAATTGCTTGAAAAATCTACGCCACTAATTTCTTTAATGGAAGGAAAATTTTCTACTCGCGGGGAATTAGCTATTTGTCCACCAAAATTTTCTTTTTCAATAATGAGAACGCTTTTTCCTGCTCTTAAGGCATATAAAGCCGCACTCATTCCGGCTGGACCCCCGCCAATAATGATGATATCTTTCATAGACTATTTTTGACTTTCGATAAAGCCTTTAATTACGCTTGCGTTTTCGTATGCTTTATATGAATCCCCATCAGGTACAAGTAAAGTTGGAGCTTTTTTAATTCCATAAGAAATCGTTAAATCTTTGTTCTCTTCTGCATCTATTACTTTGTAAGCAATTCCAGCTTGATCAAGGAGCATCTTTGCCATCTTGCAGTTAGGGCATGTTTTTGTGGCAAATAGTAATAGTTCATCAACTTTATGGGCTGGTTCACTCTTTTCTTCTTTGCATTCGCACTCTTTGATATTTTTGACCATTTTTGAGGTGTCAATATTATATGTTTTTCTCTCTTTAAATTCTTCGCTCTTGCCTTCATTCCAGTTTTGTACTGGGCGATAATAACCAGTTATTCTTGAATAAACTTCTGTTTTAGCACCACATTTTGGACACACATAGACTTCGCCAGCGATATATCCATGATCTTTGCATACTGAATACGTAGGTGAAATGGTGTAGTAAGGAAGATGATAATTTTCTGCAATTTTCTTTACTAAATTCATACATGATTTCCAAGAAGGAAGTTTTTGTCCAAGGAAAGCATGGAAAACAGTGCCAGAAGTGTATAGAGTTTGTAATTGATCTTGAATATCAAGAGCGGCAAAAATGTCATCTGTATAACCTACTGGCAAGTGTGAGGAATTGGTGTAATAAGGCACGTCCTTGTTGTCACTTGCGGAAATTATATCAGGGAATTTTTCTTTATCGTGTTTAGCAAGACGATATGCAGTAGATTCGGCTGGTGTAGCTTCAAGATTATATAAATCTCCGTATCTTTCTTGATAGTCGCTTAATTTGTTTCTCATAAAATTGAGAACATTTTTAGTGAATTCTTGTGCTTCTTTATGAGTTAAATCTTGCTTTAACCATCTAGCATTTAGACAAGCTTCGTTCATACCAACCAAACCAATAGTGGAAAAGTGATTGTCAAATTTTCCTAAGTAACGTTTAGTGTATGGATATAATCCAGCATTTAAGAGAGTGGTTATAACATTGCGCTTAATTTTAAGCGATCTTGCAGATAAATCCATCATGTGTTCAAGGCGAGCATAGAAATCTTTTTCATCGGTGGATAAATAAGCAATCCTTGGCATGTTGATTGTTACAACGCCAACTGAACCAGTAGATTCTCCGCTTCCAAAGAATCCACCAGATTTTTTCCTGAGTTCACGTAGATCTAGACGAAGTCTGCAACACATACTTCTGACATCGCTTGGCTCCATATCTGAATTGATGTAGTTGGAGAAATATGGTGTGCCATATTTAGCAGTCATTTCAAATAATAGTTTATTGTTTTCAGTTTCAGACCAGTCAAAATCTTTGGTAATAGAATATGTTGGAATTGGGTATTGGAACCCTCTTCCATTTGCATCTCCTTCAATCATGATTTCAATGAAAGCCTTATTGACCATGTCCATTTCTTTTTTGCAATCTTTGTATTTGAAGTCCATTTCTTTTCCACCGACAATGGCATTTAATTCTGCCATATCGTTTGGTACAACCCAATCAAGAGTAATATTTGTAAATGGTGCTTGAGTTCCCCATCTACTTGGCGTATTAACGCCATATATGAATGATTGGATGCATTGTTTAACCTCTTTATATGAGAGATTGTCTTTTTTTACAAATGGGGCGAGGTAGGTATCAAAGGATGAGAATGCTTGCGCGCCAGCCCATTCATTTTGCATAATTCCTAAAAAATTGACCATCTGATTGCATAATGTCGAAAGATGGCTAGCAGGGGAAGAAGTTATTTTGCCAGGCACGCCACCAAGACCTTCTTTAATCAGTTGTTTTAATGACCAACCAGCACAATAACCAGTTAACATTGAAAGGTCATGAATATGAATATCGGCATTTCTATGAGCTTGTTCGATTTCAGGGTCATATACTTCACTTAGCCAATAATTTGCAGTAACAGCGCCAGAGTTTGAAAGAATAAGACCACCAACTGAGTATGTCACTGTGGAGTTTTCTTTAACTCGCCAATCGCTAACCTTTAAATAGCTATCTATAGCTTTTTTATAATCTAGATTAGTGGTTTTAATTTGGCGAAGATTCTCGTGTTGTTTTCTGTAAATAATATAAGATTTTGCAACATCGACATACCCGCATTGAATTAAAATCATTTCTACGCTATCTTGAATATCTTCGACGCTGATTGTGTTTTCTTTAATTTTAGAAGAAAAATCAGCAGTGACTTTAAGAGCGATTAGTTCAACGATATCGTCTGTGTAGTTTTTGTGGCAAGCATCAAAAGCTTTTTGAATTGCAACCTCTATTTTTTTAATATCAAAGGCAACAACATTTCCATCTCTCTTTTTAACATTTAACATTATTTATACCCCCTAATTTGTATAATTTTTATGTGTCATTTTTGAATGAGCATAGTCATTTTAATTGATTCATTATTGGTTTCAAACGTTTTTAGTTGAAAAAAACAAAAAGAGATTTTAATAAGAACGCTACTATGTATTTTGCCTAGATAAAATATTGAAAATACACTTTTAATAAGAAATAATTAAACCAAACATACATAAAAAATACACAAAAAAATACAAAATAGTGTAAAATGTATTTATGATTTACAATTACAATGAATTAAAGCTTTTGCTCGGCAGTGCCTACCGCATAAAAAGAGAATTAAAGAATGGCACCTTAATTAAAATTTCAGATGGCGTCTATACCGATTCATCTAACTATTCTCCTATTGAATACATTGCTAAGAGATATCCGCATACTGTTTTTACGTTTTTAAGTGCTTTATACTACCGCGGTCTTGTCAATAAGCCTCCAAAGTATTTTTATGTCGCCTCAAAAAAAGAAACGACGAGGATTAGCAATCCAGCAATTAAACAAACTTTTATTGATAATCCATTTGAAGGTGTTGATTTATTGACTTTTAATGGTATTGAAATTCGTGTTTTTTGTCTTGAAAGAACATTGATATCGCTCATTAAAAATAAAAATAAAATTGATCAGTCTACATATCATCAAGCGATAAAAAACTTCCGTTTGATAGAAGATAAAATCGATAAGATAAAATTAAAAAAATTCATTTCGAAAGAAAAGAAGAGAGATATCATAGCCAAAACGATATATCTTGAGGTGTTTTAAAAATGTTTAGTATCGCACAAGCGCGTTTAAAGTATAAAGATTTAGCAACTAATCCGCTTATAATCGATAACATTATTGCTATGGAAATCGTGCTAAATAGATTACACAATAGCATTTTTCACTATACCTTATCGCTTGGTCAAGATACCGCAAGACTATTCAACAACGACTACCCTTTTGAATGCGCAAATCTTAGTTTTAATTTTATTAAGTATCCGTTAACTGCAGATTCAATAGAAGAAGTTATTAAATCTTTTAACAACGTTAATAACGACTTTTCTTTTAGAATTCATGGTGCAATTAAACAAAATGATCGATATTTAGAAGCTCTAGTAAATATTGGTGACCAAGATGGGAACTCTATCAGCGATTATCGAATGATATTTGCAGGTGAAAAATTTTCAAAGGCATCTCCAAAAAGAAGATGGATAAATCTTCCAACATTTAAAAAGAAAGTGTATTTGTATGTTGAAACAAAAGAAATGGTGTTGACTCGTGAAATTGAAACCGCATTATACAGTCTTTTCATAGATAAAACTGATATCCAAAGAATAATGTATTATTCAAGCCTTAATTTAAACACCTTAGAATTAAAATCTTTTATCGATAAACTTTCTAAAAAGACTGGTTATAAAAATTCTTTAGATATGTTGAGTTATCTCAATGAAGATTTAAAAAAACAAGGCTATGACAATATTTTTGGAACAGTTATAAATAAATTGAAATGATTGTTTAATTTTTGAAAATAATATGGTTTGGTTTTAAGGAAATCTTTTTTACCTCGTAATTACATGCTAGTAACTCTTTTTGAAAATTTAAGTATATATCATCATCGTTTTAATTAAAATTAATGACATGAACATTTTAACTTTTTATAATATCTAGTATGAAACGAGCAATAGTTTTGTGCGGCGGTGGCGCCATTGGTGCATACGAAATTGGAGCCTGGAAAGCCTTAAACGAACTGGGTGTTCATTTTGATATAGTCACCGGAAGTTCAATTGGAGCATTAAACGGCGCTTTTGTTGTGACTGGTGATTTTGATCAAGCACTCAAACTGTGGAATGAAATTTCGCCAGAAAGAGTGATGGTGGACGGAGTTAATATCAATGTTCACACTCTTCAAAAATATTCTCGTTATGTCGAAAATTCGGATTCAAAACATTTTTGGAACTGGCTAGGTCGTGCCCTAAAGTTTAAGGGCGTAGATATTTCTCCTTTTAAAGAATTATGCAAAAAGTATATCGACCCAGTCAAAGTCAAAGCAGCGGATATTGATTTTGGCATTGTGACTTGCACTTGGCCAAATCTCAAGACTGTTGAAATAAAAGTAAAAACGTTACCAGAAGAATTAATACTTCCATTTCTACACGCTTCTAGTGCCTGTTATCCAATTTTTCCAAAGGAAGTTATTGGAAATATCAGATACGTCGATGGTGGTTATAAGAATAACCTTCCAATCGACTTAGCTTTTGATATGGGAGCAGATGAAGTGGTGGCTATTGGACTTGATTCTATTCCAAGAACGCCACAAAAAATTTATTATACAAAGCTTCCAAATGTTCGTTATATCTATCCTAAATGGCCATCCGGTTCAATTATGGATTTTTCTCAATCATCAATTCAAAAGCGCATGATTCTTGGCTATAACGAAACGATGAAATCGTATGGGAAATACATTGGGAATCAATATACTTTTAAGCCGACTTCTGAATTTGATGATGTTGCAAGAGAATTATCATCTTTAGCAGTTAAATATAATTTAAATAACCTTCGACGTGTCACTAAAAAAATGGAAAGAAATATTAAGCCGATGATGGTTAGCTGCATGGATGTGTTTATTTTTGCAATTGAATATTTTGGTGAAATTGCCGGACTTGATCCAACAAAAATATACGATATGAAAGATTTTATTTTTGAGATGGACAAATATTATAAAAATGCTGCCACCAATGTCGATATCGTTAATGAAATCTTAGTTAATCACAACAAAGTAGCAGAAGGAAAAATGAATATTGCTACATTTGTGCTTTTAGTTCGTACATGTTTGATTAGAAAAACGAAAGATATTGATGATATTCTTTCTCTTCAAACAAAACACCAACATCATATTTTGGCAGTAGCTCTTTATAAATCTTTGTACCATCACAAATTAATCAAATAAAAAGGCACGCTTAGAACGTGTCTTTTTATCTATTAAACAAATCTTATTTCTTTTCTTCTTTTATTTCTTCAGGCTTATTTGCTTCAACGGCAGTTTTTTCTTCTTCCTTGATTTGCATTTCAGGTTTTTCATGGCGATCTAAGTCGAAAGAAAGGAATAATGGGATTAGTGAGAAGACGAGAAGCGCAACGGTCATAGTAACATAGTGAAGTGGCAAGAAACTATAGTCGCTCATTTTACCAAACACATAAACCATTTGAAGCACAGCGTAGACTAAAAGTAGAGCGGAAACGCAACCGGTGCTTATTGCTAACAGCATTTTGTTACCAGCGCCTTTTGCATACGCAATGTAATATACAAAATAGAGAATAAATACAACCAATAATGTAAGAATTGTGGCAAAACATGAAATGTAAAACCAGTTGTTACCAGTAGGATTATTTATTGCAAAAGTAACAACATTGATGGCGTAAGAAATTGTTAAAACACCAACCAAAACGCTCATCGCAATAAGATAAATTATGACAAAAGCCTTGATAATTGATGCTTTTTTTAATGTCAAACCAGCTAGCGATATGACTGAAATCACTAATAAGAATAGCATCGGTGCAATCCAAAGTCCTTCTGCCCACGAAATGCTTGAACTACCAGTTGCAGCACATGTTATCGACAAAACTATCGACAAAACCGAAAGTAAAACGCATACAAGTGCACAAATTATTTCACCAATAGGAAATTTGTTAAATTCGTTTTTCATTTTTTCTCCTTTGAAAACTATTTTCCTTCATCATTAGTATTATCATAAATCGAATTGCTTTCCAAATACTTCTTATAATCGTTCTTGTTTTTGAAATTTATAATAATTGGCATGTCGTTTTTCTCTCTATATTGCAACTGCATAGATTCTCTATATTTCAAAAAAGCCTCATATGTTTTATCAAATGATTTTATAGTTTCATTTAAATCGACGAGATTAATTTTGTAGAAATTTTGTAAGATTTCTTGTTTGCTATCAAGCGTCTCTTTTTGATATGGTAACTTCTCAATTGCATTGAGTATTTTTAGCGAAATACGTGATTTGTCCAAAACTAATCCGGCATCAGCGGTGATATCTACAACAGTCATTTCAGCCACTTGTTGAATGCCTTCAACGCCGGCAAAATCAATTGCCAATAGTTTTATGAGCAATTTTTCTTTTTGCTTTGAGTCTTCTATTTTTTTAATTTTCTCAAATTGTTTTTCATTTTCTTTTAGCAAATCATCGCTTAAGTCTACCAAAGTAATCTTTTTATTCTTTTTTAACGACCTTGTGGCGTAAAAGACAAGAATTACAATTAAAACAATTACAATGACCCAAGGTAATATATTCCATAGTATTTCTTCCCACCCGCTGCTTATCAATATAAACGTGGCTTTGAATCCAGCTTTTGCACAATATGATCCCATCGGGGTGCCATCTGCTGAAACGATATACAGATATAACTTGCAGTCGGCAGCAGATGTTGAAGAAACATTAAAACTTCGCGAAGCAGAATCCGTATTATTATCTTCAATTTTTACATTTCCAGTTAAATCATCACTAGTTAAAACATAGTGGCAATCGCTGGGCAAAGTCCCGCTAACCACAAATACTGTTACAACCACCGGACTTTTATCAGTTCCATCATTATTTTTGTTCAAATCGTATGTATAACTTGAATTGTCAAGGGCAACGACTGGCAAAGATATTGTCGATTCTGCTTTTGTTTCGACTTCATTGCTATATGCGGCACCCGTCAATGCAACACCACCAAAAACAGCGGCAAAAGCTAAACAAATAGTTACTATTATTGATAATTTTTTATTCATCTTTATTCGACCCCATATGAATATCAATTTGTTGATATGGAATTTTAATTTTATTGAGCGTAAATGCTTCATAAACTTTTTTAGGAAGAGAAATTTTGGTATTGTAATAATCTTCTGTGTTAACCCATACCTTAAAATCAAAATCAATCGATGAATTGTTCAAATTGCTTGCCGCGATGACTGGGGCAGGATTTTTATGAATTCTCGTTTCTCCAGATGCTATTTCTTTTAGTATTTTTTCTACGAGGTTTAAATCCGACCCATATGCTACAGAAAAAACTAAATCAATACGACGCGAGGCCATTGCTGTAAAGTTAATTACAGTTTGCGTTGCCACAATATTGTTAGGATAGACAACTTTTCTATTGTCAAAAGTGATAATTTCGGTAGTCAATAATTTGATATTTTGGACACGTCCCTCAATACCATCGATTAAAACCCAATCCCCTCTCCTGAATGGTTTGTTATAGATTAAAAGCAATCCGTTTGCAACGTTCCCTAGGGAATCTTTTAATGCTAAACCAATCGCTACAACTCCAGCGCCTAATGCCAAAATAAAATATTGTGTATTAAATCCTAATATTCCGGCGCATATAAAAATAATGACAATCCACAAAATTACTTTGAATAGGGAAGAATAAAAAACCACAACAGCATCATCGAGTTTTGTCTTATAAAGAAGTTTTCTAAAAAGCCAAGACAAAAATTTTATGACTATGTAAGAAACTATAAATAGTATAACTACAAACAATAGCGACCAACCGCTATTCATAAACCAATATGCAATATTGTTTAAAACCGTTTCCATATTCCCTCCGAAAGACCTTTGATATATTTAATTGTAAATTAATAATTTATAAATACAATTTAAAATGCTAAAATCATTTATATGAAAAATCAGTCAAAGAAAAAAAGCCGGCTTTCTGCAGAAATAGTTCGCTTTATCGTCGTAGGTATTATTGCGACAATTGTAGATCTTGTTTTAAATTATCTTTTCGTCATCATTATTCCATCTTCTTTCAACAGCGATTTAAAAGTTGCTATTTGTACTACGATGGGATTTATCGGTGGAGTTATTGTTAACTATATTCTTTCAATTATTTGGGTATTTCAGAATGTCGAAAACGAAAAGGAAGCCAAGTCGAAGAAGAGTTTTTTAATGTTTGTTCTTTTAAGCACGATTGGTCTCGTCCTTGGCATTGAATTCATGGGTGGTTTTAATGCAATTTCAACCACGATGTGGGGGATTGATCTCTACGCTTGGGAGCCAGAGCATTTCTCGGAAGTGTTTTCAAATCCTATGATCGTTTTAGGAAGCGCAGGTTTTTGGCTATTTACATTATTTTTCTGCATAAAAACATTAATTGTGTTGTTTTATAACTATATTTCACGAAAAATTGTTATATTTAAAGCGCCAAAAGCTGAAAAAGATGCATAATTGTTACTCTCGTTTATTTTGTACTTTTTCTTTGTTAAAATTTGTATATGGAAGAAATTAAAGTTAAACGAAAAGTTTTTACCATTGTTGACAAATTTTCAGAGGATGAAAACTGCGTAACATATGTAGCCACAAACAAAGGCAAAAAATTTCTTTTTTCTCGCTATTTTCAAAATTTTGAAGCAGTTGTGGACGATTATAAAAAATTATCAAAATCCGGCATTAATATAATTAAAATAGTTCTTATCGATAAAAAAGAGAAAATTATCGTTAGGGATTTCATCGATGGAAAAACTGTTTTTGATGAATTGCTAATCAGTGATTTGCCCGAGAAATATTTCGAACAATTATTTTTAATGTATCGATTTTGTCGTTTTTCAAAAATTAACATTAATTACTTGCCAGATAATTTTATTATGTATCGCAATCAACTTGTTTATATTTCTCATGAAATTGGAGATTATAACAAAGTTAGAAATCTTGAAAATTGGGGAATTCGTTACTGGTTCTATACTAAAGAATTTGCACAATATTTAAGAGTAAAAGAGATGAAGGTTGATGAAAAAAGAATACTTCAAGAAGAAGTGGCAAACAAAAATATTGTTCTTCTAAGCGTAACGTATTGGTAATTATGTGTTATAATTGCCATATGAAAAATGTACTATTGTTTTCGTTGACTGCAAACCCAACTCTTAGCCAAGAAGTGGCATCAATTTTGCAAGTGCCTCTTGGCAAAGTTTCAGTTGAACATTTTGCTGATGGCGAAGTTATGGTTAGACCTCTTGAAAATGTTAGAGGTAAATCAGTTTATATAATTCAATCAACGGTTAACCCTGTAAATGAAAGAATCATGGAACTTCTCATCTTTATTGATGGATTAAAAAACGGTTTTGCAAAGGAAATAACCATTGTTATTCCTTATATTGGATATTCTAGACAAGATCGCATTGCTCGGTTAGGAGAACCGATTTCTGCACGTTTAGTGGCCGATTTATTTAACGTGGCAGGAATTAACCACGTTATCACAATTGATCTTCATACTCCACAAATCGAAGGATTTTTTGATTGCCCTGTTGATGCTCTTTCTAGCATTCCTCTTTTTGGCGATTACTATTTAAAAAAATTAAAAGAAATGAAAATCGATACTAAAGATGTAGTAGTGGTCTCACCAGATCATGGTTCTGCACATAGAGCAAGAGACTTGGCTAGTTACCTTCCAGGTTCATCTATTGCTATCATTGATAAACGTCGTCCATCGATGAACGAAGCCGAAGTCATTTCCATCGTTGGTAACGTGAAGAAAAAACATGTCATCATCATTGATGATATTATCGATACTGCTGGGACGATTATCGCTGCTAGCGAAGTATTGTACAAAGCTGGTGCAATCAACATTTTTGTTGGGGCCACACATGGTATTTTTTCAAAAGATGCCATAGAAAGATTAAATAACAGCAACATTAAAGATGTCGTTGTTACAAATAGCGTTGAAAAACCTCATCCAGGAGTTGGTACAATTTCTATTGGCCCACTCATTGCTGAGATTATTTCTCGCTCAGAAAAAGGTGAACCATTGCCGGATGATGTCTTGGCATTTTATTAAAAATTATGGAAGAAAATGATAAATTTCATGCCACAAAGAAGGAAAAGATTGTTTTGATTACAACTTTTTCTATTCTTGTCACATTGATTATTGGAATGATTATTATGGTCGTATTTTTTCCAAATAGATCAAGCGCGACAAGCACTAGTGAAAGTGCCCTCTCTCTATTTAGGCTATTTTGATATGTTTCATTTAACAATAAGAAGAATATGCGCTAATGCAGTTGTGGCAGCCATCTATGTTGTTTTAACAATGGCTTCTTATCCATTTTCATACGGAATGATTCAAGTGCGTATTTCTGAAGCTTTAATTCTCTTGTGCTTTTTTAGAAAAGATTACACGATTGGATTAACTTTAGGATGTATTATTGCTAATTGCATATCTTTCTCCCCATATGACATGCTTTTTGGATCATTGGCCACGTTGGCCAGTTGCTTAATTATTTCTTTTTCTAAAAATTTATTTTTTTCAACGCTTGTTCCTGTTGTTATCAATGCATTTGTCGTTGGGTCGGAATTATTTTTTCTTCTCGAAGAGCCGTTTTGGACATCGGTTGGTTTTGTCGCTGCAGGAGAAGCCATCGCAGTGGTGGCGCTTGGATATACTTTGTTCATGGTTCTTGGCCGAAAAAAATTCTTTCAAAATTTAATTGAAGCAAATCAAAACTTAGATTTTAAGTGGTAGAATTCGTTCTTTCTTGTAAGAAACTTATTTTAAATATACAATATCAAGGCATATGAAAGATTTTTATTTAGAAATAAAACATATAGACAAAAATTCCAAGGCTCGTTATGGCATTTTGCATACTCCTCACGGCGATGTGGAAGTGCCGATGTTCATGCCTGTTGGGACTTTGGCAACTGTTAAAACTTTATCTCCAGAAGAAATTAAAGCTCTTGGTGCGGGCGTTATCTTATCTAACACATATCATTTGTTTTTAAGACCCGGAGAAGAAATTGTGGCAAAAGCCGGTGGGCTTCATAAGTTTATGAATTATGATGGACCAATTTTGACTGATTCAGGTGGTTTTCAAGTCTTTTCTTTACAGGAAAATAGAAAAATATCTGAAGAAGGTGTAACTTTTAAATCGCATTTAAATGGTGACACTTTATTTTTTACACCAGAAAAAGTTATTGGCATTGAAGAAAAACTTGGCGCAGATATCATCATGTCTTTTGATGAATGCATTCCATATCCAGCGACATATGAATACGCCAAAATATCAACAGAAAGAACACTTCGTTGGGCTAAACGTGGGCTCGATGCTCATAAAACTGAAAATCAAGCTTTATTTGGCATTGTTCAAGGTGGAGAATTTGAAGACCTTCGCGAACATTCTGCAAAAGAATTGGTAAAGATGGATTTTCCTGGTTATTCCATTGGTGGTACATCGATTGGCGAGCCAAAGGAAGTATGCTTAAAAATGGTGGATTATGCGGTAAAATACCTTCCTGAAGAAAAACCACGTTATTTAATGGGAGTTGGCTCGATAGATTACATTTTAGAAGGTGTAGCTCGTGGTGTGGATATGTTTGATTGTGTTCTTCCGACGCGAATTGCTCGACATGGGGCTTTGATGACCAGCAAGGGTCGTATTAACATCAAAGATGCAAAATATAAAGAAGATTTCACTCCGCTTGATGATGAGTGCGATTGCTATACATGCAAAAATTATACAAAAGCATATTTACGCCATCTTTACGTGGCGGATGAAGCTTTTGGAAAAAGGCTTATGTCAATACATAACCTTAGGTTCTTAGTTCACATGATGGAAGAAGCTAGAACAGCGATAAAAGAAGACAGATTTCTTGAATTTAAAGAAGAAATGCTTAAAAAATATGGAGATAAGAGAGGCTTTTAATCATGGATATTGAATTATTCAATTTTAATTTACCTGAAGAATTGATTGCTCAATCACCATGCAAGAAGCGTGATGAATCTCGTTTACTCGTGGTGAATAGAGTCACAAAAAAAGTTGAAGACAGACACTTTTATGACATTATTGATTATCTATCAGAAGGCGATGTTTTAGTTAGAAATAATACTAAAGTTATTCCGGCTAGATTATTAGGGGTAAAAGAAGAGACTAAGGCAAAAGTGGAGCTACTTTTACTTCGTAATCTCGAAGGAGATACTTGGGAATGCTTGACTGGCAATGCCAAAGTGATCCATGAGGGAACTCGCATGGATTTTGGTGAAGGAAAACTCGTTGGTATTTGTACAAAAGTGCTCGACGAAGGAATTAGATATGTTCACTTTGAATACAAAGGTATTTTTATGGAACTGCTCGATGAACTCGGGAAAATGCCATTACCACCATATATCAAAAAACAATGCGATGATAATTCACAATATCAAACTGTTTACGCCAAGGTGGAAGGCAGCGCTGCTGCGCCAACTGCTGGATTTCATTTCACTGAAGAATTATTAGATAAAATTAAAGCTAAAGGTGTTGAAATAATTGACATCACTTTGCATATTGGCCTTGGAACATTTCGCCCTGTTAAAGTCAGCAATGTCGAAGAGCACCATATGCATAGCGAATACTATGAGATTTCAAAACAAGCTGCTCAGAGATTGAATTTAGCTAAAAAAGAAGGACGACGAATAATTGCCATTGGCACAACATCAACTAGAACGCTTGAAGCCAATATGTCAAAATATGGAGTTTTTACTCCAACAAAAGAAGAAACCAATATCTTTATTGTTCCAGGATATAAATTTCTAGCAATTGATGCTTTGATAACTAATTTTCATTTACCAAAATCAACTTTAGTAATGCTGGTTTCGGCTTTTATGGGAAGAGAATTTACTTTGGAAACATATCAAATTGCAATCAACAATCGCTATAGATTTTTTTCATTTGGAGATGCGATGTTCATATATGGAAGAAAAGATTAATTATTACAATATTTCGCTTCAAGAAATTGAAGAAATTAAAAAAAGAAAAGCCAAACCGACAATTCTCGTTCATGTATGTTGTGGGCCATGCGCATGTTTCCCTATTTTATTCCTTTGTCCATTTTTTAAAGTGACTTTGTATTATGACAATTCTAATATCTACCCCGAAGATGAGTTTCACAAACGTCTTGAAGAACTAAAAAAACTTCTTAAAAACTTTCATCATGATTATGGATATGATGTTCAATTAGTTACAGCGAAATACGACTATCAAAACTATGTCAAAGATCTGCTTCCTTTTAAGGATGAACAAGAGGGCGGAAATCGCTGTAAAATTTGCTTTACAAAAAGGCTCAAATCAGCATTTCAATATGCGAGCGATAATCATTATGATTATATTTCAACAGTAATGACTATTTCTAGCCATAAAAATTCTCAAGTGATCAATAGCATAGGAAAAGAGCTTTCATCTAATTACCCAAATGTTAAATATTTCTATTCTGATTTTAAGAAAAATAATGGTGAATTAATCGGACGCCAAATGCGTAATGCTTATTCGTTATATCAACAAAATTATTGCGGTTGCGAATTCTCAAAAAATAACATAAAAAAATAACACTTTTTTCTCATTTTTTTGCATTAAAAAAACGTTTTTTTGGTTTAAAACTTGCTTTTGAACTCTTGCTTCCGATACCAATTTTTTGTTGTTTTCTCAATGTGTTATTTATAAGAAACACACCCCCCATTATTAAATATTATTTATAAACTATGAAAAAATTTGTTGACTCACACATGCGAGTAGGGGTATCCTATTAAACGTTGGCGCTAGCGAAGAAATGCGAAGTTGCTGATACACCCACAGGCGTTGTCATGAAGTGGTGATCAGGTAATTCGTATCGAGCTCGGCAAGCCAAAAGCCTGAAAATGATAAAGGAGGAAAATTCATGGCAAAAGTAAAGTCAATTCGGATTCGCTTAAAATCCTATGACCACAAGTTATTGGACTTAGCTGTTGAGAAAGTTCTCACTGCTGCGAAAACTACCGGGGCAAGCATTGTTGGTCCCGTTCCGCTTCCGACGGAAAAACAAGTCTATACAATCTTGAGAGCTGTGCATAAATACAAAGATGCACGTGAACAATTCGAGATTAGGACACACAAGCGCTTAATCGATATCGTCGATCCAAAAAAGGAAACAATCGAGCAATTAAAAAGACTCGACCTACCTAGCGGAGTAGATATCGATATCAAACTATAAGGAGGTAAGATTCAATGAAAGCAATCATCGGACGTAAAATGGGCATGACAGAAGTCTTCGCAAAAGATGGAACAATGTATGCCGTCACAGTCGTCGAAGTCTTACCTAATGAAGTAACTCAAGTCAAAACAATCGAAAAAGAAGGGCACGCCGCTCTTCAAGTCGGTTATGAAGATGAAAAAGAAGCTCGCTTAAATAAATGCGAAAAAGGAATCTTCGCCAAAGCAAAGGTTTCTCCAAAAAAGCATTTAGTTGAAATAAAGGGCGACGAAATGAGCAACTACAAAGTCGGAGATAAAATTACTGCATCCTTGTTTAAAGCAGGAGATGTGGTTGATGTCGTCGGCACATCAAAAGGTAGAGGCTATTCAGGCGTCATTAAAAGATGGGGCCACAAAATCGGACCAAAAGGTCACGGTTCAGGATATCATAGAGGACAAGGTTCATTCGCTAATAACGGACGTAACAACGCACGTGTTATCCCAGGCAAGAAAATGTCTGGCCATCATGGCAATTTACAATCAACAGTTCTCAATCTTCTCATCGTCGAGGTGAATGAAGGAAAGAATTATATTCTCATCAAAGGCGGACTCCCAGGTCCTAAGCACTCTCTTGTTATGATTAGAAGTGCTATTAAAACCCAGATGGGGAAACCTGTTTCAGTAAAACCACTCGCAGACAACACAGTGAAAGTTGCTGAACCAGTTAAAGAAGCTCCAAAAGCTGAAGAAGTTAAAGTAGAAGCACCTAAGGCTGAAGAAGCCAAAGTCGAAGCTCCTATAGAGAAGAAAGGAGAATAACCATGGCTGAAAAGAAATCTGTAAGCGTAAAAGTTTACTCAATGTCAGGTGAAGCTGTTGGCAGTGTCTCACTAAGTGCAGAAGTATTTGGTGTTGAACCTCACAAACAAGCTATTCACGATGCAGTTGTGGTCTATAACGCCAATCTTCGTCAAGATACTGCTAAGACCAAAAAACGTGATGAAGTTTCCGGTGGTGGCAAAAAACCATGGAGACAAAAAGGCACAGGCCGTGCACGTGCTGGTAGTAACCGCTCCCCAATTTGGGTTGGTGGTGGAACAGTATTTGGACCAACTGGTGTTCAAAGCCACAAACTATCCCAAAATAAGAAAGAACACACGTTAGCGCTCAAGTCCATGCTTAGCGAGAAGGCTAAAAAAGGATTAATCGTCGTTGATGAGTGGAAACTCGCCGGGATAAAAACAAAAGAATTCGTCAAGGTTCTTAAAGACCTTAAGGCGGAAGGCAAATCTCTCATCGTTCTAGATGAAGAAAATGTTAATCTCATCGCTAGTGCGCGCAATATTCAAAATGTTGGCATCACTACGTTGGATAATGTCGCCGTTTATGATCTCATTTATTTCGATAATGTATTGATCAGCAAACAAGCGATTAAGAAAATCGAGGAGGCACTCAAATAATGGCAAAAGTAGAAAAGAAAGCCACTGCTGAAAAATCAGAAGTCGCTGTCGCCAAAAAAGCAAAAGCTCCTAAAAAAGAAACTAAGGCTTCAAAAGTTGAAGTTAAAGAAGCTAAAAAAGTTGTTAGCAAAGCCACAATTCATGACTTTGATCTCATTATTGAACCAGTCATTACTGAAAAGTCTATGGCTCTCATTCAAGAAATGAATCAAGTCACTGTGCGTGTAAAATCTACTGCTAATAAAGCGAGCGTTAAAAAATCGTTTGAAAAAGTCTTTGGTGTCAAAGTTGTTGATGTTCGCATCCTCAATGTACCATCAAAGCAAACCACAAGAGGTGGACGTTATAAAGGCGTTATCTCTGGTTACAAGAAGGCCATCGTTACTATCGCAGAAGGCGAAGCACTTGACCTCTTCAAGGAATAGCCAGCCAATTGGCTCATTAATATAGGAGAAAAAATATGGCAATTAGAAGTTATAAACCGACGACACCATCTCGTCGTAAAATGACCAATACCACGTTTGAAGAAATCACAAAATCCACTCCTGAGAAAAGTTTACTTGTAAGCATTTCAAAAACTGGCGGACGTAATAACCAAGGTGTTATCACAACACGCCACATCGGTGGAGGAAACAAACGCAAATATCGTATCATCGATTTCCGCAGGGACAAAGATGATGTCGTTGGTGTTGTCAAAGCAGTTGAATACGATCCAAATAGAAACGCAAACATCTGCTTAGTCTCATATCTCGATGGAGAGAAGAGATACATCCTTGCTCCAAAAGGATTAAATGTTGGAGATAAAATCGTTTCCGGAGAAAAGACTGATGTCAAAACCGGCAATACGATGGAACTCACAAACATCCCTGAAGGTAGTTTAGTTCACAACGTTGAACTTCAACCTGGCAAAGGCGGACAAATGTGTCGCGCAGCCGGTACAAGCGCGCAGGTGCTTGGTAAAGAAGGAAAATATGTGATCATTCGTTTAGCTTCAGGTGAAGTTAGAAAAGTTCTTGAACACTGCAGAGCCACAATAGGTGAAGTAGGAAATGAGGACTATATTCTAATCAATAAAGGCAAAGCTGGCAAAAATCGCTGGTTCGGCAAAAGACCTACCGTTCGTGGTTCAGCAATGAACCCACCGGATCACCCACATGGTGGTGGTGAAGGTAAGTGCCCAGTCGGACGTGATGCACCACGCACACCTTGGGGCAAACGCGCTCTTGGTGTGAAGACTAGAAAAGTCAAACAGCCTTCGAGCCGTCTCATCATAAGACGTAAAAATGATAAATAAAGACTGAAAGGAGAAAAAATACATGTCACGTAGTTTAAAAAAAGGACCATTCTGTGATGAACACCTTATGAAAAAGGTTGAAGCTCTTAATAAAGCCAACAAAAAAGAAATCATCAAGACTTGGTCACGTAGATCAACAATATTCCCAAGTTTTGTGGAACACACCTTTGCAGTCTATAACGGACACGAGCACATCACAGTTTATGTCACCGAAGATATGGTCGGACATAAATTAGGAGAATTCGCTCCAACTAGAACATTCACAGGACATACCGGCAACAACGCTGAAGACAAAGCCGCTTCAGCAGCAGCTCCAGCAGCACCTGCTGCCGATAGCAAGAAATAAGGAGGATTAATCAATGGAAAAACAAGCAATCGCCAAACGCGAAAAGAAAACTGCTTCCAAAGAAGAAAAACCTGCTAAAGAGAAAAAAGTTAGCAAAAAGTCTTCTAAAGAAGAAGTCCCAGCAACTCCAGTTAAAACTCCTGTTACTGAAGCAAAAGCCACAGCATATAACATTCGTGTTACTCCTAGAAAGGTTAGATTAGTTATCGACCTAGTTCGTGGAAAAAATGTGGCTGAAGCTCTTGGCATTCTAAAAAATGTCAACAAATCAGCTTCTGATCCAGTTATTAAAGTGATTAAATCAGCAGCCGCAAATGCCATCAACAATTTCCAAATGGATGAATCAAGATTATACATCGCTTCGATTTATGCCAATGATGGTTTAAGAATTAAAAGATTCCTTCCTCGCGCAAAAGGTTCTGCGTCAGGATTAGTAAAGAGATCAGCGCATATCACATGCGTCGTAAAGATGAGGTAATGATAAATGGGACAAAAAGTTAATCCAGTAGGCTTCAGAATTGGTATCAACCGCGATTGGAATTCGCGTTGGTATGCCGAAGGAAATGATTATTCCAAATTTCTTCACGAAGACATTAAAATTCGCGAATATCTCAAAAAGAACCTCAAAGACGCTATGCTCTCTCACGTCGAAATTGAAAGAGCAAAGAATTCAGAAAAAGGTTATCACGTTGAAGTCTTAGTCTTCGTGGCTCGCCCAGGCGTTGTCATCGGACAAGATGGAGCTAAGATTAACCAAATTAAGAAGGATCTTGAAAAACTAGTCAATGGTGATATTCTCCATGTCGATGTTGTGGAAGTAAAGCAACCTGATCTAGATGCGAACTTAGTCGCACAATGGATTGCTAGTGAACTAGAGAACAGAGCTTCATTCAGAGCAGCCCAAAAGAAGGCTATTCAAAGAGTGAGAAAAGCGGGAGCCAAAGGCTGCCGTACACTCATCTCTGGCCGTCTAGGCGGTGCTGATATTGCAAGAAGAGAAGGCTATAAGGAAGGTATTATTCCTCTACACACTCTCAGAAGTGATATCGATTACGCCCAATGCGATGCTAGAACTACCTATGGTAGATTAGGTGTCAAAGTTTGGATCTGCCGTGGAAACTATTCCGACAAAAAGGAAGAGCTAGAAGCCAAGAAACCTTCACCAGCGAAAGGAGAATAACGTATGTTACAACCTAAAAGAGTTAAATACAGACGTCCTCATTCCATCAAATATGAAGGAAAGTCAAAAGCGGGTACCACAATCGCCTTTGGTGAATACGGTCTACAAGCCATCGAAGGTGGCTGGGTTAGCGATCATCAAATAGAGGCGGCTCGTGTTGTGCTTAGTAGATATACCAAAAGAAGTGGCAAGATCTGGATTAGAATATTCCCACAACTTGCCAAGACTAAAAAACCTGCCGAAGTCCGTATGGGTTCCGGTAAAGGAAACCCAGAAAGCTGGGTTGCGGTTGTGAAAACTGGCAGAATCTTATTCGAAATGGGAGAAGTAAACGAAGCCGATGCTCTCGAAGCACTTAGACTATCTGCTTACAAATTACCTATTAAATGCCGTGTTATCAGAAAGGAGAACAAAGAATGAAAGTCTCAGAGATTAGAGAAATGTCCAACGAAGAATTAAATGAAAAAGTTTATTCTCTCAAGGAAGAATTGTTCAACTTACGCCGCAGAAAAGCCGTTGGTCAACTTGAACACGGCGAAGAAGTTAGAAAAGTTCGCAAAGATATCGCACGTATTAAATTAGTATTGCGCGAACGCGAACTTGGAATTAAATAAGTGAGGTAAAACAATATGGAAAGAAATCAAAGGTCCTCATTCCAGGGCATTGTCGTTTCAAGAAAGATGAGCAAAACCATCGTCGTATTGGTTGAGACTCACAAGAAACATGCCAAGTATGGCAAACGTGTAAAATATAGCAAACGCTATTATGCACACGATGAGAAAGATGTTGCAAATGTTGGCGATACAGTCACCATCGTTGCTTGCCGTCCTATCTCTAAAACAAAACGTTTCCGTCTTGTCTCTATTGATAAGAAGGCTGTTGAATCCATTAAAGCCGCTGAAGCTGAACTCAAACTTGAGGAAAATGCTGGTGTTAATGAATTAAACGCTAAGGAAGAAAAAGAAGCTGCTGAAATTGCTCACGAAGTGAAAGAAGTAGCGGAAGCTGTAAAAGAAGAAGTCGTTGCTGATGCCGTTAGCACTGCTGTTGTTAAAGACGAAGAAGCTAAAGCCGAATTAAAGGTTAAAAAAGAACCAGCAGTTAAAAAAACTTCTAAGAAAGCAGCTGACAAGAAGGAGGAATAGTTATGGTTCAGAATGAAACAAATCTTGTTGTCGCTGACAACTCAGGTGCTCGTTCCGTCAGAATATTCCGTCTTTACGGAGGCTCTAATCGCAAGACATCATCTATTGGTGATATCGTAATGTGCGCTGTTAAAGAAGCAATCCCAGATGGCAAGGTTAAAAAAGGCGAAATTGTGAAGGGCATTATCGTCCGTACCAAACACGCTATTAATCGTCCAGATGGAACAACTGTCAAATTCGATGATAACGCTATCGTTCTTATCGATGCTGATGGACAACCAATTGGCACTCGTGTCTTCGGACCAGTTGCCCGCGAACTTCGTGACAAAGGTGAAGGTTATATGAAAATCGTCTCCCTTGCCGTGGAAGTCCTATAAGGAGGTCACACTTATGAAAATTAAAAAAGGTGACAAAGTGGTCGTTATCGCTGGTAGTGATAAAGGCAAAGAAGGATTAGTTCAAATCGTTTATCCAAAACTTAACAAAGTCGTGGTTGAAGGTGTGAATGTCCACAAAAAACATAAAAAACCAACTCAACAAACACCAGAAGGTTCCATCATGGAAATATATGTTCCAATCGATGCTTCTAATGTTGCGTTAGTTGATCCAAAAACAAAGAAAGCTACTCGAGTAGGCTATGCTGTTGAAAAGGGCAAAAAAGTCCGTGTCACAAAAGCCTCAAAGAGTAAGATTTAGGAGGTAAGTTATGGCTGAAGAAACAAAAGTTGCAAAAAAAGCGACTGCTAAAAAGGCTCCTAGTGCAAAAGCAGAAGCCAAGGTTGAAAAAGCCCTTGTAGCAAAGCAAACTAAAGCTGCTCCTAAAGCAAAAGAAACTAAAGTTGAAGCCCCAAAGGCTGAAGCCAAAGTTGAAAAAGAAGTGAAAGTGGAAAAAGCTCCAGCGAAAAAAGCCTCAAAAGGTCACGCTAAAGCTTCTGAAACCAACCGTCTTAAAGAAAAATATCTAAACGAGATCAAGGGACACCTCATGGAGAAATATCACTATTCCTCAATCATGCAAGTTCCTGCTCTTGAAAAGATTGTTATTAATGTCGGTGTTGGTGATGCTACTAGCAATTCTAAAACACTTGATGATTCTGTACGCGAACTTGGTCAAATCACCGGACAACATCCAGTGACTACAAAAGCCAAAAAATCCATTGCTTCCTTCAAATTAAGAGAAGGACAAGCAATTGGTTGCAAAGTTACGCTTCGCGGCATCAGGATGTATGAATTTTTTGATAAACTTGTCTCAATCGCGCTTCCACGTGTTAGAGACTTCCGTGGAGTGAGCAAAAATGCTTTTGATGGTCATGGCAATTATACCTTGGGTGTTAAAGAGCAATTAATCTTCCCAGAAATCGATTATGATAAGGTTAACAAAATTCGCGGTATGGACGTGGTAATCGTCACCACCGCTAAGAGTGATGATGAAGCATTCGCTCTCTTAAAAGAGCTTGGAATGCCATTCCATAAATAAAGGAGGACAAATTCAATGGCAAAAACATGTTTAAAGGTCAAAAATCATAGACCACAAAAGTTTAAAGTCCGTGAATACACCCGTTGCGAACGCTGCGGACGTCCTCACGCTGTCTATTCTAAATTTAAACTCTGCCGTATCTGCCTTAGAGAATTAGCCTACAAAGGTGAAATCCCTGGCATGAAAAAGTCGAGTTGGTAAAAGGGAGGTATCACATTATGATGACAGATCCAGTAGCAGATATGCTCACAAGAATCCGCAATGCAAATCAACTTCATTACGATGATGTTAAAATGCCTTCAAGCAAAGCTAAAGTGGAAATCGCTAAAATTTTGCTCGAAGAAGGTTTCATTTCGGACTACAAAGTCTCAGGCGATGCCGCCAAAAAAGAACTTTCTATAGTTTTAAAGTATGCCCCATCAGGTGAACGCGTTATCTCTGGGTTGAAGAAAATTTCTAAACCAGGATTACGTGTTACTGTTGATGTTTTGCATCTTCCAAGAGTCTTCAATGGCTTAGGTATTGCAATTATTTCTACATCAAAAGGCATTATTTCCGACAAGAAAGCCCGCACACTTGGTGTCGGGGGCGAAGTTCTCGCCTATGTTTGGTAAGGAGGTAATTTAATATGTCACGTATTGGCTTAAAAATTATTCCTATTCCAGAAGGCGTAAAATTTGAATTAAATGGCAAGATGATGAAGGTCACTGGTCCAAAAGGATCACTTGAACTTCCTCTTCCAGAAAAGATTTTATGCGAAGTTAAGGACAATCATATTCACTTCACAAGAAGCGATGATGAAAAGATCACTAAACAGTGCCACGGCACTACAAGAGCTCTTGTTCACAACGCCATTGTAGGAGTAACTAAAGGATATAAGAAAGAACTTGTAATCAAAGGCACAGGTTACCGTGCTCAACTTAGAGGCTCTAATATCGTCCTTATGGTTGGTTATTCTCATGAAGTCGTCATCACACCTAAATCAGGTGTCAAAATCACATGTCCCGATGCCACATCGGTTATCGTTGAAGGCATTGATCGTTTCGCTGTTGGACAAACCGCAGCCGAAATCCGCAATGTTCGTAGACCAGAACCTTATAATGGCAAAGGAATCATGTACAAGAACGAGCACATCATCCGTAAGGAAGGTAAACGTGCTACAGCCAAAAAGGCATAGTGAGGTAAACACGTATGATTAATAAAGAATCAAAAAATGAAGTACGCATTCGTAAGCACGAACGTGTCAGAGCGAAAATATCTGGCACTGCTAAATGCCCACGTTTATGTGTCTATCGTTCAAACAAACACATCGAAGCCCAACTCATCGATGATGAGAAAGGCGTCACATTAGTCTCATCTTCTTCAACACAACTTAAACTTGAAAATGGTGGAAATATTGAAGCCGCTTCAAAAGTTGGTGAGGATTTAGCTATTAAAGCCAAAGCGAAGAAGATTAGCACAATCGTCTTTGATAGATCTGGATATTTATACCATGGTCGTGTCGAAGCGCTCGCAGATGCCGCAAGAAAGGGCGGACTTAAGTTCTAAGGTGAAATGCATGGAAGAAAAGAAAATTGAAACTGCTGTTGAAGCAGCCCCAGAAGCAAAACCTGCTGTAGCAGTTCCTGCTAAAGAAGGTGCAAATGCTCCTCAAAACGATAAACATGCTGAACATCGTGGAGACCGTCGTCCTCGCGGAGATCGCCGTCCTCATGGAGATCGCAAAAATTCACATCGCGAAGAAGAGAAAGAATTCGAAGAACGCGTTGTCAGCATCAACCGTGTTTCTAAAACTGTTAAAGGTGGACGTCACATTCGTTTTGCTGCCTTGGTAGTTATCGGAGATGGAAAAGGTAGATATGGTTACGGAACTGGTAAAGCTGGAGAAGTCCCAGATGCTATCAAAAAAGCGCTTGAAGCTGCTAAGCACAACATGTTTAAGTTAACGCTTGCTAAAGGTGACACATTGTCTCATGAAGTCATGGGAAAATATGGCGCTTGCAGTGTATACTTGAAGCCAGCTACCGAAGGTACTGGAATCATTGCTGGTGGTGCTGTTCGTGCTATTCTTGAACTCGCCGGCGTGAGAAACGTTTTCTCTAAAGTCTATGGTTCACGTTCACCAATCAATGTTATTCGTGCAACTAACGATGGACTTTCTAAGATGAAATCGTATAAAGACATTAAGATTTTAAGAGGCAAGGAATAAATTATTCTTTGTCGATCATAATTATTAGTAAGGAGGTGCGAGTATGAAACTACACGAACTTGAAACCACTGAAGGCTCAAAAGTCAACCGCTATAGAAAAGGCAGAGGAATCTCTTCCGGAAATGGTAAAACCGCTGGAAAAGGACACAAAGGCCAAAAAGCTAGAAGCGGTGGCGGAACTCGTCTTGGATTTGAAGGTGGACAGAACCCTATCTACCGTCGTTTACCAAAACGCGGCTTCCATAACTATGGCCATGAAGAATTCGCCATTGTTAACATTGATGAATTGAATCGTTTCGAAGACGGTACCCTCGTCACCACAGCACTTTTGATTGAAAATGGTCTAGTGAAAAAAGAGTATTGCGGCGTTAAAGTCTTAGGTAATGGTAAATTATCCAAGAAACTCAACGTTCAAGCCCAAAAGTTCTCTAAATCAGCTTTAAAAGCAATCAAAGATGCCGGTGGCACTGCTGAGGTAATCTAATATGAAGAAATTGGCAGCTGTATTTAAAAACAAAGAAATCGTAGGACGTATCGTTTTTACGATTGCCATTCTTGCCATTATTAGAATCGGCGCGGCCATCACCGTTCCAGGAGTTACTCCATCGGATACTCTTGCGCAAGCCATGAATACTGCAAACGCAGTTGCTCTTATGGATTTGCTTGGTGGTGGTGCATTGCAAAATTTCTCAATTTTTGCACTAGGCGTCGGACCTTATATTACGGCCCAAATCATCATTCAACTTCTTTCTAAAGATGTTCTTCCAGCTTTGACTGAATTATCAAAACAAGGTGAAATCGGTAGAAAGAAAACTGAGATGGCAACGCGTTATCTCACATTAATGCTAGGTGCAGTCCAGGCTTATGGCATTATCAAGACCATGGAAAATAATAAATATATTACAATTAACATGACTCTTGACTTCTGGACATATGCTTATATTGTCGTTATTCTCCTCGCTGGGACAATGCTTGTCATGTGGCTTGGCGACCAGATTACACAAAAAGGTCTTGGAAACGGTATTTCTGTCATCATTTTTGCGGGTTGTGTAAGAAGCTTACCAATCCAGATATCCACCGCGTTTAACAAGTGGATATACGTGGCAAAAGATCATGGCGCTAATGAACTGATAAAAGGAAGTTTCCAATTCACCTTATATATCTTGGCATTCCTATTGATTATTGCCTTCGTTGTATTTATAGAACTTTCTAAACGAAAGATTCCTGTACAGCACGCTGGCAAAGGTGGAGGACAAACTCAATCGATGGCAAAAGCAAGTTTCCTTCCAATCAAGGTGAACTCTGCTGGAGTTATCCCAGTCATCTTCGCTTCATCAATCATGATGGTTCCATCGGTCATCGCTTCATTTATTTCTAGTGATGCGGCTAACGCTGATTGGCTCAAGATATTCTCTTATAGCGAGACAGTAACTATGCCTTGGTTCAATGACCAGACATGGCAGATGCCTTGGGGATTAGTAATTTATTTACTCCTCATCATCGTCTTCTCGTTCTTCTATTCATCTTTGATGATCAATCCACCAGAACTCGCTGAAAACTTCCAAAAAAATGGAAGTTATATTCCAGGAATTAGACCTGGCAATGAGACTGAAAGATATGTTGCTAAAGTATTAAACCGTGTAACATGCATTGGTGCTGCAGCCTTGACATTTATTGCTGCTCTACCAGTTGTATTGACACTAAGTGGAATATTTGGAACAGATTCATCTCTTGCTCTTGGCGGAACTGGTCTAATCATTATCGTCGGTGTGGCTCTTGAAATTAAAGCCCAAATCGATGGTCTATTAGCAGGAAAATCATTCGAAGAAGTTCAGGGGGCTAGTTATTAATGAATATTATTCTTATGGGTCCGCCAGGTGCGGGCAAAGGAACTCAGGCTAAAAAGATTGTTCAGGAGTTTAAAATTCCACACATTTCCACAGGTGATATATTCCGCGAAAATATGAAAGAGGGAACTCCCCTTGGTGTTATTGCACAAAAGTATATCAACGATGGACATTTAGTTCCTGATGATGTGACGATTAACATGGTTAAGGATCGCTTAGCCAAAGATGATTGTGCACATGGTTATTTATTAGATGGCTTCCCAAGAACCATTCCTCAAGCTGAAGCGCTTGAAAAATTAGCTAAAGATATTGGACGAGAGATTACTCTTGTTATCAATATATCGTGTGGTAGGAAAGAACTTGTTAGACGTATATGCGGTCGTCGTGTATGCAAAGTCTGCGGTGCTCCTTATCACATCGAAACTGCCAAACCAAAAGTCGACGGTATCTGCGATTTATGTGGGGGACCACTTATTCAAAGAGCTGACGACAATGAAGAAGCTCTCATGGTAAGACTTGATCACTATGAGAAACAGACTAAGCCGCTTCTTAATTTCTATAAGGAAAGAGGCTTAGTGGTGGACCTTGATGGAAGTCAAGATTCGGCAGTACTATTCAAAGAAGTGGAAAAACTTCTCAAAGGACAGTCTCGTAAATGATTATTATCAAATCGAAACGCGAGATTGCCCTTATAAGAGAAGCGGGTCGTGTTGTGGCGAAGGTCTTCGACCAAGTCGGAGAAAAACTTCATCCAGGCATGTCCACTCTCGAGATTGCTTCCTTGGCTGAAAAAGTGATTAGAGATGCTGGAGCGTATCCAACATTTCTAAATTACGAAGGCTATAAAGGCGCAATATGCGTAAGCGTTAATGATACGCTTGTGCACGGAATCCCTTCTAAACATATCATCATCAAAGAAGGAGACATTGTCTCACTTGATGTCGGAGCTACACTTCATGGCTATGTCGGCGATGCTTGCCGGACGTATCTAATCGGCAAATGTTCTGATGAAGCCATTAAACTGGTTCGTACCACAGAAGAAAGTTTCTTTGAAGCGATGAAATATGTTAAACCAGGCAATCACTTAGGAGATATCTCTCACGCTATTCAAAAATATTGTGAAGATCGTGGATATTCTCTTCCAAGAGATTACACCGGTCATGGTTGCGGTGCTCACTTACACGAGGATCCTTATATCCCAAATTATGGTGAAGCCGGAACTGGTCCGAAATTAAAAGTCGGAATGACTCTCGCGATTGAGCCAATGGTCGCAGAGGGTTCGCCTGAAACCATCACACTGAGTGATGGATGGACGGCCAAAATGAGAGATGGCAAATTGTCCAGCCATTATGAAAACACAATCGTCGTAACCGAGGATGGTTATGAGATACTCACTGCTTTATAAAAAGGAGAGACAAATGGCAAAACAAGATTCAATTGAAGTAGAAGCTACTGTTGTCGAAGCACTTCCGAACACTATGTTCAAAGTGAAACTCGAAAACGGCGTGATAATTCTGGCCCACGTTTCTGGTAAAATCCGCATGCATTATATTCGCATCTTACCAGGTGATAGAGTTACCGTCGAAATATCGCCCTACGATTTAACACGTGGACGCATAACATTTAGATACAAAAATTAAAGGCTTACAGGAGGAAAATTAATATGAAAGTAAGACCCTCAGTTAAACCAATCTGCGATAAGTGCAAGGTTGTCAAACGTCATGGCAAAGTCATGGTCATTTGCGAAAACCCAAAACATAAGCAGAGACAAGGTTAATCCCATTTAGGAGGAAAATTAGAATATGGCACGTATTGTTGGTGTTGATATACCAAACGAAAAAAGAGTCGTTGTTGCTTTGACATACATCTATGGCATTGGAGAAACGACCAGCAAAAAGATTTTAGCAAAGGCTAAAGTCAGCGAAGACATCCGCGTCAAAGACTTGACTGAAGAACAACTAACCGCTATTCGTAATGAAGTTAGTAAACTCAAAGTTGAAGGTGATCTCAGACGTGAAGTGGCTTTAAACATTAAAAGATTAGAGGAAATTGGATGCTATCGTGGACTACGCCACAAAAAAGGACTTCCAGTCCGTGGACAAAGAACACGTACCAATGCTCGTACCCGCAAAGGTAAACGTAAAACCATTGCAAATAAGAAAGAAGCCACTCAAGGCTAATTTAGGAGGTAGTGAAATATTATGGCAAACCCAAATAACGCTAAATCAGGAACTGCAACAGCAGCTGCTGGAAAACCTGCCGCATCTAGAAAAAAGAAAGTTAAACGTGCCTACACTAAAGGTGTGGCCCATGTTCATTCCACTTTCAATAACACGATTGTGACTATCACTGACGATAATGGAAATGTTATCGCTTGGTCTAGCGCTGGTGTTCTAGGCTTTAAAGGAGCAAAGAAATCTACTCCATTTGCGGCTCAACTCGTTGGCGAAGCTGCGGCTAAGGCTGCGGTCGAGCAAGGATTAAAACAAGTCGACGTCAACGTCAAAGGACCTGGCCCAGGAAGAGAATCCGCGATTCGCGCTCTTGAAACTCAAGGCTTACAAGTTCTTTCCATTGTTGATACCACACCTATCCCACACAACGGATGCCGTCCGCCAAAGATGCCTCGTGGTTAATTAAGTGGAGGAATAAAAAATGGAAACAAAATTACCAAAACAATTTGAAATCATCAATTTCTCAGTCAACAAAGATGTTAAAGAGAATTATGGCAAATTTGTCATTGAGCCCCTTGAAAGAGGCTTTGGACTTACCGTTGGAAATTCATTGAGAAGAGTGCTTCTCTCTGCTTTACCAGGCGCCAGCGTTTACGCAGTTGAAGTTGAAGGAGCTCGTCATGAATTCAGCGCATTAGATGGCGTGGAAGAAGACGTGACTGCAATTATTCTTAATCTCAAAGGATTAGTCCTTAAAATCGATGGTGGAGATGAAACGAAGAAACTTACGCTTGAAGTAAGTGGACCAAAAGTTGCGACTGCTGGTGATATCGTTCTTCCAGATGGTGTAAGTGTCATCAATCCAGAACTTGAAATTGCTCATGTTGCGGAAAAAGGAAAACTTCACATCACTATGTATGCTCGTAATGGACGTGGTTATGTTACAAGCGAAGGTAACAAACTTGATCCTTCTATTGAAGGCAAGATTGGTATCATTGCCACTGACTCAAACTATTCCCCAGTTATTAAAGCATCTTACATCGTTGAACCAACTCGTGTTGGACACGATTCAAAATTTGATAAACTCACTCTTGAAGTATGGACTAATGGCTCAATGGAACCAGAAAGAGCTGTAGCCCTTTCTAGCGATATTCTTATCACCCATTTCGCCGAAGTGAGCAAAATCGAACAAAAGATGGCGGAACTTGAAATGTTTAAACCAGTTGAAAAAGTGGATGATACAGATAGCAAGATTCGCGATATGAACATTGAAGAATTAGACCTCTCAGTTCGTTCATATAATTGCTTAAAACGTGCTGGAATTACCAATGTCTTTGAACTCACACAAAAGAGCGAAGAAGAAATGATGAAAGTTCGCAATTTAGGCAAGAAATCACTTAAAGAAGTGAAAGAAAAATTAGCAGGATTAGGATTGGCTTTCCGCGATGGTTCTCTTCTCTCGCTTGACGAAGAAGTAGACTCTGTTCCTTCAATTTCGATTGAAGAACTCGTTGGATATGAAGACTTATCCAGTTCCGCCAAAGAGGCGATTAAAGGAGCCGTTGAATCACTTGAGGAACTTCTTAGCTTACGCAAAGAAGAGTTCTTAAGCCGTAAAAACGTCAACAAGAAGATCGCTGAAGAAGTTGAGAAACTCTTAATTGAGAATAATCTCAGCTTTAAATAAAGGAGAAAATATATGGCCGCACAAGGACGTAAAAATGTTCATGGTAAAACCGGTGTTAGATTTAAAGCCGCTTATACCGCTTCAAAAAGAAAATCGATGTTGCGCAATGTCGTAACCGAACTCGTCATTCATGAAAGAGTTACCGTTACCTCGGGTGTTACAAAAGAACTTAAGAAGGAAGCTGATCACTTAATCACCTTAGCCAAGAAGGGTGATCTCCACTCTAGGAGATTAGCCGCTAGTTATCTACGTGGTTATGTTGTTAGCGAAGAAGAAGGCACAATTGCCCTCGACAAATTATTCGGCGAATTAGCAAAGCGTTATGCCTCTCGTAATGGTGGTTATACTCGCGCTCTCAAACTAGTAAATCGCAAAGGCGACAATGCCGCAATGACGATTGTAGAATTCGTTAAATAGTTAAAAACTAAATCGAAAAATAGATATGAGAAATCATGTCTATTTTTTTATTTTTAATGCAAGAAGTGCCACCAATTTGAAAATATAATCTTAATATTATAATAATATTAGTTCATTTGTTTAGACGATAAACGATCAGTAAAATCTATCTTTAATGATTCTTTCATTAAATGATTGCGTTATCATCTTGGTTTTAAATTTTTTTATAGCATTTACGTCTCTTTTTGATAATTCTTTGAATTACTATGTTTTGTTATGCTAAAATAAATTCAATAAGGTAAAAGGAGACAATTATGGCCCTTAAGTATGATGAAGAATTAGAAAAAGGCTATACCCCTAAGACAGTGATGGAGGAAGCAAGCAGATGTCTACTATGTTTTGATGCTCCTTGCTCAAAATCATGTCCTGCCGGTACAGATCCTGGAAAATTTATTAGAAGCGTGCGCTTAAAAAATATTAAAGGCGCAGCTGAAACAATCAGAGAAAATAATGCTCTTGGTTCAATTTGCGCTAGAGTATGCCCAACTGAAAGATATTGTCAGCAAGGATGCTCAAGAAGCGGAATTGACCGTCCAATCGACATTGGGAAAATCCAAAAATTTGTGACAGATTATGAATCCTGCACGAAGATGGATATCCTTAAAAAAGTCAAACCAAACGGCAAAAAAGTAGCTATTGTCGGTAGTGGCCCAAGCGCTTTACAAGCTTCTGCTTCACTACTTAAAATGGGGTATGAAGTCGAAATATTTGAAAAGAACAAAAAAGCGGGCGGATATTTGAGATATGGTATCCCTGAATATCGTTTACCTAGCGAAGTTCTTGACAAAGAAATCGAAAGAATTGTTAAACTTGGACTAAAGATTCATGTTGGTGTCAAAGTTGGCAAAGACCTCTCGATTAAAGAACTCAAGGAAAAATTTGACGCTGTTATTTTAGCTATTGGCGCAAGCGATGCTAAAATGCTTCCTCAATTTGAAAATAATCCATTAGTGGAAACGGCTGTGAGCTTTTTAGCTAGAGCAAAAGATAGCAAAGGAAAAATTGATATCGAAGATAACATTCTCGTCGTCGGTGGTGGCGATGTTGCTATGGACGTTGATACTACTCTTAAATTATTAGGAGCGGTCAATGTTACTGATGTCGTATATGAAGAATTCAGCGAGTTTAGAGCTTCTAAAAAAGAACTTGCTGGTGCCCAAGCATTAGGAGTATCCATAATAGATGGATACGTTCCTCTTGAGGTTAAAGGGAACGAAGTAACATTTAAGCATAGACGTCTAGATGCCACGCTTAAGATTAAAGCCGATAGAATTATTCTTGCCGTTGGCCAAGTTGTCAATGCTAAAGACCTTCCAATCACTATTGTAAAAAATGAGGTTGATTTTGAAGGCTATAAGACCAAAGATCCAAAAGTATTCGTTACTGGTGATATTGCTCATGGTGACAAAACTGTGGTCTGGGGTGTTAGAAAAGGAAAAGAAGTTGCCTATGTTGTTGCTAACGCTATCGGAGGTACAAAATAATGATTAATAAAGATTTATCAGTCGAATTCCTCGGCGTACATTTTGAAAACCCATTTTGCTTATCATCATCGCCAGTAGGCAACTGCTATGACATGTGCAAAAAAGCTTATGAAAGTGGCTGGGGTGGTGTCGTTTTTAAAACCATTGGTCCTAAACATTATGTCATTGATGAAGTGTCACCACGTTTTGACAAACTCGACAAAGAAGAAACTCCTTTTGTTGGATTTAAAAACATGGAGCAAATCGCTGAGCACTCTCTAGAAGAAAACTTGGCTGATTTAAGAAAACTTAAAAAAGAATTCCCAAAGAAGGTATTAATTGCTTCTATCATGGGATCAAATGAAGAAGACTGGGTTGAGCTTGCCCGCCTTGTAACTGAAGCTGGCGCAGATATGATTGAAATGAACCTATCTTGTCCACAAATGACTTCACACGACATGGGCAGTGATGTTGGTTCTAATCCTGAACTTTGCAAGAAATATTGTAAAGCTGTCAAACGTGGTTCAAAACTTCCAATGATGGCAAAGATGACACCAAATATTGGTGATATGGTTCCTGTAGCCTTAGCTTGTCTTGAAGGTGGGGCTGATGGAATTGCTGCAATCAACACTGTTAAATCGATTTGCAATATCGATCTCGACAAAAAAGTCGGAATGCCGATTATCAATGGCAAATCATCCATTTCCGGATATTCTGGTAAAGCAGTAAAACCTATTGCTCTTCGTTTCTTACAACAGATGAGACAAGATCCAAGATTAAATAATCTTTCTATATCAGGAATTGGTGGAATTGAAACTTGGGAAGATGCAGCGGAATTTATTCTAGTTGGTGCAACCACACTTCAAGTTACGACTGCAATTATGCAATATGGCTATCGCGTTGTCGAAGATATGAAGAATGGCTTAATGCATTACATGGAAGAACAACATGTCGACCATTTAAGTGAACTTATTGGTTTGGCCAATAAAAATATTATTCCTGCCGAAAATCTAGATAGAGACTATAAAGTTTATCCAGAAATCGACCTTGATAAATGCGTTGGTTGTGGTAGATGCTATATCTCTTGCTACGATGGCGCTCATCAAGCAATGGAATGGGATGAAGAAAAACGTCGTCCACATTGCAATAAGGATAAATGCGTTGGTTGTTTATTATGTGGTCACGTGTGTCCTGTTGGTGCAATTTCTCTAGGCGAAGTGGTCATGAAACCTGGTCGAAAAGGCAAAGCCAAAGATAAATTAATAAAATAATTGCTAACAAAAATTAACGCATATGCTTGTCATGTGCGTTTTTTTGTTCAGTCCTCTTTTATGTTTATATTGAAAAATATAAAAGTATTAATTAGAATATTAGACGTGCGTAAATTTAATTTACCTAGGAGGTAAACTATGCTTCAAGGAAAAGCAAAAGCTCAAATAAAAGAGATTTGTTCGCGTTATAAAGATGAACCGACCCCTCTTATGATGGTACTTAGCGATATTCAAAAAGAATACGGATACATCCCATTAGAAGTTCAAGAAGTGGTTTCTGAAGAAATGGGAATTCCAGTTAGCGAAATCTATGGTGTGGTCACATTTTATTCTTTCTTTTCGCTTACACCAAAAGGAAAATACATCATTGGTGTGTGCTTAGGCACCGCTTGTTATGTGAAAGGTTCACAAAACATCATTGATGAATTTGAAGACCTATTAAATATTAAACCAGGTCAAACGACTGCAGATGGATTATTCACTCTTGATGCACTTCGTTGCATTGGAGCATGCGGTATTGCTCCTGCTTGCTCAGTCAATGGTAAAGTTTATCCAAAGATGACCAAGGAAAAAGTAGTTGAGATCATCAATGAATACCACGAACTCGGAGGTGCCAAATAATGTATCAAATTAAAAATGAAAAAGAACTGAAACAACACATTGATAAATGTTCTAGTTGTTTAAATAAAAAGTTCCAAAATAAAGATGGCAAACGTGCAATTGTTGTTTGCGGTGGGACTGGATGTTTATCCAGCCATTCAGATGAGATTTTAGCCGAACTTGAAAAGCAAGTTAAGGAAAAAGGACTTACTGATCATGTCAGCGTCAATCATGTTGGCTGTTTTGGTTTTTGTTCGCAAGGGCCATTTGTTAAAATTTTCCCTGAAGATACTTTGTATCACGCAGTGAAAGTGAGCGATGTCAGCAAAATCATTGATCAAGATATAATCGGTGGACAAATAGTTGAAGAACTTCTGTTTGTCGATCCAGTAACTAAACAAAAAGTACAAAAACAAGACGATATCAATTTTTATAAAAAGCAACTTCGTATTGCCCTTCATGGATGCGGTGTTATCAATCCTGAAGATGTCGATGAAGCTTTAGGCTATGGGGCATTTCAAGGTTTATTGAAAGCTTTGCATATGAAGCAACAAGAAGTTGTCGATGAAATTCTCGCTAGTGGTTTAAGAGGACGCGGCGGAGGTGGATTCCCAACCGGAAAGAAGTGGCAATTTGCCCTTAACCAAGTCAACGACACAAAATATGTTATTTGTAACGGCGATGAAGGCGATCCAGGAGCTTTTATGGATCGCTCAATTTTGGAAGGTAATCCTTTTGCTGTTATCGAAGGCATGATGATTGCGGGATATGCTATTGGAGCTAAAGAAGGTTATTTCTATGTTCGTGCCGAATATCCTATTGCAGTTCAAAGATTAAAAATCGCGATTAAAGCATTGGAAGAACACGGATTATTAGGTGATCATATTTTAGGCACCGATTTCTCATTTAGATGCCATTTACGTTTAGGTGCCGGAGCCTTCGTTTGTGGCGAAGAAACAGCTTTATTAAACTCTATTGAAGGCCAAAGAGGCATGCCTCGTCCAAGGCCTCCTTTCCCAGCTGTTAAAGGTTTGTGGCAAAAGCCGACTATCATTAATAACGTTGAAACTCTTGCTGATGTTTCTTACATCATGCGTGAAGGAGCATCGCAGTTTAATAAATTAGGCACCGAAAAGTCTAAAGGTACTAAAGTCTTTGCTCTTGGTGGCAAGGTTAATAATGTTGGTCTAGTTGAAGTTCCAATGGGCACAACTCTTAGAGAACTCATCTTTGATATTGGTGGCGGTATTCCAAATGGCAAAAAATTTAAAGCCATTCAAACTGGTGGCCCATCAGGAGGATGTTTAACTGAAAAAGATCTCGACGTCCCAATTGACTATGATAATTTAATCGCTAAAGGATCTATGATGGGTTCTGGTGGCGCAATTGTCATGGATGAAGATAATTGTATGGTCGATGTCGCTAAGTTCTATATGGACTTTATTTGCGATGAATCTTGCGGACAGTGTACTCCTTGTCGTATTGGAACAAAGAGAATGCTTGAAATGATAACTAAGATTACTAAAGGTCAAGGAACACTTCAAGATCTTGATGAATTGAAAAAATTGGCGGAAGTGGTCAAGGCTGGTTCACTTTGTGGATTAGGACAAACTGCTGCGAATCCAATTCTTTCCACACTAAATGCTTTTTATGATGAATATCTTGCTCACGTCGTCGACAAAAAATGTCCTGCTCATGTTTGCAAAGATTTGATGCATTACGAAATAATTCCTGAATTATGCAAAAAGTGCGGTAAATGCGCTCGCAATTGTCCAGCATCTTGTATTCATGGTGAACTTGGAAAAGTTCCATTTGTCATCGATCAAAGCAAATGTATTAAATGCGGAACTTGTATGGCTGGTTGCCCATTTAAAGCAATCGTTAAGAAGTAGAGGAAACTAAATATGAAAAAAATGATTAATATAAAAATTGAAGGCGTCCCCTACAAAGTTGAAGAGGGACTAACCATTTTAGAGGCTGCAAAAAAATGTGGATTTGAAATCCCATCTCTATGTGCTTTTCACAATGGTGAATGTACTCGCTCAAGCTGCCGTGTTTGTTTAGTTGAAGCCACTGGTGCTAGAGGTTTAGTTGCTTCTTGCGTTTATCCAGTAAGCGAAGGAATGGAAATCAAAATCTCATCCCCTAAGGCTATTGCTGCTCGTCGTGCTAGTGTTGAACTTTTGTTATCGAACCATAACAAAAATTGTCAACAATGTGCCAAAAATGGTCATTGTGAACTTCTTCACGTTGCCAATTTAGTTGGTGCTAGAGAAAATGCATATGAAGGGAGCAAAACTCCAACTACTTATGATGATGTAGCTCCTGGTATTGTTAGAGATACTTCTAAATGTATTCTTTGTGGTCGTTGCATTGCTAGATGTAAAAAAGCTCAAGGAATTGGAATTTTAGGTTATGAAGGACGTGGTTTTAAAACAATTGTTGCTCCAAGTGGAAATCGTTCATTTAGCGAAGTTCCTTGCATTCAATGTGGCCAATGCATTAACGTTTGCCCGACTGGTGCGCTAATGGAAAAGACTGAAATAATTAAAGTCGATCAAGCCATGCAACAAGGCAAATTTGTAGTTGTTCAAACCGCGCCAGCTGTTAGAGCAGCAATTGCGGAAGAATTCGGCTGCAAAATAGGTACTCCAGGTACTGGAAAAATGGTTGCTGCTTTGCATAGACTAGGTTTCAACCGCGTCTTTGATACCAATTTTGGTGCGGATTTAACTATTATGGAAGAAGCTAATGAGCTCCTTATCAGAATGAAAAATAAAGGTGTTTTGCCTCAAATTACTTCTTGTTCACCTGGATGGATTAATTATTGTGAATATTTCTATCCTGAATTAATTGAAAACTTGTCGACATGCAAGTCCCCTCATGAAATGATGGGGGCCATCATAAAATCATACTTTGCGGAAAAACATGGTTTAGATCCACAAAACATATTTGTTGTTTCAATCATGCCTTGTACTGCAAAAAAATATGAAAGAGCACGTCCACAAAACGCAGCCGTTAATGGCTTGCCTGATGTCGATGCTGTTTTGACCACAAGAGAATTAGGCCGTCTTATTAAAAGAAGCGGTCTTGTTTGGAAAAATTTGCCTGAAGAAGAATTTGATAATGATTTATTAGGTGAATATACTGGCGCTGGTGTGATATTTGGCGTTACTGGTGGCGTCATGGAGGCCGCTCTTAGAACCGCTTATTTCGCTTTGACCGGTAAAGAGGCTGACCTTTTAGCTTTCGAAGCTGTGCGTGGCCAAGAAGGCGTAAAAGAAGCTTCGCTTAATATTAATGGTACAAAAGTCAGAGTTGCTGTAGCTAGCGGAATGAAAAACGCCAAACCACTTCTCGATGAAGTTAAAAAAGGCACTTCACCATATCAATTCATTGAAATCATGGGTTGCCCAGGCGGATGTATCAATGGTGGTGGACAACCATATGTTAAGCCTGTCTTCCTTCCAAATGAAAAGGATGACATCCTTGACACATATCGCGAAAAACGTGCGAAAGTGCTTTATAGTGAAGATGAAAGACAACAAATTCGTCAATCTCACAACAATAAAGATATTCAAAGGCTCTATAAAGAATATCTTGGTGAACCTTGTTCACACAAAGCACACGAATTGCTCCACACTTCGTTTAACGCTCATAGAGAAAAATATCCTAATAAAAAATAAGAAAGGTTAAGCGGCAATTCAACTGAACTGCCGCTTTATTTAAAAAGATATATGTATAAACACGCTATTTTTGATATCGATGGAACTCTTCTCGATTCTTTGCCAAGTTTGCAAGAGGCTATCAATACCGCTTTAAAAAATCTAGGCTACAATAAAGTCTACTCTTTTGAAGAATCCAAAAAATTGATTGGCGATGGAGCTTATGTTTTGGCTCAAAGAGCAATTGCTCCCTTTTCAAGCCAAAAAGAAGACGTTGATGAATTGTACAAAGAATACATGCATTTATATGTCTCTTGCCAAGCCGGTTCAACTCGCCCTTTTGAACATTTAAAAGATGTGCTCGAAATGCTTAAAGAGAATGATGTTTCTTTATATGTTTTTTCAAATAAACCACAAGAATATGCGAATTTGATATTAGATGCATTATATGGAAAATCCATATTCACGGAAGTTATTGGCGATCGAAAAGATGGTCATTTGAAGCCTGATCCTCATAACTTAGAAGAAATGTTGAAGAAGCGTGGAATCGCTAAAAGCGATGCAATTTATATTGGCGATGGGGAAACAGATATCAAAACTGCTAATAACGCTCATATTGATATGTGCCTGGTTACATATGGATATGGTGATTATTCTCATATCGATCATAATCGAGTGCAATTCGTTGCATCGAGCCCGATAAAATTATTGGATATCATACTTCATTAAAATGGCACTTATCGAACTAGAAAAAATTGAATTTAATTATAGCGACAAAGAATTATATTCTTCAGTCTCTATGAAAATCAACCAAGGAGAACATTGCGTGTTGGTTGGTGTTAATGGTTCTGGCAAAACTACTATTTTAAATATGCTTGCAGGCAAAATAACTCCGGATAGTGGGAAAGTAATATGGACGCCACATGTGACATATTCATATCTTGACCAAAATCTTCAAGTTGATAGCAATATTATCACCTCAGATTATCTTTATAGTGTATACGCTTCTTTATTTCATAAAGAAAAAGAAATGGAACAATTATATATTGAAGCTTCTAAAGGTGGATATGATTATGAAAAAATTCTTGAAAAAGCTCAAAAAATCCAAGATGAATTGGATAGAGAATCATTCTATAGCCTTCAATCTGATGTTGCAAAATTAATAGACGGTCTGGGAATCAGTAAAGATCGACTTGATATTCCGCTTTGCCAATTGTCTTCCGGTCAAAGAGAAAAAGTGATGTTAGCCAAGATTTTAATGGAAGGCAATGATGTACTTCTTCTTGACGAACCAACAAACTTTCTCGATGTTTCACAAGTTAAATGGTTAGCCTCATTTCTTCAAAACTATCCTAAAGCATTTTTGGTCGTATCTCATGATCAAGAATTTTTGAGGCAAATCGCCACAATTGTATTTTCTTTAGAAAATAAGACATTAGTACGATATCGCGGTTCTTTTGATCATTTTTTAGAGCAACACGCTATAGACAAAGAGCAATATGAAAAAAATTATAATGCGCAGCAAAGATATATCAAAAAAGAAGAAGATTTTATCGCTCGTCATATCGTCAGAGCGACATCCTCTAGAGCCGCCAAATCCAGGCGTTCAAGACTATCGCATTTAGAAGTTATGGAAGAACCAGGAAAAGATGAAGGAAATGTACATTTTTCTTTTCCATTTACTCACGACGTCGGTGAGAAAGTATTAAATATAGATTCGCTTCTAATAGGGTATCATGATAAGCCTCTTTTGCCAGAAATTAATTTTCTTTTAAAAAAAGGTGAAAAAGTAGCGATTTTAGGACAAAACGGCGTTGGTAAAACAACCTTTTTAAAAACAATTTTAGGTATAATTCCTTCTCTCGGTGGCTCATATAATTGGCTGATAGGAACTGACATAAATTATTATGATCAGGAAGCAAAAATCGATACAGAACTGACACCTTTTGAATATATAAAATTAATTTATCCTTCTATGAAGGACACCGAAATTAGAAAAGCGCTTGGTTCAGTTGGTGTCAAAAAGGATATCGCGATGCGAAAAATGAAACAACTTTCTGGTGGCGAAATAACCAAAACCAGATTTTGTTTGATGACATTAAAAAAGAGCAATTTTTTGATTTTTGATGAACCAACAAATCATCTCGATCAAAAAGCAAAAGACTCTCTTTGGGATGCGATTGAAAGATATCCCGGTGCAGTTATTATTGTTTCTCATGAAAAAGATTTTTATGATGGGCTTGTTGACTATGAAATTCATTTTTAATCAACTCGCTCATTATCAATAGAAATAGCATATTTGAAATGCTATAATTATCACTAGGTATTTTATGGAAATCAAATTTTTCAATAGCTTAACTAACTCAGTCTCAGAACTAACTCCAATTAATAAAGGAGAAGTTTCAATTTATGTATGCGGTCCGACAGTTTATAATTCACCGCACATTGGCAACATTCGTCCGGTAGTGGTTTTTGATACTTTGAGAAGATTTTTGGAATATGTTGGTTATCGCGTTATTTATGTGAGTAATTTCACCGATGTTGATGATAAAATTATCAACCGCGCAATTGAAGAAAACGTTCCAGAAAGCGTCATTACAGAAAAATATATTTTAGAATACAAAGATTTGTTAAAGGCCTTAAATGTTGAACCTGCTTATAAGAATCCTCGAGTTACTGAATACATGAACCAAATCATTCAATACATCGATGAATTAGTTAAAAAAGGCGCAGCTTATGTTGTTGATGGCGATGTCTATTTTAGGGTTTCATCAATCAAAGATTATGGTGAATTAAGCAAGATTAAAATCGATGATTTAATCGTCGGGGCTAGAATCGAAGAAAACTCTAAAAAGGAATCACCTCTTGATTTTGCTTTGTGGAAAAAAACTGATAGAGGAATCTCTTGGGATTCGCCATGGTCTAAAGGAAGACCTGGTTGGCACACCGAATGTTGTGTCATGATTAATTCTATTTTCCCCAATCATCTAATCGACATCCATGGTGGAGGATTTGACTTAAAATTTCCACATCACGAAAATGAGATTGCTCAAGCTAAAGCTCATAACGGCAATAAAATTGCCAATATTTGGATGCATAATGGCTTTGTAAATATTAACAACGAAAAAATGTCAAAGTCTTTGGGCAATGTGTTTCTCGCAAAGGATTTTATTTCTAAATATGGTGGTAACGCTACTCGTCTTTTGGTTTTAAGTGCTCATTATCGTGCCCCAGTGAATTTTACTGATGAGGCTATATTGAATGTTACTAACGAATTAAGCAAAATTGAAATAGCTTATAGGCAGTTGGCTTCACGTCTTCAATTGGAAGGTGTTGACATCTCTTTATTAAAAGAGAATAATATTGGAACATTTCTAAATGCTTTGGCAGATGATTTAAACATCGCCAATGCCATGAGTGAGGTGTTTGCGACCATCAAAGATGCAAATCAAAAGATGCGTGGCAATCAATTAGACTTGAAAGCTCTGTCAATCGATTTCAAATCGTTAACAGACATGTTTGCAATTCTTGGGCTGAACATTTCATATCCAGTCATTGATAGTGAACTAAAAGAAGTCTATTCTAAATACATTTCCTTAAAAAAGGAAAAGAAATATGAAGAAAGCGATTTGTATCGCAAGATTCTCCTTGAAAAAGGAATAATCTAAAGGAGGTTTTATGACTAACATTTTAACAGCACCAGCAGGGTTTACCCCAATCGATCAAATGATTGCTAATTGGTTTAACTCTTTATGGGGCGGCAATGGATGGGGGAATTTACTTCTTATTCTTTTAAGTTTGCTTGCCGCTGTATTGTTCGCGGGCATTCTTGGCTACGAACGCGAATATCATGGACATGCAGCCGGTTTAAGAACTCACATCCTTGTTGCAACTGGTTCAGCTATTGTTATGGTGATTTCTATTTACGGATTCTCATTTAGCGCATATGAAAATCGTGACCCAGCAAGACTTGCTGCTCAAGTTGTTACTGGCATCGGCTTTTTAGGCGCTGGAACAATTATTCAAACTGGTACCGATGTTAAAGGCCTAACTACTGCAACCACGTTATGGTTAGCCATGGCTATTGGACTTGCTGCTGGCAGTGGCAATTTCACCATTGCTGCAATTGGAACGATATTATCTGTTAGCGTTTTAACTATTATGAGACATGTTGAAAAATTTGCTAACCGCAAAAACCCAAATATTCTAATCGTTGTTCCTTCAAACAAACCAGTTTTAAAAGATATTCTTGAACTTGCCAATAGATATGGCATTAATATTCGTGCTATAGAAACTCAACTCATAGAAAAAGATGGACAGTCGCTTTTAAGAATTACAATGCGTTGTATTCCTTCTTCAAAAGCTAGTGTTAGCGTCTTCGTAGAAGACATTAGAACGCAAATTCATCCATTTGAGCTTAAAGTTCAAACACATCTATAATATTTGAGAAAAAATTAAATTTTGCTATGCCACTATATATCTATGGGAGGATTCCGGTTCTAACCGCTATCAAAAACTCTAATGCATTGAATGTTTTCTTATTGGAAAGTGAACCATGCAAAGAAATTGTTGATGCTTGTTCGGTTAATGGGATAAAACCGGTTTTAGTTGATAAAGTAGAATTGACCAAATTGTCTAATGGTGGTCTCCATCAAGGAGTTGTAGCTTTGTGTAAAGACTATAAATTCTCTTCTTTAGAAGAAATAATTGCGGAAAGCAAAAAAACAAAACGCCCAGTTATACTCATGCTAGATGGAATTGAAGACCCACATAACTTAGGGGCTATTATTCGCAGCGCCGATGCTTTTGGTGTCACTGGAATTATTATTAAAAAATTTAATCAGGTCACTGTTAATGCGACTGTTATTAAAACTTCAACAGGAGCGACCGACTATGTCAAAATAGCCGCTGTTAGCAATTTGTCAATGGCCATGGAACAATTGAAGAAAAATGGTTTTTGGATTGTTTCATCAGATGGTAGTGCAAAGCAGAATTATAATGAAATAAAATACGATATGCCAACGGTGCTCGTAATTGGAAGCGAGGGATTTGGTATTTCTAAACTCGTTTTAGAAAGAAGCGATTTTGTTGTCAAAATTCCAATGGTTGGGCATGTAAATTCTTTAAACGCTTCTGTTGCTACTGCAGTAATTCTTTCATATATTTGTTTAAACAAATAATCGACTAAACTTTCCCCAGGGAGGAAAAATGGACTTTAAATTAGTCTCAGATGAGCAACTCTTTTTGTTGTTGCAAAGAAATGAACTTTTAGCCTATCAAGCGTTGTATGAACGCATGGAAAAATATGCCAGGAAAGTGGCTTTATCAATCCGAGCTCAAGCGCGAAAAGATGCATACGATGAACGAGATTTTGAATCAGCCTTTTCACAGTCGTTTGTCAACTCGTTAAGCATGTATAATGTTCTTGCTGGCGTAGCATTTCGTTCATACTTTCGAATAGCTTTTACAAATGAATATCGACATGTTTTATTTTTGCATAGCAAAGAAATGTCGATGATTATGAGTCTTGATGCCCCATTAAGCGAAGACAATGAAATGTCATTGCACGATGTTGTGCCAAGTTGTAATAGTTTTCAAATAAAAGATGATATTAACGCTGAAGAAATGCTTGAAAAGATATCACAAGATGAACGACATCATTTAAGCGCAAAAGCCGTTAAAATGATCGTTTCATTAAAATTATCTGGCTATTCCTATGATGAAATTTCTCTTGTTATGAACCTAAGTGTAAAGAGAATTAGAAATATTATAAAAAGAGCCAATATTTGATTTTTGAGTATTGCTTACATATTATGTTTGACAACATAAATATCGCGTGATAATCTTTATACACAAGATGAGGCTAAACAAATATGAGAGAAAAAGTTATTTTAATTTGCTCTGAATGTCTAGCGCGGAACTATGTTACCACACAGCGTAAAGAAGATTCCACAACCCGTCTTGAATTGAAAAAATTTTGTCCGCATTGTGGAAAATATACAATCCACAAGCAAAGCAAATAAAGGAGGCCTTTATGGGACTTGGTAAGTACACTGGCGAAGTCGTTCGCGAAGGCAAAAGAGTTCGTTGGCCAAAGGGTGATGAATTTTGGCCTGCTATCGCTGTTGTTTTGGTCATCACAATTTTTACAGCTGCTATTCTTTCTTTAGAAGATTTAGCTGCCGGAAGTTTACTAAACGCGCTTAAAGATTTATTTAAAGGATTAAAAGGATAATTATGGCTGAGAACTTAGCAGAAAAACAGTGGTATATTATCAATACGTATTCTCAACATGAGAATAAGGTTGCCACAAATTTAAAACGCCGTATTGATACATTCAATATTGGTAATTTAATTTTTAGAGTTGTTGTTGCCGAACAAGAAGTAGATGTTTTAAAAGACGGACTTCCAACTGGCAAAAAGAAAATGAAGAATCTTTATCCAGGATATATTTTCGTGGAAATGATTATGACAGATGATGTGTGGTATATCGTTCGTAATACTCCAGGCGTCACCGGTATTGCTGGTTCATCAGGCGGAGGACAAAAACCTACTCCTGTTCCAAAGGAAGAAATTGAACCTATCCTTAAAAGAATGGGAATCATTGATCCTTCGATGTACGATAGATATAACGTTGGCAACGCCGTTAAAATTATTAGTGGCAATCTTGAAGGAACAGAAGGCACGATTGTTAGTATCAATAAAGAAACTGGCGTGTGCTGCGTAAAAACTGTGTTTTTCGGAAGAGATACTAATGTTGATGTTGATTTCTCTGAAATCGAAAGAATATAAGATATTAAATTTAGATAAATTGGCGGATAAACTGCCAATTTTTTCTTTTGAATTATTTTACTTGCAAATATGAATAGTTGTTCATATAATAATAATGCGCAATATGAATAATGGTTCATATATGGAGGCTATCAAATGAAAACAATACCAAATGAGAAAGTTCTACAAAAAATGGAAAGTTTGCTCAATATTGCTAGCGATTACACTAGATTATCAATAATGTATTCTCTACTTGATGAAGAGAAGTGCGTCTCTGATATTCAGATAGAGGTAGGGGCATCGCAGTCTTTAGTTTCTCATCAATTAAAAGTTTTAAAGGATGCCAAGCTTGTTGCAACAAGAAAAGTTGGCACCAAGGTGTTTTATTCTCTAGATGATGAACACGTTAAGGAATTGCTTGAGGTAGTGCACGCTCACGTGATGCACAATAAATAATATGAAAAAAATATATATTGTTGCCGGTTTGGATTGCGCAAACTGTGCTTACCGCCTCGAGCGTGGGTTAAGCAAAGATTCAAGAGTCGAAAAAGCATCGGTAGATTTTTCAACCAAAAGGCTTTATATCACTTATAAAGATAAAGAAATTCCATTTAAAGAATTGTCTTTGCTTACTTCAACTATTGATAGTGGTTTTAAACTATCTGAACTTGATACAAACAAAAAAGCATCAACAAAAATATTTACTAAGGAACTATGGATTCTTCTAATTAGAATAATTATTTCTAGCGTTCTAATGGCATTAGGAATTTTAGGGCAATATGTTTTCAATTGGGAAATGTATATATATATTCCGATATATTCCGTAGCCCTGCTTATTGTTCTATATGATATCACTTGGAAATTTATTAAGAATGTCATTCATCTTCAAAATCCATTCGACGAAAATTTGTTGCTTACGATTGCCGCGATTGGTTCATTTCTATTAGTCCTTTTTGGTCACCCTTCATTTTTTGAAGGAGTTCTTGTCATAATTTTGTCACAAATAGGAGAGATTTTTGAAAGTGTCGCAACAAACAAATCACGAAATGCAATTCAAAAAGCTGTTGATTTAAGAGCAGACAAAGCGAATTTGATTAATGGAGACAACATAAATGTTGTCCATCCTAGTGAATTGGCAATTGGCGATCATATTTTAATCAAAGTTGGAGAAATCATTCCTGTTGATGGAGTTGTTGTTTCTGGAGAAGGGAGCATTGATACTTCATCTTTGACTGGAGAATTTATTCCTGTAAATGCGCAAGAAGGTTATTTGGCTTTGAGTGGTTGTATTTTAAAAACTGGTTCTATAATCATGGAAGTAAAAAAAGATTTTGCTTCATCGACAGCCTCTAAAATTCTTGAACTTGTTTCTAGCAGTGGTGAGCGCAAAGCTAAAGCGGAAAAATTTATTTCCAAATTTGCTAAGGTTTATACACCAATTATTTTTAGTCTAGCAATTATTATTGCTATAGTTCCTCTTTCACTATTGATTTTTAATGTAAATGTGGATGCATCAACGTGGTCGGATTGGATATATCGTGCATTATGCTTTTTAGTTATTGGTTGTCCTTGCGCAATTGTTATTTCCGTTCCTTTGGCATATTTTTCGGGCATTGGGTTATCTTCTAAGCACGGAGTGGTTATTAAAGGTGCAAATTATCTTGATAGACTATGCTCAATTTCAACTATAATAAGCGATAAAACTGGGACCTTGACAGAAGGCAGTTTTGTCATTAAAAAAGAAGTAATTCAAGATGGGATTTCTAAAGAACTATTCCATGAATATTTAATTGCTGCAGAATCATTATCGAACCACCCAATTGCAAAAGCTATAATTGGCCAAGAAAACGTACAGAGCTTTGCTCTTTTAGAACAAAACTATGAAGAAATAAGTGGCAAAGGAACAACTACAACATATAAAAATGTGGCGCTTGTGGCAGGAAATTATGATTTTATGGTTGAGAACAAAATCAACGTTTTGAAATCCCAAGAAAATGGTACAATCGTTTATCTTTCCGCGAATAAAAAATACTATGGATATGTTGTGCTTGATGACATGATAAGATCTTCAGCAAAACAGATGATTGATTTATTGCACAAAAAAGGTATTAAAATCATCATGCTTACAGGCGATAATGATAAACATGCGCAAAGCGTTGCAAGCGAGCTAAATGTCGACTCTTACAAATCTCAATTAATGCCTGATGAAAAGACAAAATTTATCGAAGAATTTATGGCGCCAACTAAATCTAAAAAAAGCGTGGTTTTCATGGGTGATGGCATAAATGACGCCCCTTCGATTATTCGTGCTGATGTTGGGATTGCAATGGGTGGTGTTGGTAGCGATGCAGCCGTGGACAATGCTGACATTGTCATCATGAATGATGATCCTTTAAAAATTATCGATGCCATAAATATTGCTCATTGGACAAGGAATAAAGCTTTGTTTAACATTATCGTTGCTTTGGCAATTAAGTTAGCCTTAATGATTCTTTCCACTTTTGGTTTAGTCGAGATGTGGATGGCCGTTTTGGCTGATACAGGCTTGACGTGTTTGCTAGTTGTCAATTCTCTTTTATTGCTTTATAAAAAAGTTAGGCGATAATAGAATATCAATTGAATAGCCAGAGTTAATCTGGCTTTTCTTGTAGACAAAAATTACAAAAAATTTCTTGCACTCGCATATACACGCTAGTATAATTTAACGTGCATGCGTTTTGTGGATGAGAGCACGAAGCGCTCGCAAGTACGTTTGTGGAAGGATACGATTTGTCCCTTGACCACAACACGGGCAACTTAACAAAGGAGGAACGTCACGTGTCAAAAAAGATCGCAAAAGTCGTGAAGATGGAATTACCTGGTGGCGAAGCTAAACCAGGACCAAAACTATCATCCGCTGGTGTCATCATGCCAAAGTTCTGCACTGACTTCAATGCTAAGACTGCTGATCGCAAGGGTGAAACAGTCCCTGTCATCATCATCGCATATGAAGATAAGAGTCATGACTTTATCGTTAAGACATCACCTGTCGCTGAACTTTTAAAGAAAGCTGCAGGAATTCAAAAAGGTAGTGCTAATCCAAAGGCCACAAAAGTTGGTCACATTAGCAAAGAACAATTGAAGAAAATCGCCGAATATAAAATGCCAGATCTCAATTGTAACGATGTCGAGTCTGCTATGAAAGTAGTAGAAGGCTCTGCTCGCAATATGGGCATTACTATTGACGAATAAAATCGTGGGAGGGTCACTCACCCGCTATAACCACCTAGGAGGAAAATATGAAAGTAGGTAAAAAATATCAAGCTGCTGCCAAACTTGTTGATGCAAATAAGCTATATACAATCGCAGAAGCCAGTGAACTTGTCAAAAAGACATCCACTGTTAAATTCGATGCTACAGTCGATCTTTCCATCCGTTTAAATGTTGATCCAACACAAGCTGATCAACAAATCAGAGGAACTCTCATCCTTCCACACGGAAATGGAAAAACTAAAAAAGTCCTTGCTATTACAAGTAAGGTTGAAGAAGCTAAGGCCGCTGGTGCTGAATATGCCGGTGGAAAAGAACTTCTTGAGAAGATTCAAAAGGAAAACTGGTTCGATTTCGATGTCATTGTTGCGACCCCAGAAATGATGGGTGAACTTGGCAAAATGGGTCGTATTCTTGGACCAAAAGGCTTAATGCCAAACCCAAAAACTGGTACTGTTTCACCTGATATTGCAAAAGCAATCAATGAAATCAAAGCTGGTAAAGTGGAATATCGTGTTGATAAGGAAGGCAATATTGCTCTTTCTGTTGCACGTGTTAGTTTCCCTAGCAAAGATATTGCTGATAATGTTCAAATCATTGTGGATACAATCGTTAAGATTCGTCCAGCATCTATAAAAGGTGCCTACATTAGAAGCGCGGTCATCCATACAACTATGGGACCAGCCATCAAAATTACATTTGATGGTCGTTAATTAGGTTGAAAGCTCTAATATACCATAGACAGCAACGGGCAAGGGCCTTAATCATGTTGCCGAGGTAATTATAAATTAAGAAAACTCAATGTATATTGGAAGCCTCACAAATAGACTACAAGAAAAAAAGGAGGTGGAACTATGAATCAGGAAGTATTAAAAGCTAAGCAAGTAACTGTTAGCGAAATCACCAAAGCGATTAAAGATTCAAAATCAATTATCGTTGTGGAATATCGTGGACTTACCGTTGCTCAACTCACCCAACTTCGCCGTGCTTTAAGAGAAAGCAGCGCCACAATGGGAGTTTACAAAAACTCTTTATTTCAAAGAGCAATTGATGAATTAGGCCATAGTGATGTCAATCCATTACTAAGCGGTCCTAATGCATTCATTTTCTCAGAAGATGTTATCGCTGGTCCTAAAGCTGTTAGAAAATTCGCTAAATTCAATGAAAAACTCATTATTAAAGGTGGATTAATCGAAGGAAAGTTTGCAGATGCCGCTCAAATCGACACTGTTGCCAAACTACCTGGCCGCGAAGGTCTGATCTCTATGTTCTTATCGGTGTTAAATGCACCAATCCGCAATTTCGCCTGTGCTGTTAAAGCCGTGGCTGAAAAAGCGAACTAAGCCAAAATCACTTAATTTAGGAGGATAAAAAAATGGCTAAACTTACAAAAGAAGAAATTATTGCATCATTAAAAGAAATGTCCGTTGTTGAACTCAACGAACTCGTCAAAGCAGTTGAAACTGAATTTGGCGTTACTGCTGCTGCTCCAACCGCCGCTGCTGCCCCTGCTGAAGAAGAAGGACCAGTTAAAGCCGGACCAAGCGAAGTTACACTCATTCTCAAGGCTTGTGGTGCTCAAAAGGTTGCTGTTATCAAAGCCGTCCAAGCTATTACAGGTTTAGGATTAATGGATGCCAAGAAACTTGTTGACGGAGCTCCTGCCAACATCAAAGAGCACATTTCACCTGTCGAAGCTGAAGAGCACAAGAAAGCTCTCGTCGCTGCCGGCGCTGAAGTCGAAATCAAATAGTAGTTCAAATCTAATTTAAGGGTTATATGTCTCATTATTTTGTAAACGATGACAACGTTGCTTCCAAAAGAAGAACTATTCAATTACAAATAGAGAATAAAACCCTGACATTTCTATCTGATAATGGTGTTTTCTCTAAAAACCATGTTGACGATGGAAGCATGATATTAATTAAAACCTTGCTTTCATTTCATCTTGAGGGGAGAATCCTTGAAATCGGAACCGGATATGGCGTCATTGGTCTGACTCTTGCGTCATTTAGTCCGGAGACAACTGTCCTTGCGACAGATGTCAATACGCGCGCTCTTGCGTTATGTAAAGAGAACATTAAGCGTTTAGAATTAGACGATAGAGTCACCTGCCTTCAAAGTGACCTTTATGCGAATATTGAAGGATTATATGATTCAATTGTGACCAACCCTCCAATACGTGCTGGTAAAAAAATTACATATGCACTGTATAAGGAGGGGTTGGATCACCTAATTGATGGCGGTTCAATCTACCTCGTTATTAGAAGATCTCAAGGGGCAGATTCCACGTTAGAATATCTTAGAGTTATTTATAAAAGTGCAGAGATATTGACGCGTGAAAAAGGTTTCTATGTCATCAAAGCAACAAAATAGGTTGAACAAACAAAATTAAAGGAGCCATTACATGAAGAAAACAAAAATCGTTGAACAAAACGTCTCAGCTAATAGCAAAATAGACATTGACTACATCCTTGCTCATAACGAGAAATTAGCCAATGATCGTATCAGTTTTGCGAGGTTGAGTGGCAAATTGCCTCTTCCTTACCTTTGTGAAATCCAAGTCAACTCTTATGATTGGTTTAAACAAAAAGGCGGACTTGATGATGTATTCGATGAAATATTCCCAATACAAAGCTATTCGGGAGATATGAAAGTCGATTATGTCAAATACGAATTTGGTGAATCTAAATACTCATTCCTCGAGTGCAAAGCAAGAAACTTTACTTATAGTGTTCCACTATATGCAACGCTTCGTCTTTCCATCAGCAAAACTGGTGAAATAAAGGAACACAAAGTATTTATGGGCGAATTCCCTCTTATGACTGATAGCGGTACATTCGTTATCAATGGAGCAGAGCGTGTTATCGTTTCACAGATTGTTCGTTCACCAGGTGCATACTTAGATAAACTAAGTGATCCAAAAAGTGGGCATATCCTCTATGAAGCTGACCTCATTCCAACAAGAGGCACATGGCTTGAATTTGAAACAGACCTCAAAGATCTCGTCAGTGTGAGAATTGATCGTCAAAGAAAAATTCATGCTTCGATATTGCTCAAAGCTTTAGGACTTGATGAGAAGAACATTATCTCACTATTTGGAGAAACTCCAAACAAGGCTGATAGCATTATCAATAAATTCTTGGTGAATACTCTTGAAAAAGATGCGGATACCAAGACATCACAAGACGCTCTTGAAACAATATTCAAGAAACTCAAACCTGGCGAGCCTTATTCAGCAGAAGGTGTTGCCGATTTCCTCGTTTCCAAGTTCTTTGACCACAAACGTTATGATCTTGGCCACGCTGGAAGATTTAAATATGGAAATAAACTAGGCATTTATAATAGATTGCCTGGTCGTATACTTGCCGAAAACCTCGTCAGTGTTGATGGCGAGATTAAATTTGCAAAAGGATATCAACTTACCAAAGATGATGTCGATGCTTTAAAAGATGAAGAATTTTTTGAAAAAGGCGCTCACGAGCGCATTATCAAAGCTAATCCTCAATTGGTTAAAGCTCTTATTAAAAACTCTTCCGAAGAAGGCAAACAAGCCCAAATTAAGGCTCAAGATGTCTTTAAAGGTACAGTCAACATCGTCAAAGTTTATTCCGATGAAAAGAAAAGCAAAGAAACCAACGTTATTGGCACAGGTTTAAAACTTGCTGCCGATTGCGTGACTTTAAGCGATATCATTGCTGTCTTCTCTTATCTTTCTAACATCATTGAAGGATTTGGCGAAGTCGATGATATTGATAACTTAGGCAATAGACGTATCCGTTCTGTTGGTGAATTAATTCAAAATGTCTTCAGAGTTGGATTGTCAAAGATGGCTAAAACCGTTCAGCAAAAGATGTCTGTTTCAGATCCTAATGCTGTGACAGTTCAAAGTTTAATCAACATTCGTCCTTTAACTTCTTCAATCAATGAGTTCTTTGCTTCCAGTCAACTCTCACAGTTCATGGACCAAACAAACCCACTTGCAGAACTTACAAACAAGAGAAGAATTTCTGCTCTTGGCCCAGGCGGTATTACACGTGATCGCGCTTCAATGGAAGTTCGCGATGTACACTATACACACTATGGTCGTATCTGCCCAATTGAAACACCTGAAGGACAAAACATTGGTTTAATTTCTAACCTTGCTTGTTATGCTAGAATCAATAAATATGGTTTTATTGAGACTCCTTATCGTAAGGTTGATAAAGATACTCATCGCGTTTTAAGCGATGCAGCAAATAGCGAATATCTTTCAGCCGATCAAGAACGCAATCACGTCATTGCACAAGCGAATGCTAACAAAGATGAAAGCGGCGTTCTTCTCGATGAACACATCATTGCTCGTAGTAATGATGAAAACATCATGGCTGCAAAAGAAGATATCGATTATATCGACGTTTCACCAAAGCAAATCGTTTCCATCGCGTCCGCGTGTATTCCATTTCTAGAAAATGATGATAGCACACGTGCACTCATGGGCGCGAACATGCAACGTCAGGCGCTTCCTTTATTAAGACCAACCGCTCCATTTGTTGGAACCGGTCTAGAACACACCATCGCTAAAGATAGTGGTCTTGCCGTGGTCGCTAATTCAGAAGGCGAAGTTACTTACGTCGATAGCAAAAAGATTGTCACCAAACATGGCAAAGAAAAGAAAACATATATTTTACAGAAGTTTGATCGTTCCAACCAAGGCACCTGTATCAACCAAGTTCCAATTGTTAAACTTGGCGACAAAGTTAAATCAGGGGATGTTATCGCGGATGGTCCAGCTATGCAAAATGGCGATTTAGCCTTAGGACAAAACGTCACCATCGCCTTCATGACCTGGAATGGTTATAACTATGAAGACGCTGTCATCATGTCTGAAAGACTAGTTAAAGATGATACATATACCTCAATTCATATTGAAAAATATGAACTTGAGTGCCGTGAGACTAAACTTGGCGCCGAAGAAATCACTCGTGATGTTCCAAACGTCAATGAAGAAGCTAAATCACAGCTTGATGAGCGTGGTATTGTTGTCCCAGGCGCTGAAGTTAAAGAGGGAGACATTCTTGTTGGTAAAGTAACACCAAAAGGTCAAACTGAGCCAACTCCAGAAGAAAAACTTATGATGGCCATCTTTGCTGAAAAAGCTAAAGAAGGCAAAGATACATCGCTTAGAGTTCCACATGGTGGAGCTGGTATTGTTCACGATGTGAAAATATTTACTCGTGCTAATGGCGATGAACTTCCACCAGGAGTTAATGAAGTCGTCCACGTTTATATCGTCCAAAAGAGAAAAATCTCCGAAGGTGATAAGATGTCTGGAAGACACGGAAATAAAGGTGTTATTTCCCGTATTTTACCAGTCGAAGATATGCCATTCTTACCAGATGGTACACCAATTGACATCATGCTTAACCCACTTGGCGTTCCAAGCCGTATGAATATCGGACAGATTCTTGAAATTCACCTTGGTCTTGCATGTAAAAAATTAGGTATTAAAATCGCCACTCCAGTCTTTGATGGTATCAAAGATGAAGAGATTTATGCTCTTATGGATAAAGCTGGTATTGCGAAAGATGGCAAAACCACCCTTTATGATGGACGTACTGGCGAAAGATTTGATGAACGTATTTCTGTTGGCGTTATGTACATGATCAAACTTGTACACATGGTCGATGATAAATTACACGCAAGAAGTGTTGGACCATATTCCCTTGTTACACAACAACCTTTGGGTGGAAAAGCTCAAAATGGTGGTCAGAGATTTGGTGAAATGGAAGTCTGGGCTCTTGAAGCTTATGGCGCTGCCCACACTCTTGAAGAAATTCTTACCATCAAGTCCGATGATAGAGCAGGTCGTAGAAAAACTTATGCTGCTATTGTTAACAACAAACCACTTCCTCGCCCAGGAATGCCTGAGGCATTTAAAGTTCTTACCAAAGAATTAAAAGGTTTAGGAATGAATGTTGAACTATATGAAAAAGAAGATGGCGAAAAGAAATTGATCGATATGGATAAACTCGCTGAGGAAGAAGAAGCCGAAGAGAGAAAAGCCAGCGCTATTATCAGAAATTCAACTAGCGAATCCAAAAAGGAAGACGATGAAAAAGAAACTTTCACTGCGGAAGATGCTCGTCAACTCCTTGAACAGGATAAGGAATAATAGGAGGTATTGACAATGTTTGACATCAATAAATTATATGAAATGAAGGTTGGACTAGCCTCCCCTGATACTATTAGAAGTTGGTCTCATGGTGAAGTCACGAAACCTGAAACTATTAACTATCGTTCACAAAAACCTGAAATGGATGGATTATTCTGCGAAAGAATTTTCGGTCCTAGTAAAGATTACGAATGCCATTGCGGAAAATACAAAAAGATTCGTTTTAGAGGTATTAAATGCGAGAAATGTGGTGTTGAAGTAATCTCTAAAGAGGTTCGTCGTGAAAGAATGGGTCATATTGAACTTGCTTCACCATGTACTCATATCTGGTATCTTAAAGGTATCCCTTCTAGAATAGGTCTCGTTCTTGACGTTTCGCCAAAACAACTCGAAGAAGTCGTATATTTTGCTGCTCATATTTGTTTAGATCCAGGAACTTGCAAAGTATTAGCATACAAGCAATACCTCGATGAAACACAAGGACGCGAAGTATTTACTGCTGCAATTAATGAAATTAAAGATAGCCTTCCAAAAGATGGCGCTGATTATGCAAGAGCAGAAGAACTTATTGCTAGATTAACAAATGTTAATGAAGCATTTGATTTTGCATCTAATGCCGCATTTGTAAACAAGTTTACTGGCGCTTTATTTGGCGAAGGTGCTGATGCGATTAAAACCCTTCTTAAAAAAGTTGATATTGAAAAAGAATTTAATGAAATATCTGAAGAACTCAAAAATTCAGTGGGAAACAAACGTGGGAAACTAATCAAACGTTTGGAAGTTATTGAAGCTTTTAGAAATTCTGGCAATCGTCCTGAATGGATGGTACTTGATGTTCTTCCTGTTATTCCACCAGATTTACGTCCTATGCTTCAACTCGATGGTGGCAGATTCGCCGCTAGCGACTTAAATGAATTATATAGACGTGTGCTTACACGTAATAATCGTTTAAAAAAGATGTATGCTCTTCCAACCCCTCAAGTTATCTTGATGAATGAAAAGCGTATGCTTCAGGAAGCTGTGGATGCCTTAATCGACAATGGCAGACGCAAAAAAGCTGTTCAAGGTGCTGGTGGTCGCGATCTCAAGTCATTGACTAGCGGTTTAAAAGGCAAACCAGGTAGATTTAGACAAAACCTTCTTGGTAAACGTGTTGATTATTCAGGACGTTCTGTTATTGCTGTTGGGCCAGATCTAAAGATGTATCAATGCGGATTACCACGCGAAATGGCTATCCAATTGTTGCGTCCTTTTATCGCCCAAAAACTTATTGAGAAAAGCGATAATCATCCTGCAATTGCTATGTCACATAGACAAGCTGATAAGATGATTGATAGATATGAAGAAGTGGTGTTTGATATCGTTGAAAAGATCATTGGAGATCACCCAGTTTTATTAAACCGTGCTCCAACTCTCCACAGATTAGGTATTCAGGCTTTCCAGCCTAAACTAGTCGATGGCCGAGCCATCCGTCTTCACCCTCTTGTTTGTACCGGATTTAACGCCGACTTTGATGGTGACCAGATGGCTGTTCACGTTCCTCTTTCTAAAGAGGCTCAACAAGAAGCTCTCGAGCTCATGCTCGCTAGTAATAACATCCTTGGTCCAAAAGATGGAAAACCAATTGTTACCCCTTCTCAGGACATGGTGCTTGGTAACTATTACCTCACCTTGGAAGAAACTAGCGAAGATTTTGAAGCTAGAGCTATAAGAAGAGAAAAGACTGGCGATCTCGAAGAAGCTGAACAACTTCACTTGTTTGCTAAGAGCGAAGGCAAAGTTTTCTCCACTGTAAATGAGGTCATAATGGCCTATGCCACTCACCAAGTTCATCTCCATAACAGAGTTGCTATTCGTGGCTCAGCATGTGGAAAAACTGGATTCAGCAAAGAAATGATAGATGGTTATTTAATCACCACTGTTGGAAAAATTATTTTTAACCAAATCTATCCAGCAGAATTCCCATTCCTCAACAATCCTAAATTATTAAAACAAGATAAGAGATTCTCTGATGAAGATATTAAACGCTATTTTGTTCCTAGAGGAACAGACATCAAAGCATTCATTCATGAACAACCTTTGATTTCTCCTTTTAAGAAAAAAGATTTAGCAACCATTATTAATGAGATTTATGCTCGTTATGGCACTTCAAAGACATCAGCGGTTCTCGATAAGATGAAAGACCAAGGATTCAAATACGCAACTTATGCTGGCGTTACTGTTGCTATTAGTGATATTAACGTTGTTAAAGACAAAGGCGAACTATTGAACCAAGGTGAAAAGAAAGTTGAAGAAATCAACTCTTTATATGCTCAAGGCTTCCTCACAGATCAAGAAAGACACAATCATGTCGTTTCTACTTGGACTGAGGTAAGAGATGCTGTTCAAAAAGATTTAACTAAACAATTCGAAGAAGACAAACGCAACCCAATCTTTATGATGTCTGATAGTGGTGCTCGTGGTAATATCTCGAACTTCACTCAACTTGCTGGTATGCGTGGTCTTATGTCTAACCCAAAAGGTGAGACCATTGAACTTCCTATTAAGTCATGCTTCCGCGAAGGTATGACTGTGTCAGAGTTCTTCATTGCCACTCACGGTGCACGTAAAGGTGGAGCTGATACGGCATTAAAGACTGCTGACTCAGGCTATTTGACTCGACGTCTTGTCGACGTTTCACAAGATGTTATCGTCAGAGAAGAAGATTGCCACGCCGACCACGGAACCATGGTTTATGAAATCGTTGATGAAAATCACGATAACGCTGTTATTGAACCTTTATTCGATAGATTGGTTGGTCGTTACGCCATGCGTGATGTTATCGATCCTCGCAATAATGAAGTTATCATCAAAGGCAATGAGATGATCGATGACGATACTGCTAAGAAAATCGTCGAAGCAGGTATTAAACAAGTTGAAATTCGTTCATTGTTTGGTTGCCAAACCAAAGATGGCGTGTGCGTTCACTGCTATGGTCGTAACCTCGCCACTGGTCAACTTGTTAAAGTTGGTGAAGCTGTCGGTATTATGGCTGCTCAATCCATTGGTGAACCTGGTACTCAGTTAACTATGAGAACCTTCCACACTGGCGGCGTTGCTGGTAGTGATATTACTCAAGGTTTGCCAAGAGTCCAAGAACTAGTCGAAGCTCGTAATCCAAAAGGTGAAGCTTTAATCAGTGAAATCTCTGGTAAAGTTGCAAGTATTGATGAACTTGATGGTCGCTATACTTTTGTCGTCAAAAATGCTGAAGAAGAAAGATCATATCAATCTAACTATGGTGCTCGTCCAGACGTTAGTGTTGGTGACATGGTTGAAAATGGTGACAATCTCACCAAAGGTGCCAAAGCTCCTAGAAAACTTCTTGAAGCCAGCGACGAAAGAAAAGTCGAAGATTATATGATCAAAGAGATTCAAGCAGTTTATCGTGCCCAAGGTATTGGTATTTCTGATAAACATATTGAAGTTATCGTGAGACAAATGCTACGCAAAGTGGTGGTTATCGATAGCGGTGATACCGATTTGATTATCGGTTCTAGAGTTGGTGTTGATACATTCAATGAGAAAAATGATGCTGCATTGCGCGAAGGGAAACAACCTCCAGTCGTAAAGACTATCATTCTTGGTATTACCAAGGCTGCTCTTGAAACCGATTCATTCCTATCTGCTGCTTCATTCCAGGAGACCACTCGTGTTCTTACTGATGCTGCCATCAAAGCAAAGGAAGATTATCTCCATGGCTTAAAAGAAAATGTAATCACTGGTAAACTTATTCCTGCAGGAACTGGCTTATTAAGCGAGAGCGAAGAAGAGGCCCATGTCAAGGAATTCTCCGTTCGTGAAAAGATGAAAGAAGTTAAAAAGCAATATATTGAAGCTCACGATCGTCAAGACGATGTTGAGTAGATATAATTAAGATTAAACCATCGCTGAGGCGGTGGTTTTTTCTAATACTTATTAAATGCATTGGCAATATTTTTTTGTTGTTTAGTCAAAGTTTATTATTTGACATCTTGTTCTTGGTTGCTATAATATACATACTTTTCTTAACTTTGTTAACTACATAAGTTATTGACAAACATTAAGCAAGAAAGGAGTTTTTATGAAAACTAAAAGTATTGGCGCTTTATTGATTTTAGGCGTTATTGTTGCGGTTTCCGCAAGTTGTGGTGGAGATTCTACACCAGCGACATACAAATTTCGCGACAAGGCGGAAAATGTTACATATCACAATGCGAGAAATGCTCGCAACACCATTTATGGTGGTGGTAATGATTTAACATCAACAGGAAGAACGCTCATCATTCCTGTAGAATTTACCGATTATCAATTATCTGATTTACCAAGCGAAACACGCGAAACTGGCGGAGCAATTAAAGATATCTATAATGTGAATTTTGGCGAAAGTTCGGATACGCAATGGGAATCTTTGAAAAGTTTCTATTATAAATCTAGTTATGGTCAAGCTAATCTTACTGGTATTGTAACACCTGTCTTCAATCCATATTCTGAAAATTATGAAACTGAAGGACAATTGCTTTCCGCTAAAGGACTAGCAACTGAAGCAAGTGGATATAGTGGCGCGGCTAGAGTTCTTCGCCAAGCTTATACTTGGCTGAGCAAAACTGGCTATAAAACCGTGGAGAAATCGTCTGGAGTTTATTACGCAACAGCTAAAGAATTATTTCAAGATATGGACTCCGATAAAGATGGTTGGATTGACAACATTCAAATGGTCTATACTTGCCATCCACTTCAAAAAGATAGTGGCGGAACAGCCATTGATAATGAATTGTTCTGGGCTTTTAGAACATCGACTGGCTATAAAGCAAATGTCGAAACACCTACTGCTAATAACTACTTATGGCTCAGCTATTACACATTTTACGAAAACGGATATTATGATAACAGCAATGTTTATCACGATTACACAGATGCTGATATCGCGAGTGGATTAGCCAAACTTGATGCTCACACCATTATTCATGAAACTGGTCACGCTTTAGGTCTTGAAGACTATTACACCAATACTTCTGGCGATTATGATGGGTGTGGAAAATTCATTATGATGTCTCATAACATCGGCGATCATGACCCATTCTCTAAAGCCGCTTATGGATGGACTAATCCTACAGTTGTGCTTAATTCTTCTGAAGTAACCATTGGAAAATCTACCTCAACTGGTGATGCTATCATCGTTCCAGCAAAAGGTTCCTGGACTTACGATGGCACGACCAATACGTTACTTGATGAATATTTGATGATTGAATATTATTCACCAGATGGATTGAACGCATTCGACACTGCTCATAATTATACCAACAATGCATTTTATCCAAAAGGACCTTCTAAAGCTGGTATTAAAGTGTGGCATGTCGATGCTCGACTTGGATCGTTTAGATTGGTGGATGGAACGTTAAAATTCATTCGTTATGAGACGAGTTTGGTTGCAGTTTCAAATGGATTTACTTATTTAGCCCACTCCAATGATTCTGCTAATAACAAGTCATCGGGTGTAACTAACAATAAACTTCTTGAAATCATGAGAAAAGATGGCAAGACCACTTCTTCTGATGGCAATAACTTCGATGAAAACTACATTCTTGGCGAAGGTGAGACATTCGGAGTTGATGCCTGGAGTTCTCTAAAATTACATAATGGATTAGACTTTGGATATTCATTCGAAGTCGTCTCATTAGGCGACACCGCAACTATTAAATTTAGCGCCAAATAACTCTTCATCATAAAAGCCTTCCTAGTCGAAGGCTTTTATTTTACTCATAAATAAAAATAGAGTATTATGTGAATATGAAAAAAATGTTCAAAACATCTTTGATATTGTTACTTATGAGTATTTTTATGCTTTCTTCTTGTGGTGGAAATAATTCATCTGATTCCACAAGCACCGGAAATGGTTATTATCAAGAAACCAACCTTAGTCTAAACTATCATGATCTGTCACTTAAAAGCGGATTATATCGCTATATGCCATCAAAAGGAGATATCAATATTTTGGTTATTCCTGTGATGATTAAAGGCTATGATCAATATGCCACGGAAGCAAACTTGACTAGAATAAATACAGCTTTCTTTGGTGAAAGTGAAGAGACATCATGGCAATCTTTATCATCTTATTATTATGAATCCAGCCATGAAGCTTTGACTATTAAGGGTAACGTTTCTTCTTGGTATGATTCTGGACTTGATAAAGAATCTCTTAAATCTCATGAAGTTCCTGGTGGAGATGATGAAGGAACTATTTATCTAGCTAATCAAGCACTTGCTTGGTACAAACAAGAAACCGGTAACGACTGCACGAAATATGACAACGACAAAGATGGCTATGTTGATGGTTTATGGCTTGTCTATAATTGTCCAACTGATGGCAGTACATTTTGGGCTTTTACGAATTGGAACAACAATCCAGTCGCTTCGATATCATCGCCATCATTGTTTTGCTACGCATGGGCAAGTTTATTCTTTTTTGAAGAAGGATATGGGACTTCTGGACTTGATACTCATACATTTATTCATGAAACTGGTCATATGCTTGGGCTTGATGACTACTATAATTATGATTCTAAAGGTGGCGCTCCTATGGGAGCTATCGACATGATGGATAATAATATTATCGATCACAATGCTTTCTCGAAAATGGCCTTAGGATGGATTAAACCATACGTGGTTAATGGTAATTGTTCGATCACGATAAATAGAGCGACGAACTATGGAGATGCAATCGTACTTTCGCCATCGTGGAATTCTTCGCCTTTTAACGAATATTTAATCTTAGAGTTATACACTCCTGATGGACTAAACAAAATAGATTCAGATAATCCATATGCCGGAAATGGTTTACGAGGTTTTACCAACACCGGAATTAGACTTTATCATGTCGATGCTCGTTTAGCATATAAAAATGCTTATATTGTCAGCTACATCAATGGTGCTCTTCCGGGAAATTCCAACTCACCATCGTATTCATTAGACGAGAATTGCAAACTTATAAATGCAATTAGTAAAGATAAACGTTCGTTTTTATATTCAAACAATGCTACAGCCAACAACAACTCATTGTTTTATGCTGGCGATAGTTTTACCATGAGCAATTATCAAAATTTGTTCTATAAAGGCAAGGAAGGCAAATTGAATGACGATTCAGTTTTTGACTTCTCATTTAAAGTGGCCTCTATTGAAGATAATAAAGCCACAATCGAGATTGCTATTGAATGAAGAATAAAGGTATAAAAACATGTCTTACACTTGCGCTAGTGTTTTTATTTTCGGCTTGTTCTTCTAACGCTCAATCTAAATTTGTTCGTTTCGATGACTATGTTCCGGTTTTTGATGATTATAAGGAAATAGTTGGAGATGGATATTATAAGCCATCTTCATATAAAGCTATTTCATATCTCAACGATGATAATAAGATAGAAACCGTAAATGATTTTAACGAAGTATTTCGCCAAAAAAACTATGCATATAATTTGAAAAGTACATCTAAACAAAATCTTTTAGTGATTCCTGTTGATTTTCTCGATAGTTTAGCCAGTTCGCTTCCAGAAGGAAAACTCCAAGCGAAGGTCAACATTGAAAATGCTTTTTTTGGTGCAAGTGGTGCTACCACATGGGAATCAGTAGCCTCATTTTATAATAAATCAAGTTACGGGAAACTTATCATCGATGGCAAAGTAAGCGATTGGTTCACATGTCAAAGTTTTACCGGAATTCAGCTTTCATCTTCAACAGCGAGATATGGCACGGTTAAGCAAATTAGAGAAGAAGCTCTTGCTTGGTATCAAAGCCAATATGATGACATTGCCAATTATTATATCGATGGCGATGCCTCTAAAGGAGTTGCTTTATATCTTATTTATAATTATCCTTATGACACCACTCAGGATGCTCGAAACAAAGTATTATGGGCTTATACGATGAGACAACCTGAACCAACTTCCTGGTCTAGTTATTATTTATGTTCATCGGGTAATTCAATTTCGGAAGCTCGCACATTCATTCATGAAGTGGGTCATATCTTTGGCTTAGACGATTATTATAACACTACCAATTTGACTAATAACGATCCAACTGGTCGCCTAGATATGATGGATCATACCATTGGCGATCATAGTGGATATTCAAAAATGCTTTTAAATTGGACAAGACCATATGTCATCACTTCTAATACTACGTTGACTATTCGTCCATTTTCTTCAAGTGGCGATTTAATTTTACTAAAAAACAATTGGAATGGTTCTCCTATGGATGAGTATTTGCTTTTGGAATTCTACACTCCAGAAGGATTAAATAAAAACGATGATTCAGAACTTGTAAGTCAATGCGGGGTAAAAGTTTACCATGTCGATTCTCGTCTTGGCTTTAAACATCTCGATCTTTCTTCTGCCATTCTTGGCTATATCAATGAAGTGAAATATTCAAAGAACAATTATCATCTTTCAATCATTAATAATAATTCTGATTACGCCTATCAAGGTCATAAATTGTATTCATTGCTGGAAAGTAGTGGACTCAACACTTTCCAAAATGGTGGATATGCCTCAAATATCACAATTTTTAAAGAGGGCAGTTCGTTTGGATATACTGCTTTCAACAATTTTCAATTCAATGATGGCAGCTATGTTCCATTTAATTTTACTATTGATAAAGTTACCAATACTTATGCGACCATATCTTTTGTATCACGCTAACATTTTATTATTATAAATAATTGTTGACATAGAAAATCACTAATAGTAAAATACACCTCGGATGTGCATTTTGGGCCTTTAAGGCCTATTTATTAAGAAGGTGTTTGATACACCAGGTATTGTGTACATTACAAAACAAGGAGGAAAATATGCCTACTATTAACCAATTAGTAAGACAAAGCCGTCGCCAAGGTGTTGATAAATCCAAAGCCCCGGCTCTTGGCAAACGCTGGAACTCACTTCAAAACAAACCAAGTGACCAGGTCTCGCCACAAAAAAGAGGTGTCTGTACCCGTGTTGGTATCATGACTCCTAAAAAACCTAACTCCGCACAAAGAAAGTATGCTCGTGTTCGTTTGTCTAACGGATATGAAGTCACTGCTTATATCGGTGGAGAAGGACACAACTTGCAGGAGCACTCGACCGTAGTTATTCGCGGTGGACGTGTTAAAGACTTACCAGGTGTGCGTTATCACATTATCAGAGGAAAACTTGACTGCGCTGGTATTGAAGCCCGTCGTCAAGGAAGAAGCCAATATGGCACTAAAAAGCCAAAAGCGGCTAAGTAATTGGAAAGGAGAACAATAATATATGCCACGTAAAGGAAGCGTATCCAAACGCGACGTGTTACCTGATCCAATTTATAATTCGAAATTAGTAACACGCTTAATCAATAGAATCATGGTCGATGGTAAAAGAGGCACAGCCCAAACCATTCTCTACAATGCATTCAAAAAAATCGAAGAAAAAAGCGGCAAACCAGCAATGGATGTCTTCGCAACTGCGATTAATAACATCATGCCGGAAGTCGAATTAAAAGTCCGCCGTATCGGTGCGGCAAACTATCAAGTACCAGTCGAGGTTTCTCAAGAAAGAAAAATCACCCTTGGTCTAAGATGGTTAGTCATGTATTCAAGACTACGCAATGAACATTCAATGGAAGAAAAACTTGCCAATGAAATCATGGACGCAGCAAATGGTACCGGAGCCTCAGTGAAGAAAAGAGAAGATACGCACAAGATGGCGGAAGCCAATAAGGCGTATGCTCATTACCGCTGGTAATAGGGGTTATGGAATATGGCTCGCGAATACGATCTAGAACATACCCGTAATATCGGTATCATGGCCCACATTGATGCGGGCAAAACTACTACTACTGAAAGAATCCTCTTCTATACTGGAAAAATTCACAAAATTGGTGAAGTGCACGAAGGTGCCGCAACCATGGACTGGATGGAACAAGAACAAGAAAGAGGCATTACTATTACTTCATCGGCTACTACCGCATTTTGGAAAGGTAACCGAATCAACATTATCGACACTCCAGGGCACGTCGACTTCACCGTTGAAGTTGAACGTTCACTTCGTGTTCTTGATGGTGCTGTGACAGTTCTCGATGGAAAAAACGGTGTCGAACCTCAGACCGAGACAGTCTGGAGACAAGGCACTAAATATGGTGTCCCACGTATCGTCTTTGTTAACAAACTAGATGCTATTGGTGCGGATTTCGAGATGTGTGTGGAAACGCTTCACTCTCGTCTAGCAGCAAATGCTGAAGCTGTTCAATATCCAATTGGCATTGAAAGTGGATTTAATGGTGTCATAGACATTATCAATCGCACGGCTTGGCACTATACTGATGAGAAGACAGACGCTCCACAAGAAATAGCTATTCCTGAAGAATATAAAGAAAAAGTTGAACAACTTAGACAAAAACTTCTCGAAGCTTTAGCAGCATTTGATGATGAACTCATGATGCTTGTCCTCGATGGAAAAGAACCTGAGATTCCTTTGATTAAAACTACTATTAGAAAAGCTGTTTTAACAGGTACATTCTTCCCAGTTTTCTGTGGAAGCGCGTATAAAAATAAAGGTATTCAATTGCTCCTCGATGGAGTTGTTGATTATCTACCAAGCCCAATCGACATTCCTCACGCTCATGGTATTCTTCCTGATGGAAGCGACTATGTTTGTGAAACTAGAGATGATGCGCCACTTGCCGCACTTGCCTTCAAGATTGCGACTGACCCATTCATCGGAAGATTAGCTTATGTGAGAATTTATTCAGGTACATTGAAATCAGGTTCTTATGTCATTAACTCCACAAAAGGAATTAAAGAGAGAATCGCCCGTGTTGTTCTCATGCATGCCAACCATCGTCAAGAAGTCGAAGAACTTCACGCTGGTGATATCGGTGCCGTGGTGGGTTTAAAATCTACTACTACTGGCGATACACTGTGCGATGAAAAACTTGATGTCGTCTTAGAAAAAATGGAGTTCCCAGAGCCTGTTATTGAGCAAGCTGTGGAGCCAAAATCTAAAGCCGATCAAGAAAAGATGGGTATTGCACTACAAAAATTAGCAGAAGAAGATCCGACCTTTAAAGTTCATACAAACGCTGAGACAGGTCAGACCATCATTGCTGGTGTTGGTGAACTTCACCTAGACATAATCGTCGACCGTATGAGAAGAGAATTTGGCGTTCAAGTCAACGTTGGTGCTCCTCAAGTCGGATATCGTGAGACCATTAAAACTTCTGCCGAGTGCGAAGGTAAATATATCAAGCAGTCTGGTGGTCGTGGACAATATGGTCACGTTTGGATTAAGTTTGAACCTAATCCAGGCAAGGGATTTGAATTCGTAGACGCGGTTGTCGGCGGTTCAGTTCCAAAAGAGTACATCAAGCCTACACAAGATGGATTGATTGATGCTCTTCAAAGAGGCCTTGTCGCTGGCTATCAAGTCATCGATATTAAGGCCACGCTCTTCGATGGATCTTACCACGAAGTTGACTCAAGCGAAGCGGCTTATAAAATTGCTGCTTCAATGGCATTAAAAGAAGCTGCAAAGAAATGCAATCCAGTCATTCTTGAACCTATCATGAAGATTGAAGTTACCGTTCCTGAGCAATATTATGGAGATGTCATTGGCGATATTGCCCGTAGAAGAGGCAACATGGTTGGTGAATCACAAAGAGGAAATGCCAAAATCGTCGACGCTGAAGTACCTTTAGCAGAGATGTTTGGATATGTCACTGATCTTAGGTCATTTACCCAAGGCAGAGGCAACTACACCATGCAGTTCTCACACTATGGAGAATGCCCTCGCTTCGTCGCGGATGAAATCATTAAAAAATCCGGGATGTCGCAGAGGTAATAAATTAACACTATTGTGTTGATTTTAAGAAGTTATTGCTATATTATGAATTCGTTGAATTTATCAGAATTCTATTAAAAAGGAGGAAATTCAAACATGGCAAAAGAAAAATTTGATAGAAGTAAAGTCCACGTTAATATTGGTACTATTGGTCACGTTGACCACGGAAAAACAACATTAACCGCGGCCATCACTCACGTTTTAGCTAAACAAGGTGGTGCAAAAGCAACCGATTATGATCAAATCGATGCCGCTCCAGAAGAGAAGGCTCGTGGTATCACAATCAACACTGCTCATATCGAGTATTCGACAAAGAACCGTCACTACGCTCACGTCGACTGCCCAGGGCATGCTGACTATGTTAAGAACATGATTACTGGTGCTGCACAAATGGATGGAGCCATCCTTGTTGTCGCTGCTACTGATGGTGTCATGCCACAAACACGTGAACATATTCTTCTTGCTCGTCAAGTTGGTGTCCCATACATCGTCGTCTTCTTAAATAAGACCGATCTTGTCGATGACCCAGAACTTATCGATCTCGTTGAAATGGACGTCCGCGCCCTTCTTAACGAATATGGTTTCCCAGGAGACACAATTCCTATCATCAAAGGTAGTGCACGTAAAGCTCTTGATGGAGATCCAGAAGCTGAAAAGCAAATTCTCGCACTTATGGATGCGGTTGATAGCTACATTCCTAACCCAGTGCGTGATAACGACAAACCATTCCTTCTTCCTATCGAAGATGTCATCACCATTACTGGTCGTGGCACTGTTGTTACTGGAAGAGTTGAACGTGGTATGCTCAAACTCAATGATGAAGTTGAAATCGTTGGTATTAAACCAACCCAAAAGACTGTTGTCACTGGTATTGAAATGTTCCGCAAACTCCTTGATTTTGCTGAAGCTGGAGATAATATTGGCGCACTTCTTCGTGGTGTTAACCGCGACCAAGTTCAAAGAGGCCAAGTTCTTGCTAAACCAGGAACTATTATTCCACACACAAAATTCAAAGCTAGCGTCTACGTTTTAACCAAAGAAGAAGGCGGACGTCATACAGCTTTCTTAACAAACTATCGTCCACAATTCTACTTCCGTACAACCGACATTACAGGTGTTGTTACACTTCCTGCCGGAGTACAAATGGTTATGCCTGGTGATAATGTTGAACTCACTATTGAACTCATTCACCCAGTCGCCATTGAAAAAGGTACCAAATTCTCCATCCGTGAAGGTGGCAGAACCGTTGGTGCTGGAACAGTTAACGAAATCCTTAAATAAGGTATTAAACACTGTAAAAATTGACCACTCTTTAACAAGTGGTCTTTTTTTATGATGAGGTGTATGCTTAATTTGAAAAGAAGGAACTATTATGAATAAACAATTTAAAGTTAAAACATTTTTAACTGCAATTTCAACTCTCGTTGTGGGGGTTGTGTGTTTATCGACCATTGGCCTATCAGCATCTGATAATTTTATAATTAAAAGCCAAGCTGATTCTTACACGATAGATTTTACCAAAGAAAAGAATACGATTTCTCCGACCGCATCTGGTACTATTGCGACTAGCACAATTGATGCTGCTGGAAGTAGTGATAACAAGATCACAGTTTGTCATAATGGATCGGATGACATTTCAGCAGGTTGGGCTAGAATATTATCTGGGTGTTATTTCTACAATGCGACACCAATCAGTGGTATTAGTTCTATAACTATTAATCTTTCATCTTTTGAAACCGAATCGACAAAATTGATTGTGACTTATGGCATTTTTGATCGAAATACAAACAATCGTTTTTCAGAAAATCAATTATATTTAGATTCATCTATGACTTATCCAATGACAATGCCTTTTTCTAATAATGAGAGCCGCCCTGATTATATTGATATAACTGCAGATTGTGGATATGTCGATATCGAATCTGCTTCAATTACTTATGCCTGCATAGAAAGAAATTTAAAACTTGCCTATTCATTAAATAGTGATGGATCTGGATATACAGTTACAAGGTTGCTTTCTAAAACAACTACTAGTGTTACTATTCCTGATACATACAATGGTCTTCCGGTGACCGCAATCGGTGATAATGCTTTTTCTGGAGACGATAGTTATGCTCTTGAAAGCGTTGTTCTTGGTAGCAACATCACTTCGATAGGGGTGCACGCTTTTTATGGTCTACAAAAGCTTTCTAGTCTAACCCTTAATGAAGGACTTTTATCTATTTCAAACCAAATTATGAATAGTCCTCTTTTAACTTCGCTTACAATCCCAAGTTCAGTGACATCTATTCATGATAGCACTTTTTATTCTTCATATTTAACAACACTCGTTGTTAGTAGCGATAATGCTACATATAAATCTGTGGGCAACGTTTTGTTTTCTAAAGATGGGAAGAGAATTTTAACTTATCTTCCTCATTTGACTGCAACCTCATATAGCGTCCCTGACGGAGTTGAAGAAATTTCAAGGAACTGTTTCTCGTATTGTGCTAATTTGCAACAAATTACTCTTCCAAATTCGTTATTGTATATAGGCGACTATGCTTTTACTAAGTCTAACATTACTAGTATCACTATTCCTGATAGTGTGATTTCTATAGGCGAACAGGCTTTAAGAGGAATTCAATGTACGACACTTTCTATTCCAAGTGGAGTCACTGTGGCTAATTCACTTGCATATTCATATGATGGTTTACTTCAATCTATTGTTTTTAATGGCACGTTAACAGAAATTGAATCATATGCATTCTATAATGATTCCGTTCTCAATTCATTCACTTTTGGCGATGGAGTAACTTATATTGGCGAATATGCATTTTGTGGTTGTTCATCGATGACCTCATTTACATTGAGCACATCTTTATCCTCAATATATAGTCAAGCTTTTGCTGGTTGTTCGAGCGTGACACAGTTCGTTTTAAAAGGAACTATTAGCACGCTCAGGTCTCAAGCCTTTAATGGTACAAGCGGGAAAATTCTAGTCGGTAACACTTCGATTCCTGAATCTGGTTGGGATAGCGATTATATGGGTGATGGAACTGGTACGCTTTATCTATATAGTGAAAGCAATCCTGGTAGTGGAAATTATTGGCATTATGTTGATAGCGTCCCAACTATTTGGACATATTGATTTATACAATATTAAAAATGCGTGAGTTCATGCTCACGCTTTTTATTTTTTTATTCTATAATGATTCTAATTATGAGACGCCAAATGGTAGATTATGACCTCATTAACATGGTGCAGTATCGCAATAATTTAAAGCATTACAAGAACAATAAGATTTTTGGTGCATTAATATTTATCTTTCTTGAATTAGCACTTCTATCAGGCTCAATCATCGGTTTTTATTATCATGATTCGTTGATGCTCCTGGGTGGAATGTGCGTTGTACACTTTGTGGTTCTTCCATTTTGGTTTTTCCGGAACTTTTTTCTGACATGCGATATCGCATATTTTGGATATAGCAATCTTAGTGACTTAAAAAAAATATTTGTTCAATATATCCTTGTTTTTGCTACGGAGGCCTGTACGGTAGGGATTGGCTTCATCTTTATTGCTCATTCCAACATTATCATCATCTCGATTTCAGTGTTTTGCATTTTCTCAATCATTATTTTTCTCATCCTTGATAAATTTTATTCTTATCCAAATGCCGTTGGTCAAGTTTATATCGACAAAAACCTCTATAAATAATATTAGTATTTGAGAGACGAATATAATAAAATTAAACTAATTATGGAACAAGAAATTAAACCTCTCCCAAACGAGATAAAAAACTCTGATGACTATAAATCTAATTATAAGAAGATTAGAAACATCAATGAAAAGACGATTGGTTACCGCATGGTGGCAGCGATTGTTGATTTTGCTATTGCTTTGTTCACTGGCGTTCTAATCGGAATTTTTGCATCCTATGTTATCTTTGCCCCAATTGGTAAAGCAACCGGAGCTATTAATGAAGAAGCGCTCAAAAGTTATAGTCTAACCATGATGGATGAAGAAGGCAAAAGCCATCTTTTTGCTCTTAACCCTTCATATACTGGAGAAAGCGATTCTGCAAATAAATATGTGGCTTTCACCGATGAAAGCGTATCTGAGAGTTATACTACATATGATAAATATTTAGATGCGACATCGAAATACTATACCGAATATTTGACTACAGATGCATCGTTTGCAAATGATTTAAACAAAAACAAATACACAAAATATTACTACAATGTTTTTATTCTTGGCTTGCAAGATGGTCAGGGTATCTACAGTCCAGAAGACTTAGATGCACGTCCAACATTTATCAAAGAAAACACGTTGTTCTCATATAAATTAGATGGTGATGGTCAAACGCCGATTTATGACGAAATCGGAGTGCCTTCAAAAGAGTGCTACTATAACGACACGCTGACCACTGAAGCCAGTACCAAATTATTTGCGTATTTCTATTCCTCGAGCGCTTCGACATTGAATAAAACAATAAGCCTCGCCTCTCACGAAAATGCCAAGGTTGAGGTCTCGTATACAAGTTGCGTGTATTCTTATGTATTAAATTGCCATTTTCCATATGAAAGCGATTCATCTGGCAATGATTTTATGTATAACTTAATCGTCAATTATATGGCTGAAGTAGATAAGACAAATACTTGGCAAGTGACATATCCTGCTTTAGCCTCTATCATCATTACTTGGATCATATTTTATCTCATCATTCCACTCGCCTTAAAAAATGGCAAGACTTTAGGCAAACTAATGTTTAAAGCGGCAGTGGTCAATAATCTTGGTTATCAAGTTACGCCATGGCAAATGTGTTTGCGAAGTTTATTTCCACTTGTGTTTATTATTGCCTCTTATCTTTTAGGAATGATTACTTCCATGTTCTTGTTCTACGTTTTAATGCTGGTTGTGGTCATCGTTTCATATTCCACGACAGTTTTCACTAAAAAGCATAAAGCTATACACGACTACATTGCTGGGACTATGGTCATTGATTCCGAAAAATCAACCTGGTTTAAAAACGCTCAAGAAGAAGAAGCTTATCAAGCTGAACTTGCAAAGGTTGAAAGTTCCGATGAAAGAGAAGAAAGACTAACTAGAGAATACCATGATGCTATTGAAGCAAAAAAAGGCTCTTCTGAAAAATAATTTCAATTGACATTTTTGTCAAAAAAAACGCTATTTCATTGCAGAATTGGCGTTTTTTTATTGTTTAGTGTTTGAGCAGGTGTTATGGCGTTAGGAAGGCTAGTTATTTGTGTTTGCTATTAAAATGATAACTATGTTATTATTTATCCGTGGATAAAACCATACTTATAATAAACTTAGGAGGAAAACATGGAAGTAAGAATTAATCATCTTACGAAGGCCTTCACCAGTAAAAAAGGACAAAAAGAAGTCATTGCTGTTAACAACATGACTTTTACTATTCCTGATGGCAAACTCATCGGACTTTTAGGTCCATCTGGTTGTGGAAAGTCAACAACTCTCTACATGATTGCTGGTTTACATAAACCAACAGAAGGCAACATCTATTTTGGAGACGAAGACGTGACAAATGTTCCACCTGAGAATCGCGGAATTGGCCTAGTGTTTCAAAACTACGCCCTATATCCGCATTTTTCAGTTAGACAAAACATCACATTCCCTCTCGACAACGTCGTTTTACCTGGAGCATTAGACAAATTTAGCGATGAAATCTCAAATATCAAAAGAGATATCAAAAAGCATCAGCAGTTGATTCAAAGTGCAAAAAAAGACAGTGAATCGCTCGACAATCTTGAAAGCGAATTAACTAAATTGGAAGCACACCTTGCCGAAGAGCAATCTGGACAACCTGAAGCAAAAGAAAAAACTAATGGTAAAATCTCAAAAATCGAAAGAGATATCAAAAATCATCAGGATTTGATCCAAAACGCAAAAAGTTGCAAGGAATCGCTTGGCAATTTAGAAAACGAATTAAAAGAATTGGAAGTTCGTCTTGCCAGTGAAGAATCTAGAAAACTCGAAGCTAAAGAAAAAATCGATGCTGAACTTGTGACTCTTCAAGCTGAAGTTGATACCGCGAATGAAGAGTACAATACTTTAAAGGCTGATGAGTCAACCTCTGATGAAGCACTCGATGCTGCATTGATCAAATTAGAAAAAGCTAAAGACGCTTATACTGCAAAGAAGATTTCGCTTAAAAAACGCCATCTTACAAAACAAGAAAAGGAAACCATTGCTCATGAAATGGCTCGAATCGTTGATATCGAACCATATCTTGATAGAAAACCAAAAGAGTTATCCGGTGGTCAGCAACAACGTGTTGCTATCGCTCGTGCATTGAGCAAAAAGCCAAAAGTTCTCTTGCTTGATGAGCCTCTTTCAAACCTTGATGCTAGATTGCGTTTGCAAACTCGTGAAGAGATTAAACGTATTCAGCGTGAGACTCACATTACAACCATCTTCGTTACTCATGACCAAGAAGAAGCTATGTCGATTAGCGATGTTATCGTTGTCATGAAACTTGGCGTTGTTCAACAGATTGGTAAACCACAGGATGTTTATGAAGAACCAGCAAATTTATTCGTTGCTCAATTCTTAGGCGTTCCTGCAATTAACGTCTTTGGTGGAGAAATAAAGGGTGGTAAATTATTCATTAATAATGAACTCATGGATGAAAACCCAGTTTATGCCAAACCATTTGACAAGGTTGAGACAATTGAAATACCTGCTCCACTTGATGAAAAAGGCAATCCAATTGGCGAACCTACCAAAGAAGAAAAACATACAATACTTAAGGACCGCCCAGTTGTTATTGGCGTTCGTCCTGAGTGCTTTGTTATCAATCCAAAAGGTAAAGTTGATGTCGCTATTAACTTTATTGAAAATATTGGACGTGATATGTCCATTGTTGGAAAGATTAAAGGGCAAGAAAATTCGCATCTTAAAATTATTATTCCTTCTGAACTCCGCAAAGAATTAGAAGGAAAAACGGAAGTTCGCTTTGGCGTGAAGAAATTCTACGTCTTTGAAGAATCCGGCGAAAGGATTAAATAACCTTTTGGTTATTAAATAATCTATGGCAGTAAAAAAGGAAAATCAAAATGCGGTAGTTAGCTCAGCGATTGCCCTCGATGAGCCTTTAAAGATTTCCGCTAGACATTTCTACATGCCAGAGTGGTTAAAAGCCATCATTGCGCTTTTGCCAGCTTTATTTTTCCTTATTGTGTTCATGATTTATCCAATCATCAACGCATTTTTGATTTCTTTCTTGGGTAATTTCTATTGGGTTGGTGGATCCGGATCATCATTCGCTATCGTGCAATGGATTGGATCTCTTTCCAATTCACGTGGTGGAGTTATCGTGTGGTCATTTGACAACTACATCTCCGTTATGACGGACCCGACATTCTTGAAATCATTAGGAAATACAGCCTTGATAGTGGTGGTAAGTGTTCCATTAACAATTATCGTCGCTTTATTACTCGCGGTATGTATCAATTCTATTAAGGTGTTTAAGGCTTTCTTCCAGACAGTCTTCTTCCTCCCTTATGTCACAAACGCTATTGCATTAGGCATGGTGTTTAACATCATGTTCTCCTCTGGTGGACCAATAAACTATTTATTTGGTACCGTTGGAATGAACTGGCTTATGGCCGCTGCGGGTGCAAACCGCTGGACAATGTTTGCAGTTATGACTCTTTATTCAGTGTGGACTGGTCTTGCTTTTAAAATTCTAGTCTTCATGTCTGGTTTAGCTACCATTGATAAACAGTATTATGACGCTGCAAAAATAGATGGAGCAAGCAAAGCAAAAATCTTTGCTCGCATTACCGTTCCGCTACTTTCGCCTCAATTACTATATATTATGATTACTTCATTTATTGGAGCATTTAAAGCTTACACACAAATCATCTCACTATTTGGTGGCGGTGCTTATGACTTTGGCGGTACCAACCAAAAAGAGTGGATTACTGTTGTCGGTTATGTCTACACCATGATGGCGCAGAACAAAACTGGACAAGCTGCTGCCGCTTCAATAATTCTTTTGGCTGTTATTTTGGTTATTACACTTATACAAAATATAGTCAGTAAGAATAAGGTTCACTATTAAGGAGGAACAAGCATATGGCAGAACATGAAATGTACTTCGCGACTCCTGAACAATTGAGAGCCTACAAGGCGCGTCGCATCATTGGACAGGTCATCTTATATACCTTCCTTTCAATCTTTGCGCTATTTATTCTATTCCCATTCGTTTATATGATCGTGACTTCTTTGAAGTCTGAAGCATTGTATGATACTCAGACAGCCAACAAAGTTCTCGATTTGATGCCACAGTGGACATCAACATATAAAACAAATAATGATGGAACCTTATCTCAAACATGGTATTTGTTCCAAAATTATCAAACAGTTTTAGGTACGACCACCAACTTCTTCCAGTATTATTTAAATACTATTATTGTTGCGGTCTTATCAACTGCTTTTACTGTTGTCACTTCCATCTTAGCAGCTTTCGCTTTTGCAAGACTTGAATTCAAGGGTAAAAATTTGCTCTTTACGATTCTCCTTGCAACGATGATGGTTCCAGGTGAAATGATGATTATTACCAATTACCAGACGGCATTATCCTGGCATTGGTCAAACACATACGCTGCTCTAGTTTTGGTCCATGGTGTGTCTATCTTCTATATTTTCTATTTAAGACAAACATTCCAGCAAATTCCAAACGAATTATTCTTAGCAGCAAAAGTCGATGGTTACGGACATTTCCGCTATCTTTGGAGAGTTATGATTCCAATTGCTATGCCAACAGTTGTAACCATTATTATCCTTTGCTTAATGGGCGCATGGAACTCCTATATATGGCCTAACATGATCGCTTCTGGCAAAAATCCATACTTCGGCAACGATATGAAACTTGTATCAAACGGACTTATGTCTTTGTTTACGGGTGAGTATTCAAGCGAAGACACCATCAAGATTACCGCATCAATGGTCATCACCTTACCTCTATTGATTTTCTTCTTTATCTTTAGAAAATTCATCATGTCAGGTGTCAGCCGTTCAGGTATCAAAGGTTAATTAGCTTTTATAGCTAAAGAAAGGTAAATCATGAAAAAGATTTCAAAACTTACACTCTTACCAGCCGCCACATTAACATTAACTATGGCAGCCTTAGGAGTCTCATCATGCGGATCATCGCATAACGCAGGATATGTTCCTGATATGACTGTTGACACCGCTGGAACTACAATTACCTTCTGGTCAGGATTTGGTACTAACGTAAATAGTACAATCAATCCTTTACTTGAAGAATTCACGCAATTGACTGGCATTAATGTCACTTATGAATCAAAGGGTGGATATGCCAACTTGCAAAGTGCTGTTAATTTAGCCGCCACATCTGGAGAATACCCAAACATTGTCAACGGTTATCCAGATCACTTCGTTGGGTATGTGACAAGCGATATCATCACTCGTTTGGATGGTTATATCGATGCAGATAAGAACATTCCAAATTTAACTCAAGATCAAGCCGGAAACGCTCTCACTGCTGAAAGTCCAATTAACCAGCACATGAATTATCAAGATTATTATTCTGGTTATAGAGCTGAAAATGAGCAAATCGAATTCGATGAAAGTGGTAAAGGATATATTCTTGGCGTGCCATTTAATAAATCGACCGAAGTTGGAACATATAACAAAACAATGCTTGCCATGCTTCAGCATTTCGATTCTTCAATTGCTCTTCCTCAAACATATGACGATGTTATAACTCAGGGTGCAAAAATTAATAAGGTCATTGATGATCTTGGTTTATGGAGCAAAGTAATTGGTAAAAACTATACTGTTTATGCTGATTCCGCTGCTGCTACATCTGCTGGAACTACCGTTCTTCTTGATTTTTCTAGCGTATCAAAAGATACTTTTAAGATTTTGTCCTACAACTCAACAGATAACTGGTTTATCTCTGGCGTTCGTCAATGGGGCGGAACATATACTGAAAAAGATATGTCCACCGGAAAAGGATATGTCGCTTTTGATAATGACTATACTCGTTCTTTCCTCTCAGATTTAAAATCCATATTCGATCAAGGATATCTAGGCATTCCAGCCACTTGGGAAGAAGCTCTATATTGTTCTGGTCCATTTACATTAAATAAGACCTTAATCAACATTTCTTCATCCGCTGGCGTGTATGCTTCTGTTCCTAGCGGAGATGCATTTGAAGTCGGTGTTTGTGCGGTTCCTTATAAAGATGCGGAACATGCCTACGTTATTTCACAGGGTACTAACTTAGCTCTTCTAGACAAGGGTACTGATGCGGAAAGAGTTGCTTCTTGGAAACTTCTAAGATTCCTCTCTCAACAAAAGAACGCTGATTTCGTCATCGGAACTGGATATTATCCAACTGGAGCAAGTGTTGCTTCGAGCGAAACTTATGTCAAATATTTGAATTCCGTAAGAACAAAATCTTCTGATAAACTTCAAATTGAAGCTGCAAAGTTGAACACCGAAGTTTATAATGCCGAAGGTTCAATCTGGAAATTCTTTGTCGACACACCTTTCAATGGTTCTAGTTATATTAGAACTACAGTTGGTACAATCATCGGCACTTTGTTCTATAGCGATCAAACAATCGATCAAATTATAGCCAGTATTCTTGCGACGTTAAATGATTACGTGCGCAAATAACATTATTTAACTTATTTAATAGGAGGTAAATTAATGCAAAAGAAAGGAAAAATCATCACCAGCGTTGTCTCATTTGCTCTTTTAGCGACTGTGACTGCTGTCGGTGCCTCATCATGTGGTGGTGGCAAAGTAGATCCATATTCTGTTGATTTAAGCATTGATCCTAGTGGAGCAACAATTAAATTTTGGTCGCCATTTGGTTCAGCTATTAACACAGTATTGGAATCGATGATTGAAGAGTTCACTGCTGAAACCGGTGTAAACGTTGTCGTCGAGGATAAAACAGGCTATGACAGCTTAAAAAAGGCTGTAACTTTAGCCGCAACTAGTGGACAATATCCAAATGTCACTGTTGGTTATCCTGATCATTTTGTGGAATATGTCAAGAGTGACATCATCGTTAGACTTGACTACTATTTTGAAAACGATGCAAAGACGCAAGGCGATTACAAAGTTTCAATTGATGATTATTACAAAGACTATATGAAAGAAAACCAAAGTGTTGAATACGATGCTAATGGCAACGCTTACACTTTGGCTGTCCCATTCAATAAGTCATCAGAAATTATGACTTACAATAAGACATTCTTTGATTACGCCATGGCCAAAGATAGCACAATTAAAGTTCCAACAACATGGGCAGAAGTCGCTGATGTTGGGCCGAAAATTCGTACTGTTATCGAGCCTGCTTGTGGCAAAATTATTGGTGACGATTATATCATTTACGCTGATGTCAGCAAACTTCCATCCGGGGTTAAGACATATCTTGACCTTAGCGAAGTTGATTACTCTTCGTTTAGACCACTTTCATATGACTCACAAGCCAACTTATTCATCACTGCGATGAGAAACTGGGGCAGTTCTTATACTGTTAGAGAATCAACCAGTTCATATCAGGGTTATGTCGATTATAATGAAACCGGAACGAGGGACAAAACCAAAGCTGCTCTTCAAGTTTTCAGAGATTTATATGATTCTGGCACAATTGGTGTTCCAGCAACTTGGGAAGAGAGCAAATATTCTTCTAACGTTTTCAAATCTATTGAATGCGTAATGGCTATTGGCTCAACCGCCGGTGTTGGAAACAACGTTCCAGCTGCTAAGAAATTTATTACTCAAGCGGCGCCTGTTCCATATAACAGCGCTAGTATTGGTAAAAATGTCATTTCTCAAGGCACCAACCTTTGCATGCTAGATACTGGCAGTGCTAAAGAGCGTTGTGCCGCGTGGTTATTCATCAAGTATTTCTCAAAATACCACAATGCAGAATTCTGCACACAAACTGGTTATTTTCCATCATGTTCATATGCTGAAAATTCAGATGTCTATCAAGAATTTATCAATCGTACAGGTGGAACTGACGCTGAAAAGATTCAAATTGCTTCTGCAAAGTGCAATACGAATTATTATGTCAATGAAACTGAAGGATGGACAAAGTTTGTCGATACACCATTCGACGGCTCTGCCTATATTCGTGAAGAAATCGATGTCATTCCAACTCGTGCCATGTTTAAAGAAAGTGGCGCGTATGTTGATTTACAAAAGATTCTTGACGATTCTTATTCAACCTTTGATCCATATGGATATGTAAGGCATTAAGGAGGGAAACATGAAATTACACAGATTTATACTTCCTCTTGCACTTCTAACATTGCTGCCGCTTTCTAGCTGTGGTTCTACTTCCTGTGTGACACTTTCAGATTCGAACCAACTGCTTGCGACACCAATTACTGATGCGCTTGCTTTTGCTCAAGAAAGCACATATGCTTCAACCAAATTCACTGCTAATGGTGTTGGCAAAGTTACACTTGTTAGCTGCACCGATGGCGATACTGCCAACTTCCGTGAGGAAGGATATAGTGAAACTATTAAGTGCCGTTTCTTAGGCATTAACACTCCAGAATCAACTGCAAAAGTTGAACCTTGGGGTAAAAAAGCTTCATTATTTACAAAGCACGTTTTGGAATCTGCAACCGAAATCGTTCTTGTCAACGATGTTGCGGCTTTTGGCGAAAGAGATTCCAGTGGAAACCGTTGGCTTGGTTTCATTTGGTATAAAACAGCAACAACATCATTTAGACTTTTAAATCTTGAAATTGTGGAACAATGCTATTCCACCAACCAATTATTTATTGATTCGAGTGTTTGCAATTACCGTTCTTCTTTTGAAAAAGCTGAAGCAAATGGTAAAGCTTGTGGATATCGTGTTTATGGAGCCAAAGATCCAGACTACGATTACAACAACACCGTTACTGAAGTCACACTTCGTTATATTCGCGAAAATTACGATGAAGTCGGTATTTCTGATACTGGCTCATCTGGTAAACTTTTAAGAATTACCGGACTTTGTGTTGGGCAAATGGGCGATAATTTTGTCCTTCGCGATGTGTCTCAGCCTTATGATGATGGCACTTATGCTTCAATGTACGCTTATGCCGGATTTAATTCCTCACTAGGTGGATATATCGAACTCGGCGATATTGTAAAAGTTTATTGCCGTGCCACAAAATATAATGATAATATTCAACTCTCTGATGTTCAAAATAAGACTACTGGTGCATATCCTATCAAACTTATCACACCGGAAGAAGCGGAATACGCAAATTATCCTACCGATACTAGCCCATACGCTATGGATAGTTCATCGTTTGGTGCTTATTCCGACTTTGCAAAATATCAAGGTCTCCACATTAAAACAACAATTACTATTCGCAATGTTGATTCTGGAGATACTAGCGACGAAGAAGGCACAAGCGTTGAAAGTGGAACATATTATAAAAAGGATTCAAGCAAGAATATGACAATCTATGCTTGGAGCCAAGCAAGTGGATTGACGCTTAATTTACGCGTTGATGGAACTTGTTATCCTTATCCAAGCGAATCATTATTTGCTGTTGGCAAATCATATTCTGTTGTTGGTTATTTAAATGCTTATTTTGATAAATATCAACTTATGCTTTACAATAACGAACCTGGATTGAATTATATCGTACCATTAAGTTAATAAAGGGGGAAAATTTATGAAACTTACAAAATTCTTATTACCTGCCATCTTAGCTCTTAGTTTAGCTAGCTGCGGTGGTGAAACAAAACCGATTAATCAGCAAGTCGTCGAAAGCGTTGCCAATGTTGGCTCGCTTGTTATGAATGGATCAACCGGTGCAACATACCCAGATCGTTCAGTTTCTTATGAACTGAAATATGGACAATTAATCTATGTCACACTTTTAGTAAAAAAGAACTATACCGATCCAGCTGATAACACAAATAAAGTTGCAGATGTTACCATCTCTTACGAAATGGATGCTACTTCCAAGAACAATTGGACTTACAAACCATATGTGCGAGATAGCGAAGGAAAGCTTCTTGAAGATAAAGGTCAATTTGGCGTTAAAGATTTAGGAGACAATCCCACAAATTTCAGCGCGGTATTAACAGCGACTATTTCTTGGTCTGATTACAGCGAACAAGTTTCTTGGAATATCAATGTTACATTCAATTCCTATACCACTGTTTCTCTAGAGAAATTTAGAACAGATGGTGGAGTTGCTAGCGGTGGATATGTAAGAACCGCTGGTTATATCACTGCTAAATATTACGATACATATGCTGGTGTGTTTATCGCAAGCGGAACTAAAGCTGTCATGTTATATGCTGGCAATCTAGAATCCCTTATGTCTTCAACAGGTGCTCAAATCGGCGATATGGTTGAAGTCAAAGGACAATATTCTCCATATAATGGTTTGGCTGAAGTTAAACCTGATGTTATGAAGGTTATTACAACTGTTCCATCAGATTTGGAAGTTAAAACTCCTGAAACGATGGAAATAGCCGCAAGCGATTGGTCTATTGCTTCTATGAATAAAAACGATTGCCGTATCGCTAATATGAGCAATCTTAAATTGTCTTCATGGACCGGCTCTTTGACTGTTGGTAGCCACTGGACTATTCTATTCAAAACCTCTGACAATAAAGATGTAAATATTTATATCAACTATCACATTGGTTCTGAAGAACAAGGCAAATTAAAAACTAAACTCGAGGCCGCAACCAAAGGAACCACAGTCTTCAATTTTGTTGGTGGCATCGTTTCTTGGTATAACGCTCCACAACTTTCACCATTAACCGCAGATAACTTAGTTCTTGCATAAATTATGGCGAAGAGATTATTTATTCAACAAAGGAGGATTTTATGGAAGAAAAACAAGATTTAGTTCATGTTGAGTCTTTCGGAGAAAAAACAAAGAAAGGCTTATCATCTTTTGTCAAAGGTTTTGTTAATTATAGCAAAGCTAATGTGCTAGCATATGTAGTTGGTGGATTGGCATTGCTCTTCTTAATTCTCCAATTCTTGCCAGCTGCAAGCATTACGATAAATTCTTTTGATTTCTTGATGACTGTCGATGGCGTATCAACGCATTACACTCTTAACGGTACACAAATATTTTTCTACAATGTATTTGATGTTATCTTTGGTCGTAATGAATCGCTACTTGTCTTTGTTAATGGAATAGCGAATAATACACCGATGCAGTTCTTCACGTACTATGTTCCATTTAATGTTTGGGTTGGTATAGGAATGTTATTCATTTATGCCTGCGTTGTGTTAATTTTCATCAATAAGCGTTTACCACGTATTATTGGCGCTTCACTTGGCGTTGTTGGATTAATCCTCATTTCCATTTTCCTCTTTATTCAACCTGCGTACAATGTTCCTATTGTTCCAGATGGCGCTCAATGTTCATATCAATTGAATCTAGGCCCAGGAGTATTTATTGCTCTTATCTTGGCTTTAGCTACAGTGGGTTTATCATGCTATATTTGTGTGAAAGACAACTTGAATAGAGAAAAATACAAGAAAGACGAGTCGGAAAGATATCGTCGCGGTGGAATTTAATTAGCCTATAAACTTATGGCGGTCTTCAATAGAAGGCCGCTTTTAATTTTCATGTTGAAAAGATATTGGCTAGGTTATAAACTAAATAAGCGAATGTGCACCATTAGCTCAGCTGGTAGAGCAGCTGACTCTTAATCAGCGGGTCACAGGTTCGATCCCTGCATGGTGTACCAAGTAAAATTAAACGGCGTCCTTGCGATGCCGTTTTCTTTTTGTGACTAACATTGCTATAATTTTATAAAGGAGATATATTATGAAGCCATTATCACTCAGCGTTTTAAAAAAATATATAAATGCCATTAATAAAGATAAAAGAAAAGTATTATCATTGGATGCCTTCTCGAAAGTGGTGGGTGTTTATCCGGATGCTTTAGCAGAGCAACTTTCATTTTTTGACCCAATGCTAGCTATGAGTGTCGATTACAACGTCCGCGACATTCTTCCCATGATGGAAAAATACGTTTTAGAGGAAGAATCTAAAAAAGAAAAAACTGTGAGGCGTGTTGTTTCCAAAAAAGATTTGTTACCGTATTCTTCTATTCAAGAATTTATTTATGATAGGTTGACATTTGACGGGATAGTTGATAAATCTGCTGAATTGTCAGATAAAGATCTCAAAATCTTAAAAAAGCTTATAAACGAAGAATTAGGCAAACGAAAGAAGAAAAAATGAATAATCGCTCGGAAAGCAATTTCCGGGCTTTTTAATCGTGCTAAATTAATGTTTTTTTCATCTTGTGTTTTTTTATAGTGGACTTATAATATAAGTAGTTGGTAAGCACCAACTCCCCTAAATTGTTTTTTGGATTAATAAAAGAGGGGAGCGTGGTGATTTTTTTATTTAAATAATATAATTCAGCAAACAATTTCTTTTAATTAAAATGAAAGGAAATTATTAATGAAAAAAAGTAGTTTATTCGTTGGCTTGTTGTGTCTATTTATGCTGACAAGTTGTGGAAATGGAAACAATATTTCTAATATTTCAGCTGATTCTACCGCTTCTGATTCGTCATCTACTAGTGAAATTGTTGAACCTGAAAATATTAGCGATGTTAGAAACGGCACACCTGGAAATAAGTACACCATTGAAGGCGTGGTTGTCGCATATAATTACACAGGGCAAGAAACACCTTATATAACTGGTGTGTGGATTGCTGATGAAACAAGTTCGATTTATGTTTACGGTGAGGCATTTGCTAAATCGTTGACTGTTGGTGCTAAAATTCGTCTCTCTGGTACATTTGCTTATTATATTCCAAGTACAGATTCCACAAGTGCGGTATCTGCCAATTATGTTGGTATGATTCAATTGACTGACCCTATAATAGAAAAAACATATGATGGAACATTTGATATTCCTACTGGGTCAATCAACACGTCGACAGTTATGGATATCAATGCAATACCGCTTACTAATAACATCACCGGTTTAATTTATAAAGTTAAAGGTCATTATCATAAATATGAAATGACAGGTTTCACAAACTATGAAATCGAAGATTTGAATCGTGTTGATACCTTGCTAGCGTACACACAATCAAATGGCAAAGATTACGCATGGACTGATGCTTATGATTCAAAGACAGTGGAAATGCTTATTGTTGTTACAATTGGCAAACCTTCCTTGGGCCTTTGGAGAATAACCCCAATTAAAGTATTGAGTAATGCTGTAGTTGTAACAGATGAAGAAGAAGCTGGCTATGCTGCAAATCGTGCTTTGAGCAAATTTGTTGCAAAGTACGATACGCAAACAAGTGTTAAAATACCTTTAATTGATGAAAAATATACTGCGGCAACGATTGCAATTTCATCGACAGCCACTGATTATGTCAATATTACTTCTGATTCAACAAATACTACAGTCAAGATTTTATCTAGCAAATTAGGTTCGTTTGTTTTAACCGTAAGTGCTACAGTAAATGCTTCAACTGTCAATAAAAATATGTCGATTGAAGTTGTTGAACCTCCGCATTTCGACACTATTTCAATTGCAGAAGCGCTTGCTACAAGTGATGGAACAAGCGTATGCGTTGAAGCAATAATTGCCAGAATTACATTTAAATCTGGCGGAGTAAAACAAGGGATGTTCATTGTCGATAGCAGTGGAACAGCGTTTGTTTATAATGGCACTGAGACGCAAGCCAATTTAGCTGATTTGGTCAATGGAAACAAAGTTATTATTACTGGTGTGATGACACACTTCATTAAAAATGCTGATTACGCTACTGCACAAAACTATACTGGTGATCGCCAAATTACTGAAGTAGTGGTAAATCATATTGATTCTAATGTTTATCCATTACCAACAACGCACTTTGTTGATTCGACAATTGAAAATTTAGCCGCTATTACTCCAGCGACAAATATCACCGGAAACATTTATAAAGTATCTGGCACATTAAGTGTCAATTCTTATGGTGGATATTCTATGGCTGGATTGACCGATACAACAAAAACACTGGCTTTTTATTCTCAATCAAGCGGCAGCGACTTTGCAGACATATTAAGCAGCCATACTGGAAAGAAAGTAAGCTTGTATATTGGTATTCAGAATCTTAATTTAAAATCTTCAAACTCGAATTGGAGAGCTTGCCCAATTCAATTTATTGAAGAAATAGCCTAAATTAATTCGATAGAAAGTCTTCACATTTTTGTGGAGACTTTTTTCTTATAATTTAAATATTCTAACCGCTTACATAAAAATACCATTCAAAATGCCCTGTTTTTCCTTGTAAAAAAGACAATATGTCTTTATAATAAATGCGGTTATTTTCAATAGGAGAAAACAAATGGAAATTAAAAAATCATTCTTATCTGTTGATGGAAATACCGCAGCCGCGATGGCTTCGTATAACTATACTGAAGTTGCTGCGATTTATCCTATCACCCCAAGTTCACCAATGGCGGAGCTTATCGATGTTTATGCTTCTAAAGGCAAATTAAACTTTTTCGATAGTAAAGTTAAAGTTGTTGAACTTCAATCTGAAGCAGGCGCTTCTGGCGCTGTACATGGTGCTTTGCAAGCAGGTGCTTTAGCTTCAACTTATACTGCCTCGCAAGGTTTATTACTCATGATTCCAAACCTTTATAAATGGTGCGGTGAACTTTTGCCTGCAGTTCTTCATGTCTCTGCTCGTTCGTTGGCAACACGTTCTTTGTCAATTTTTGGTGATCATCAAGATATTTACGCTTGTCGTCAAACTGGCGCGACCATGATTTGCTCAAGCAGTGTCCAAGAAATTGCCGATTTAGCAAACGTAGCGCACTTGGTAGCAATTGATGGAAGAACGCCTGTTATTCATTTCTTCGATGGATTTAGAACATCACACGAAATTCAAAATGTTGAATTCGTAGATGATGCCGAATGGAAGAAATTGCTTCCAATGGATAAAGTCGAGGAATTCAGAGCCTCTGCATTAAATCCACATACCCACCCAGTTACTCGTGGTGGCGCGGAAAATGATGATGTATACTTCCAAGCTCGCGAAGCACAAAATACACATTACAACAACGTTATTTCTGTTGCAGAAAAATATTTTAAGAAAGCTAGCAAACTCACAGGAAGAGAATATGCTCCATTTGTTTATTATGGTGCAAAAGATGCTGATCGAATTATTGTGGCTATGGGTTCTGTTACTGAAACAGCGCGCGAAGTCATTGATGATTTATCAAAGAAAGGTGAAAAAGTCGGTATTGTAATCGTTCATTTATATCGTCCTTTCTCTGCAAAGCATTTAAGCAAGGCTATTCCTCACTCTGTAAAGAAAATTGCTGTTTTAGATAGAACCAAAGAAATGGGCGCCACTGGCGAACCACTTTATTTAGATGTTGTGGCTGCTTTGAATCAAGAGCATCGCAGAATTCAAGTTTTTGGCGGACGATATGGATTGTCAAGCAAAGATACTCAACCAAAACATATCAAGTCAGTCTATGATTTCCTTAAAGGTGAACCTTGGCATTCATTTACTGTTGGTATCAATGATGATGTCACACATCTTTCCATCCCTGTCGATGAAAAATATCATATTTCTCACTCGTATACATCTTGCCTATTCTATGGATTAGGTAGCGATGGTACTGTCAGCGCAAATAAATCTTCTATTAAGATTATTGGCGATGCGACACATCAATATGCACAAGCATATTTCCAATACGACTCAAGAAAAGCTGGCGGTGTAACTCGTTCTCACTTGAGATTTGGCAAAGAGCCAATCCGTTCATGCTACTATGTTGAAAATGCTGATTTTATCTCTTGTTCTCTTGACACTTATATTTTTAAATTTGATATGGTCAAGAATCTAAAAGATGGTGGCACATTCTTGCTCAATACTGATATGGATGATGCCTCTTTAATCAAGTCAATGCCTAATAGAATGAAACATCTCTTAGCCGAAAAACATGCCAAGATGTATGTTATAAATGCTAATAAGATGGCAATGGAAATTGGCATGGGACGTCATACCAATACTACACTCCAAGCATCGTTCTTCTATCTCAATCAAAGTATTATGAAATACGAAGATGCTCAGGACTGGATGAAAAAATTCGCTTTAAAAACTTACTCTAAAAAAGGCGAAGCTGTTGTCAATCAAAACTACAAAGCTATTGATGCTGGAGCACAAGGATTACATGCTATTAAAGTCGATCCTGAATGGCTAAAATTGCCTGTTGAACGCGTAAGAGCACTGACTGGTGATGCCTATTTCGATACATATGCAAATGTGATGGGCGAACTTGATGGAGATTTACTCCCTGTTTCAAAATTTGAAGACTTTGAACTTCTTGATGGCACTATGAAAAATGACATCACATTTAGTGAGAAACGCGCAATCGCAGATGTTGTTCCCGTTTGGCATAAAGAAAACTGTATTCAATGCAATCAATGTGCATTTGTTTGCCCACATGCGACAATCAGGCCATTCCTTCTAACTAAAGAAGAATTAGACAAAGCTCCTAAATGTGTGAAGGATAATGTCGTTGCTGCCATTGGTGGACCAAGTGTTAAAGAATTGAAATTTGTTATTCAAGTTTCGCCACAAAACTGCGTTGGTTGCGGTTTGTGCGCCAATGAATGCTTGAAGAATAAGAGTGTTAATAAGGCTATTGATGCCGAGCTTGCTACTTATAAATCATCTTTAGGTCTACAAGGAGATGAACTTAAAGCTGCTCTTAGCAAAAAACAAAAAGAATTGTTTAAAGTTCATAAAGGCGAATATGCGATTACGATGGAAGAAGCGAAATCACAATTTGCTTTTGAAGAGGGTGCTAATTATTTGTTCAAACATACTGACTATAAGTCTGATATCTTCCCAGCAACTACTGTCAAAGGTGTAGGCTTCTTAATGCCTTATATGGAAATATCCGGTGCTTGTGCTGGATGTGGCGAGACTCCATATTATCGCTTGGCATCTCAACTATTTGGTCATGACATGCTCATCGCTAACGCTACTGGATGTTCATCGATTTATAGTGGTTCAACACCTCTCACCCCATTCTGTACTGATAAGAATGGCGAAGGCATTGCTTGGGCCAACTCCTTATTTGAAGATAATGCTGAATTTGGTTTTGGTATGAGAGTAGCTAATGATTACAAGATGCTTCAAATTGTAAGAATCTTGAGTGCTGCTCTGAAATCATCAACTGTTAGCCATGAACTAAAAGTTCAAATTAAAAATTACTTAGCTAATATCAAAAATCGTAAAGAAGAAAGAAAGATTATTCCTGAATTAGTTAGACTAGTCAAGGAAAGCAAAAATAGAGCTGTCAAAGAAGTACTTCTCTATGAAAGAGACCTTCTCGACAAGTCGGTTTGGATTATTGGCGGTGATGGCTGGAGTTATGATATCGGTTATGGAGGACTCGATCACGTTCTTGCTAATAGTGCTGATGTAAATGTCTTAGTCCTTGATACTGAGGTTTATTCCAATACTGGTGGACAATCTTCTAAATCATCGCAAACTGGCTCGATTGCAAAATTTACTGCATCTGGAAAAGAAGGCGAGAAAAAGAACCTTGCCCTCATGGCAATGGCTTATGGACACGTCTATGTTGCACAAATCGCTTTGGGATATAATCCAATGAAAGCTATTCAAGCATTACAAGAAGCTGAAAGTTACAACGGACCATCTCTTATCATTTGTTATGCTCCTTGCGCTAACCATGGTATTAAAGGCGGTTTATCCAACTCATTCTTAGTTGAAAAAGAAGCGGTGGAATCTGGGTATTTCACTACATTTAGATTCGATCCAAGAAAAGCCTTAGAAGGAAAGTCTCCTTTAAGTCTTGATTGCCCTGAACCTGACTTCTCTAAGTTTAGAAACTTCGTTATGCGTGAAACTAGGTTCAACATGCTTCCAAGCGTGAATCCTGAACATGCTGAAGAACTTCTTAACAAGAGTCAAGCCTGTGCAAAAGATCGCTGGGAAAAGATCAAGAAATTTGGTCTTTAATTCCTAAATAAAATAAAAAAGCTTCCCCTTAAAATGAAGTGTACCCCAAATCC
>MTLE01000036.1_pt7 | contig 103935 bp, 98 predicted proteins | sample 1982461 | NCBI WGS metagenome assembly MTLE01 (sample SAMN05712605, study PRJNA340218) | biofilm metagenome | isolation source: sample SPL anode biofilm adapted to -200 mV | place: USA | collected 2012-02-03
GCGGATGGTTTAGTATTGTCGTGTATCTATTTTTTATTCACAACAAAGCACAAAACATGCCTACAAGCCCAGACACACACAACACACTGATACTAATAGATTTTTTTATTTATTAAAGATTAAATACAGACAATTTCCGCTAATCAACCAGAATATATCGAGTACAACCCGGTGATATCAAGTAACCATCAATATGCATAAAGAACTTCGATGTTTGCCTGGGCAGCAGAATTGTTCTGCCGTTCACCCTGAATTTCTAAACGATAAATATACGGAAAATGCATTGGTTTTGAAATAGATGAGGATTCCGCTACACCAGACCCTTCAAGTTGCAGGCCACTTTGGTCGGTGTTTCCTTGAACGGTATCGACAATTTTAGAATACACAACAAAATTGTTACCTGCCGATGCCTGTAATGTAAAGTTCATATCAGGAGACTTTTTCGGTTCAGGTGTTTTACTACACTCCGAGGGCCAGTCCCGAGTTGACAGCGTCAGTTTTTTCTCTAGGCATTCTTGCGTAGTGTTTATTTGCAAATTAACATTATTAAAGTTAGATGTAACCGTAGATATCATTGACGATGTAGAATAATTCTGCAGCACATATGGGAATATGTCTTTTACGAAAATTTCAGTTCCTCCATAAGAAGCGTCCATTGCTGAATGATATTTACGCTGTTGCGACGACATTTGAATGTTTTGAGTAACCATATACAGTAAAGCCATAACAATTGTCATAGATATCAGTGTCAACATCAATGAGGTAACAAGTGCGATCCCGTCAGGATTTCGTAAATATCTCATAATATTTTCCCTTACTGATTGGACAGCAAGTTTTTAGGCCGTACAACAATTTTATAAAGTTTCCAGCGATAGTTTTTCCAACCGGCCGCGGCAATGTCAACACTATTTGAAAGACTTTCTTCACCAGCGCCTCCGACAATAATAGGCGATGGGCTGATATAGCTGTTGTCACGCCGTCCATTCTGTGCCAACACATATATCTCAATCATCTTTAAACTGTTTCTCAACGCGGCCGGATCAAGTAAAGCCGCTTGTACCTCTGCAACTGTTGCAGAATAGCTAGCACCTGCTGCCATTGTAACAGTATGACCGTCTGCATCGGACCACGTGTCAACTATCCCGTCATTACCTGGTGCTATTCCATTCAGCAGATCCCAGCCCAATACTACTTGCATATCAGCCACGCAATCAAGGATTGGATAATAAGTAAGTTTCCCGTCAGACTGATTCACTGCAGCCTTGTATAAAATACCGGCATTCGAAGCGCACACTGAAGGGACTTTCCCTGTATCCGATGGCCGCGCCACAAAGTAATCTACTCGATTGAAAGGCATACGGGATTCGTCATTGGAATTATTGGGTTTATTTAGACCGTAAACAACATAACTAGGAGTATTAATGGAATAGTTACTGAATGCGTCCCCACTAAAAGGGAAATACAGCAAATGATTTGTCGGCTCACTCACCAAGGTCAATGTAGTACCGGAAGAATTTATTACGCGCCGAAGCAAAATAGCCCTCTCGCCGGTAACAAGGTTCTCGGCAGCGGACACCCATTGATTCGGCGTTACGACTCCAAGGTTATTATTCAGATAAGTCCACTTCTGGGCAGTTGCGGAGACACCTGTGGTCAACCCTTTGATGGTTAAATAGTCAGAGTGCTCAATAACCGTATATTGGTTGCCTGATTCGCTTGTAGCATCTTCAATACCATCTCCGACATTGTTACGAAAAACGAATGCTCTCGGTGGAGCGGTATTGCTTGTTTCATTATTATTTGATGCTGGTGAATCTGCTGCTTCACTATACGAAACAGGCGATGTCTCAGTAAAGAGGCCATAGCCTCCTTGCTGTATATCGTGCCGTAGCATTTCCAAGCCAATGACTCCCTCGATGTTACTCTCCTCGCTGCGAAAAACTTTGGCAGTCTGGGAGAGAATCGTCTTGAAGGCATCGCCAGTTATCATGATAACAACTATAAAAACGACCATCACGACAAGTAACTCAACCAGCGTGAAACCACTCTTTCCCATCATTATTCTTTTATATGTATTTATCATCACTTCGTTACCCGAGATATCGCTGATGCCGTTTGATGGGTATAGCGATTACCTTTATAGTGCCAACTAACCTCAACATTAAGCTCTTTGGAATTCGAAAATGAAGCCCCGGTACGAAAAACAGAAAAGTTTTTAAAGCCCCCCATCAGTATTTTGCGAGGTTCAAAAGTTGCGACCGAAGCTGTAGATACTAACTCAAACGGCCGGGAAAGCTGCTTGGACATCTCGCCATCAGCAACCAATATCGCTTCGTTGCGAAGCTGTGTAGCAAGGTTGTGGTACAAAGAGATATTGACTGACTGCAAAAGCCCCAACATTCCAACCATCAAAATCACTATTGCCACTAAGAATTCTATAAGTGTGAAACCTTTATCATCTTTGCACACAGGAACCTCCCCGCATCTGCCCAAGATTGGTTCTCATGGCCGATATGACGATACAATCGTAATAGGCGCCACTGTCGGTCGGATTGATACGGATTGTGTTCCATACAGATGTTACCCCACGTACATTGAACAGGAATACGACATCTGCTATTGAACTGCCACTTGCAGTAGCCATCGAGTAGCCAATGTTCTTGGTAAAAACTACTGTACCCCCTGAATCGTTCTGAGAACTGTAACTTTTAAAAGAATAGCCATTGGCCGAGCTGTTAATAACCAGACTGTGAGGTCTTTTACTATATATCGAATCAAGCCTGGCTTTATTAAGATCAGCCATAAGTTCGCGGGCATGACGCTCGATTTGGGCCTTGAGTTGCCAACTGTGAAAACCAGGGATGGCGATTGCCATAAGAATCCCCATGATCATCATTACCATGATTAGCTCAATCAACGTAAATCCATCTTCATTATATATAATTGTCATGTGTACCCTACCCTGACCCGATGCTATTTCTCTCTGATATGGAGATATTTTTTAGAGGGTGGCGGAAAAGAAACCAGCGACAAGCCTTGGGCGGTAGGAGGGACCCCCGAGATCGAAGACGACAAACGCCTCTGGTCGTAACGCTTATCATCAGGATTACTAAAAGCCGTTTCAAGTGAAATCTCGGAAAACGCCCCGGTAGAGACCTGAATAAGTGCCTTTCCCTTCATAGCTCTGGCTGGCGGCACCCCACCCGTATCGTATCTAACCGCCCAAATGAGTGAATCACCACCAAATTTACACAGATCGCCACTCGGCTTGAATGTCGTAAAAAAAACCGCACCTGACGGTGACGCTATTGGGTCGGTAATCATCCTTTCGGCAGAAAAGGTATCATCGCTGCCATCCAGAGCAATATACCAACCGGGATCCTTTACATTCAACGTTAACTGAGGAGCAACAGATGCCGAACCGGACTGATTTACCAATCCTGAGGGAGAAGCCGTAGTACAAGCAGGATCAATATCATTGTCCCTGCCACCAGGAACATCCAGAAGCGATGCGAATCTAGTTGACCGGTTTATCGTTGAATAACATGGCTCCTTGATTCCATACAATACCTGCTGATTAGAAATGTCATCGCCTTGATAAAAATAACGGCCTGTACCAAAATATATCCAGAAATTTTTATTCTTTCGGTCCTGAAGCTTAGAGACAGATGTAGTTACCGGCCCTATGCCGCTAATCAATGACGAGGCAACCCAGTCAAACGGATTGGTGCTTTCCTTGGTAGTCAACCTGACAACCCCGCCTTTGGTCCAAGTACCGGCGGAGGCATCTAACTGGGTATACCCGACATAAATGGCATCGTCGCTGTACCACCCATCATTTGCCGGAGTTGCACGATCGGTATCAACCCAACTTGTAGCCAGTGAACCGGCAAAAGCACTGGCTGGCAATGAGGAATTGTCGTAAAATTTATCGATCGTCCGAACCAGGGCGCCAGTGGCCAAATCAACAATAAAAATTCTCAACTGCTGATCGGATTGGCCCAGGAATTGACGCTTGACCGAATCAATCGGGCCGGTGGGACCATTTGCAAAAACAGCGAACCACCGGCCGTTTTTGCTGTGGTCAGGGCGCAGAGTGTCATTGCCGCCGGCATCCTTTATTTTCGCCGCTACCCGCACAATGGCAGGACCAGTGGTGGCAAATCCCATCTGTTCTACAGCGCTTGTGCTTCCCGGAAATTCCCACATATATGACGGTGAGGACGGATCGGTAACGTCCAACGCAAAGTAAGAGGAGTAACCGACGCCGGTAGCGGCCGATGTCCCCTTAACCGGCGTTTTCACACTGTCTGTCGGCGCGGTATACGAGGTATCGCCATTCCATTTGGCGGCCCCGCCAAACCCGGTACCGCCTATCAGAACAGTACGCCAGGTAGAGCCATCAACAGTTTTTGTACAATCCCAATAATTTACAGCAGCAGCGCAACCTGCAGGCTTCAGTAAACTGGCATCGACCAGATATGAAGACTTGTCGACGTAGTAGAGGTGGCAATAATTAGGTTCCTTTAAATAAGTAAGATAGGGAAGTGACTGCTTCGGAATAAAGCTCCATTCTTCCCGGCCAAGATCATCATTGGTAGTAGCAGGCTTATCCGAACCATAATCAAACCTGGCCTTAAGTGGATTTCCTGAATTTGTGCTCAACTCCTCAAGCACTCCTAGCCGGAAAGCATGCAGCATGCCGTCATTACCCCCAACAAATACCATGCCCCGACTCTTGTAATTGGCCGTTTGAATGAATTTCTTGTAGGTGGCATCGTTATATCCAGTAGGACTCTCATCACTGTATTGATTCAAATGAATAGTGGATATCAATTTAGGCGTTGACGACACTATGTCGCCAAGTTTCCAAACACGGTTACAACTGCTGCTGGCTGTTGCCTCCACATATGAAGAGTTAATGCCACAATTATTAATAGTCACTTTGCGATTCCGGTACTTGGTCCCGTCAGCATCAGCAACCTGATCGATCCCCAAGGTATAATTGATGATTTTAGCCGCTTTGCTGGCGTCACTGGTCTGCAGAAGGGACAAGAAAGAACTGTTTCCTGTAAGAGTTGCCACATTGGCTGTGTTGAATGTGGTCATTTTAGTAGTTGCATTATCAAGCGCTGCGATATCGGTGTGTGTATAAAACTTTCTGGGATCGGTGGCAGGATTTCTTCCCCACAACTTTCGGCCAGCCTTCCAAAGACTTTTGACCTTATCAGGATCAACCGTGGCATCGGGAGTTGCTGCATCAGGGGCGCCATCGCCATTTGTATCGGCGAATAATCTCACCTGCGTCTTATTCTGCAGCGAGTCGAAGTAAAACTGGGCAATTCTATCTTGCGTAAGATTCAGGGTTGAATCACTGACCGTATCTTCACGAATCGAAGTGCTCTGAAGACCTGGATCGATATAGTACCACATATTGTGCATCTCACCGATCCAGGCAGCCGATGTGCCGTTATCGAACTCCTTGGCGGGATAGAAAACCGCCTGCAAAAGACTATTGCCACTGCCCTCACTGTTGTTGAGGATTGAGGCCGCTGTGCCGGAGGAAACGCGGGCAAGTATCGCATCCAGGGCGGCTCGCAGACTCTGTTCCATCTGGCTGGGGTTGGTCACAAGAAAATAGTTGTCCGGCGTCCCATCATTATTCTTGTTCCATTCGTCACACCTTGAATTTCGCGTGGCAGATCCGCGAGTAGCCGGATCGCACGTGCTGTCGGTATAGGGAAGCCCATCTCCGTCTGTATCTCTAAAACCACCGTATTTGGCGGCATACCAGAGCGGAGGTTTCGGTAAGACGGCAGTAGTGGCAGTTGCATTGAATTTCATCGACTGTGAATCAGTGGTCAATTTGTTGCCTGCCCATGAGGAACCTGAAGGAGGCGAAGAGGTATGCTGCACAATCATGTAGGTCTTCGAATCATCACCCACACCGGAAATAGTGAATCCGAATCCGTTGGGGTTGCCGGCCGAAGAATATACCCTCTTGACCTGAACCCACACCTGGTCGCCAGTAAGACCTGCACCTGAACAGTTCGCATTGGTCGCCCCGGAAGCGCAAACAGTATATTCTGCCAGCACATCAAGATCATAGTCTGTCCCTCCCAAGTCATCGTAGGAGGTGTTGAATTTGACATATTTCAAATTATTCGAGGCATCGTACTCGGTATCCAAGACATAGTAACCAACCGTTGCCATGGTGGGGCAGTTGGACGTACTGTCCTTGGGGCTGATTTTCAGATTTGCAACCGTTGACCCGGCTGCGGTAGTCACGTTCGCAACGGTGAAATTGGTGTTGGATGTGCTGCAACTCCACCCATAACTGCTTGATACCGACTTTCCGTAAGGCATTACCAGAACCTGCTTGCCGGAATTGGTAGTAACTCGCATCTCCGGTACATTGGAAGTGAATGCCACCACGTAGGTCAGCACATTAGGGGTCTTTGAATCTGCGTCAATCGAGTTGTGGCCATAAAGAGCCACCGCCCCAGCATAATATGTGCCCTTTAGACCGCCTTCGGCCGGACACAGACCGCGGATATCACCAAAACCGTCAATCGTCTTGCCGCCGCAAGTACCATCGGTATTATCTCCGGAGGTAGTCCCTGATTCGCCGACAATAGCAGAGGTACCGAAGTTTTCGTTCTTCCAGATAGTGTCTGAAAGCGTCTTTACGTTCAAGCCGCTCAGATCTCCGGTAAAGCTGTTGAAAGCAGACCCTGGCAACTGGTCGTCGTCAAAGCTGTTGTAGACATCGGAGAAAACCAGATTGAAGCGCATGGAACAAGAAGGATACAAGCTTGCCGGCTTATCCCAATCGGGCTTGGATGCGTAGTTGCCGTTGTCACCGTTTGCGCCGCTTGAGATGTTAGAAACAAAATCTGAAGTAGGGGTCCCCTTGCCCGCCCAGTAACGCATGCCCTCATAGAGAATCTCGGCGATCGGGTTGCCCCACTGTGTGTTCAACGGGTACGAGGATTGAGCCTTGAACTGCTCTATTGACTTAATCAGAAGACCTTTACCACTTGTGGCTGAAACTTGAAGCAGACCGTTCTCTTGATTGGTCTCCTCGTTCATACTGTAGATATCTTTGCGAACATATCCGCCAGACTTTGGATTCTTGTAAGAGCCGGCAATCAATCCGAAAAACATGTTGCCCGCATTGAGGCATTCTCCCTTTCCAATCTTGGAACAATCCATGTCGTTATTACAGGCGGTATACATATCCTTGCTACAGACCTGGGCCTCTTTGAGCGTCTCGCCGTACAACTGCATGAGTCCAACCGGCCGGTAATTGTAAACTGAATTGGCACCATAGGCCTTGCAGTGCTTTGCTTCCCAGGTTGCATCACTGAGGAAACCATCGGCTGGATCGCATACTTTGGCCGTAATATTATAGTTGGCCCGGCCAGTGAGGGTGGCTGATTCAGCATTGCCATCGCCGTTCAGGTCGATCTTGCTATCGCCACAAATATCAGAATTGCCATCCACATTGATCCAATGCCAAGCCCTGAGCCCACCTGAAACGGTGACACCGCTGACCGCCGTAACATCAGGGATCACTTTGAGTTGCGAGATACTGAAGCCCCCTGATGTGGTCGTCCCGTTAACACAGAAAAGAGCGCGCTTGTTGTTGACCGCGATAGGGAAAAGCTTGCTGGCATCGCTACCCAAATATTCCTTGCCCCAGATATGGCCATCTTGCGGAATCCACTCTCCGCTGATCTCGGCATAGTTGGTGCCCATATCGTCTGCGGTTCGGAATCCGCCATAAATTACCATTTTGACAATGTCGGCCCTGGACATGGCCACCCAGTTAAGAAAGTTGCCGCTCCATGCCCCGGCACAGGAAATGGAATTTCCGTTACTATCCGTGCAGTTTGTAGTACTACAGTACTTGTCTGAAGTATGTCCGACAGGGATAAAGCGTTTTTTAGAATCGTAGCTGTAGCACTTATAGGAGTCAAAATAACCGTAGTAGTCAAAGGAATGCAGATAACCGGTCTCAAGCTTGCCATCACCATTGATATCAGATGCGTCATTGTACGCAGGATAATAAAACTTATGATCCTTACCCATGACAAACAACACCTGGGGAGGGACATAATTGGTCAAAAACGGAGGCTGGACGCAGTAATCGCCCATGGCAGGGCTATAGGTGCTCTGCGCTGGTGCTGCATACAAACTGGAGAAGGAACCAATCACTATTACGAACGCCAATATTAACATGCGAAAAATCATGTCAAGATATCTCATGTCAAAATCCTCGCGCTTAATGAATTTCTACCGTCAAAATAGATTTCTATTTACTTTCCAGCATCTTCTTTAGCGTCTCCGCATCACGCATGCCGACCACAACCTTGCCGTCCGGCATAACCAGGGTCGGCGTACCGGAGATGCCATTGGCGTTGGCAAACTTGATATTGGCTTCAATCCTGGCCTTGCTATCTTCTTTTGTCGGCTTAGGAACTTCCTTACCCTCAAAAGCCTTATCCAGCAGGTCGTGACTTTGTGTCTCCAGGATCACCCGGGCCTTGTCAAAAGATTGGGGATGCATGGCCAGCGGGTAGAGCATGATATAGATGGCAACATTCGGGTCGATCTTTTCCAATTTTAGCAATTCCACGTGCATCTTACGGCAATAGGGGCAATCCGGGTCGGTGAAGACATAGAGCTTCTTTGACCCTTTGGGATTGCCTATGACAACTGAATTATCCACCGGAATGGTCTTGGGATCGATAGAGGTAACCTGTTTCGGCTGGAACTGGTCAAGGGGATGTGACGCAACCGGTTGGAGTGTTTCCAGACTGAAGATAGCGCCTTGGATAATGTCTTTCTTGGCGTAATCCACAAAAATAAGCCCTTTTTTTCCGTCCTTTTCAACGAGCAATTCAAAAAAACCCTTTACCGGAGCCTGCTTTACTGATTTTACTGTTACACCAATCTTCTTAAGCAACTCATTGGCGTCCTTTTCGTTCAGCTTGTGGCATGCGGCACAATCAGTGCCATGCACTTCAGCAGCCAAAACAAACGTTGGTGAGGAAATCATTACAATAACGGCCAAGGCGATGAAAAGTTTGTTGAACATGAAAATTCCTTTCAAGATAAATGTCACGTGGGTGTTTAAGCAAAAACAATGCCCTAGACCATAGCACTCGCATCATACTGTTTTTTGAGCACTTTACCAGTACAAGCATCGCAGCTACGCAAATATTTCATACCACTGACAACTCAAACAACAATAGCTACGCAAGTTTTGCCTACTCAATCCCGAATTCCTTGAGCTTGTAGAGCAGCGAACGGTGGCTGATTTCGAGAATCTTGGCCGCCTGGGTGCGATTGCCACCGGTCTTTGCCAGTGCCTTGCGAATCAAGTCCCGCTCGATAGCATCTTCGGCCTTTTTGATCGACAGGTTCTCATCCGATGCCAATGACGGAGCACCGCCTCCGCTTATGCCAGTCGGCAGGCATTCCCGGCTTATAATGTTTCCTTCGCATAATATCATGCCCCGTTCGATGGCATTCTCCAACTCACGGATATTGCCGGGCCAACCGTAAGCCATGAGGCTGCGCATGGCTTCCGGCAACATCCTTACCAAGGGACGCTCCATGGCAGCCGCATATTTTGCCAAGAAATGGTCAACCAGAAGGGGGATATCCTCCACACGCTCCCTGAGGGGTGGTAGTTGGATCAAAAAAACATTCAACCTGAAATACAGGTCTTCACGAAAGCGCCCTCCCCTGACATCCGCCTCTAGATCGCGGGAGGTGGCTGAAACCACACGGACATTGATTTTGCGCGACGAGGCGGCACCGACCCTACGAATTTCTTCTTCCTGAATCACCCGCAGCAACTTGACTTGAAGCGCAATGGGCATCTCGCCTATTTCATCCAGAAACAACGTGCCTCCGTCTGCCTGCTCGAACAGTCCGGCCTTGTCACCCGATGCATCGGTAAAAGCGCCGCGTACGTGTCCGAACAGTTCGCTCTCCAGCAGATTTTCCGGGATTGCACCGCAGTTTACCGCCACAAAAGGTTTCCTGGAACGGTTCCCGATACAATGAATGGCACGGGCCACCAACTCCTTGCCGGTTCCGGATTCACCCAGAATGAGTACAGTGGTTTTAAGATCTGATACCTTGTGAATCTGGTCGAAAATTTCCTCCATCACGGCATTGCGGCTGATGATATCGCAAAAAGCGTTTTTCCCAGCAGCAACCTCGCGCAGACGGCTGTTTTCTGCCTTGAGCCTTTCCCGCTCTTCGGCCTTTTTCAACACCATCACGATCTCATCCTTCTTAAACGGCTTGGAAATGAAATCGTATGCGCCCAGCTTCATGCACTCCACAGCAATATCGACGGTCCCATAGGCGGACATCATGATAATTGGCGAGGAAACACCGTGTTCCAATGCCAGGGCAAGAAAAGCCTTTCCGTCCATCTCTGGCATGCGAATATCGCAAAGAATGAAATCATAGGCCTTCTCCCGCACCAACCGCAATCCCTCTGCTCCGTCGGCGGCAGTTTCAGCCTGGTACCCCTGGCGGGCCAGCATGACCGACAGCATGTGACGCAGGTTTTCCTCGTCGTCGATGATCAGAATATATTTTCTGTCTGTCATTTACTTGTCCCTTCTGCAGCAACCGGCAACCAGAGAGTGAAGCAACTTCCACTCCCTGGCTTGCTCTTGACGGTTATCCTTCCGCCAAATCCCTCGATGATCCTGGCTGCTATGGCCAACCCCAGTCCTGTGCCCTTGCCCGGTTCCTTGGTAGTGAAAAAAGGTTCGAAGATGCTTTTCAGGTTTTCTTCCGGGATTCCGCAGCCGTTGTCAAGAACCTCCAGCCGAACACCCCCATGCAGATGAGTCCCGTCGGCGTCCACGATCCCCCTGACGGCAATCTTGCCCCCCTCAGGCAGAAGGGCATCCCGACTGTTAAGCAAGAGATTTATCAGCACCTGTTGAAGTTGATGTTGATCGGCCAGAATCAGGGGCAGTGACTCCGCATACCAAGTGGAAACCTTGATGCTTTTAAAAACACCCTGCTGTGACAGCAGTTCTACGGATTCGCCCACCAGTTGCGGAATATCTACGCATTCGGAAATTTGGGCACGGGGACGGGAATAATCCAGAAGTCCCCGCACAATCCGGTCGATCCGACTGCAATCCATGGAAATGCGCCGGGTATAATCCTGAATGGCGGCCTGATCAGCTTGTTCACCGGCCAGCAATTCAGCGTAGCCCATGATCGAGGCAAGAGGAGTGCCTATCTCGTGGGCCATGCCAGCCGCCAACAAGCCGATTGAAGCCATTTTTTCAGAGCGCAGTGCTTCTTCCCTGGCTTTGCGCAACTCGGAATTTGCTTTCTCCAATGCTGCCACGTGTGCGCCCACTTCTTTATCTTTATTAAGGAGCGTTTCAGACATCTGATTAAATGACATGGCCAGTCGGGCAAGCTCGGAGCTGCCTGTGACGCCAACATGTTGGCCATACTGGCCACCTGTGATCTTTTCAGTTGCAGCCAGCAACCGGTTTACCGGTTTTACCACGATGCGGGAAAGAATGAATGCACCAACACTCAAAAGCAGAATAAAATCTATGGCAAAATATGCCATAAAAAGTTGACGGGATCGCTGCAGACGGGACTTTTCAGGCACCAGGGAAAGCTCCAACCCAGCCTTTGCCACCACAACTCCGTTACGGATCACCGGGGAAATACAGACAAACCCACTACCATTTGGCAGGACAAAATTGCCGGTTGTAACCTCGGCAAAGCCTGAAAACGGGCTATAGACATCTACATTGTCGCGGCCGGCGGTGTAGATGACCTTACCATTTGAATCCAATAGCGTAAGGCGGATGAAGGAGGCATCTTCTGCCAGCTTTTGGGCAAAAATACCTGCGGGAGAATTGGACTGGATTATACCATCCGGATAAGAGGGAATCGCATCTGGCAGTTGGCTGATGAAGGTGGCCAGGAGCATGCGGGCATGATCACCCTTTTGGGCATAAAGGTCATTGGCTGCAGAGCGGAAGGCGAACAGGCTGAAGAGTAGCCAGGCCATCAGAAGCAGGCAACTCAAAAAGGCCAGGATTGAGGCAATCAGGCTGGGCCGAAATGATGGCATACCCTTATCCGCCGCCAAGGGTGCTGAGGCTTAAATACCAATTAATCAGTTGGCGGCCGTAGAACACATACAGCAGCGCCCCAAAAGCCAGGTAGGGACCGAACGGAATAGCCAGCTTGGAATCTTTTTTCTGGATCAGCATCATGGAGATCCCCACTACCGAACCAAACAGGGAACTGGTAAATATGATGAATGGTATTGCCTTCCAGCCCAGAAAAGCTCCCATCATTGCCAACAGCTTGATATCTCCGCCCCCCATGCCTTCTTTGCCGGTCAGCCAGTGATATACATAGGCCACCAACAGCAAGCTGCCGCCCCCCAACAGGATGCCGATCAGAGAATTGAGCCAGCTCTGCCATGGCAAGAAGAACGAAAAGACAAAACCGAGCACAATGCCTGACAGAGATATTTCATCCGGTATAATCTGGTGTTCGATATCGATGAAGGTGATTACCACAAGCCCCGAACTGAACAGGAACAAGGCCACAAAAGAAAGTGTCGGGCCAAAACGGAGAAACAGCAATAGGGTCAGAATGCCGTTAAGCAACTCAACCAATGGATATTGAAGTGATATGCCCGCTCCGCAGCCGCGACATTTGCCTCTCAGCAACAGGTAACTGACAATCGGGATGTTGTCGTACCAGCGTATCCGATAATTGCAGTTGGGACAATGGGAGGGAGGCGAAACAATCGATTCTTCCTTTGGCATGCGACAGATGCAGACATTGAGAAATGACCCGACAATGGTGCCGAAGACAAATGCCAGCGCAGAAAAATAGTTATGAAGTGTAAGAAGGGTCAATCGAAACTCACTTCAAAGGAGCCGGTAATTGCACTCTTTAGATAGAGATCAACTTCGGATGCTTCCGAAAAGCCAAAACAGGCCGCAGTAATCTCCCTGGCACGTTCGATCGTGCAACGTCTCAGCAGTCGTTTGACCCTGGGAATGGACGATGCAACCATGGACAGCTCATCAAACCCGAGCCCCAGCAGAATGGGTAGAAACAGTGGGTCACCTGCCATTTCTCCGCAGATCGAGGCTTCGATACCCGCTTCATGGGCCGCGTCCACCACACGGCGCAACGAACGCAGCACAGCCGGATGCAGTGGCTGGTACATGTCTGCCAAGTGCTCATTGGAACGGTCAATTGCCAGGGAATATTGGATCAGATCATTGGTTCCAACACTGAAGAAATCGGCTTCACGCGCCAGCAGGTCCGCAATCACCACGGCCGAAGGGATCTCTATCATTATTCCAACCCGGATATTCCGATCAAAGGCAATTTCTGCCTGAACCAGTTCCTGCTTGGCCTCCTCCAGCAATGCCCGAGCCCGACGCAATTCCTCCAGACCCGAGATCATCGGGAACATGACGGCAACCCTGCCTGCTGCACTCACCCTCAGAATAGCGCGCAGCTGTTTTTTGAATTCGTCAGGCATGCTCAGCGCAAGCCTGATCGCCCGCATTCCCATGGCCGGATTTTGCTCGCCAACACGGACAACTCCTTCCAGCAGCTTATCTCCCCCGGCGTCAAGCGTTCTTATGGTAAGCGGATGCGGTCTAATAGCTTGCTGCATGGCAGAGTAAACCTGGTACTGTTCCTCTTCTTCCGGCATGGCAACGCGATTCATGAAGAGCATCTCGGTCCGGTACAGGCCGACACCCTCGCCACCGTGCCTGAGAACTGATTCACCCTCCTCGGCAACCTCCACATTCCCCTTCAGGAGTACATGATGGCCATCAAGCGTTTCTGAGGGGAGTACTGCTGCCTTGAGAAGCTCAGATTCAACATATTCGTAGTGCCGTTTGCGCTGAAGATAATCAAGAAACGTTTCCCGGTCAGGGTTTACTACGACTTTTCCGCTAAGACCGTCCAGAATGACCGGTGATCCGTCCAGCAAGAGATCCGTGATCCCCTCAACTCCGGCAACGGCCGGCAGCTCAAAGGCCCTTGCCAGTATGGAGGTATGGGTTGTGGTGCCACCGATTTCGGTGATTATGCCAATGATACGGCTGCGATCCATCTGAAGGATATCGGCTGGGGAAACATCGTGGGTAGCAATGATGGTCTGAGTGCCATCATGTGAGATTGGCGCCTGGGCCTTGCCGGTCATGTTGCAGAGAATCTTTTCTATGACTGTCTCAACATCGCTGATCCGCTCGCGCAGGTAGACATCCTCGATACCGGCAAAAAATTCCCGGTAACGGTGTATCGTCTGGCGCAACGCACCTTCGGCATTGATCAAGCCTGATTCTATAAATGCTGCGGTTTCGGTGAACAACCGTTCATCCGCCAGGATCATGAGATGGGTGTCGATAAAGAAGAGGTGCTCGTCACCGGTGCTGCTGATCAGATGATCTTTAAGCGTCTCCAACTCGACTCTGGTTTTGGCGATGGCACCTTTCAGCCGTTCGATTTCAGCAGCAACACCTTCCTGGCCCACTATGTACTCGTCAACGCGGGCACATCTGCGGTCAATCGTCCTCAGATTCCCGACTGCAATGCCTGGAGAGGCAGCGATGCCGGAAAACAGGCGCATGTCATTCTTCGCCAAATCCATTGGTTATGAGGTCTCCGATAGTCTGCATGGCATCTTCTTCATCGACGCCACTCACCGTCAGACGAACGGTGGTTCCTTTAGAGGCTGCCAGCATCATGATACCCATGATGCTCTTGGCATTGACCTCAACCCCCTCCTTGGCCAATTTGACCTCCGAGGAAAAACGGCTGGAAGTTTTTACGAGCAGGGCCGACGCCCTGGCATGCAAGCCGAGTTTGTTGACAATGAGAAATTCCTTCTGGATCATACAGGCAGTTCAAATCCTTTGCTGGTGATTTACCTCGGCATAATTTCAGCAGTCTGCTTCATATCACGACGATAGGTGGCAGTCAAGTTGCGCGAACTTTGCACCTGGTTCATTTCATTCAAGGTTTTTATTGTAATTTGTAAGATTAACCCCGAACGGATTACTGCAATTCATATTCAGACATCTTTACGAAACGGAATCCCCTCCGTTTCAGTTCTGGCACTGCGGCAATGACCCCGGCAGCGGTATCCCCTTGCGGGTGGTTCATGTGCAAAATCACAATATCTCCTGGCACCGCCTTGAGCAGGGCTGCTTTGACCTGGTCCGTGCGGTAGGTCGCTCCGGCATCGCCAAGGATAGAGAAACCGATCACTTCCTGACCCAAACGATGTGAGACGGCCACTGCCACATCATCATAAAAAGCGGTCCCGGAACGATAGTAACGCGGCCTTTTGCCTGTAAGCGAGGTAATTTTCCGGGCATTGCCCTCTATTTCATCAACCAGTCCGCTTAAATCCTTTGTCCCTTGGATTCCGTAGACGCTACGGCCGGAGACGGATGCCGGCTTGTGTTGGAGACCATGATTGGCGATTTCGAACAGTGGATTTTCGGCCAGCATCTTGAAAAGAGCCGGATTGGCGTCGATCCAGCGGGCATTGATGAAGAGGGTCGCGGGTATGTGCTCCTTTACCAGGAAGCCGATAAGGGTCGCATCAAAGCCGCTACCCTTGGGACTGCCACAGGCATCCAAGGTAAGAGCCAAAACCTTTTCCGAAGTTTTCAACCTGGTCCGGACACCTGTAACCGTTTCGCCCCACTCTTTGGGTTCGCGACCGGCAAACTCGACAGCGATCCTCTCCTTCAGCGCCTTGTATTGTTCTTCCGCACCAGGGGTCGCACCGGACTTAGCAATGCTCAAAGATGACGAAAGGCTATTATTTTGCCGAAGACCGCGTTGTTCGCACACAGCTGTTTTGCTCCACACCATGCATAACGAAGCGATACAGATAGCAGACAGGGTAAAAAACAATCGATTGGCCATGAGTATATCCTTATTTTAACCAGACCAACAAGCAGCATGGGCGAAGCAGATCCTCCTGCTTCGCCCATGACAACATCATATTTAAAAAATGGCCGATGCTATTTGAGGAATTCTCCGGCTATGATGATCCCCTCGCGACCGCTCTTGCGCAACTCGGCGGCAAGTTCCGGCACCCCCAAACGGTCGCGTTTGGAACTAAACTCTATCATCATCGGAAGATTCACTCCGGTCAAAACTTCTATCTGACCTTCCTTGAGAAAAGACATGGCCATATTGGACGGCGTACCGCCAAACAGGTCTGTCATGATTATCGCGCCCTCTTTGCTAACCTTTTCCACTGCGCTCACTACCTTGGACATGATCTCGTCAGCCCGTTCATCAGGCGCTACCTCGACCTGTTCGCAACATTCGATCTGCCCGACAATCATTTCGGCCGACCGAATAAGTGCACCAGCCAAACCTGAATGTGTTACTAAAACCAATCCTGTCATTACTGCCCCTTTTCTATATCGCGATGTGTTATTCGCACCGTTGATAATATTTTTTGCAGATGTTGCGCCGTGGCTTCGGCCAGGGCAACAGAGCGGTGCCGTCCACCGGTACAACCAATGGAGATGGTCAGATAAGATTTGCCTTCCCGCTGATATGCGGGCACAAGCATGTCAATCAGCGGGAAAAAATATTCCATAAAGGCAGCCGTCTCCGGCTGGGAAATGATAAAGGTCCGAACTGCCTCATCCAGCCCTGACAGTGCCTTGAGATCCGGCACAAAATAAGGGTTGGGCAGGAAACGCACATCCATAACGATACTAGACTCCATCGGTATGCCATATCGGAAACCGAACGATTGTATCTCCACCAGTAGCGGATTGCTTCCCTCTTCACCCCGTACAATACGAAGGATGAAGTCCTTTAGCTGATGGACATTGAATTCGGAGCTGTCGATAATTCGGGTGGAAATTTGCCTCAGCCCGGCAAGCCGTTTCCGTTCGATCCTGATCCCATCGCTGACGGAACAGTGTTCATCGACCGGATGACGACGGCGGGTTTCTGAAAAGCGGCGCACGAGTGTTTCATCAGATGCATCAAAAAAGAATATCTCGATGCTATGGCCAGTCTTACGAATTTTTTGAAATGCGTTTTCGTAACCTTTGAAAAATTCGCGGCCGCGAATATCGGCCACCAAAACAATGCCTTTGAAACCTTCGCCGGACTTTTCTATAAGCTCGACAAACCGCTTGAAAAGACGTACCGGCAGATTATCGATGCAATAGTATCCCTCGTCCTCTAACGCCCTGACCGCAGTGGATTTTCCTGAACCGGACATACCGGTAATGACGATAATGCGCATGCCTACTCCACCTCGTTACCCAAGGGACGCACCTCCATACGCGACAACAGGCGCTCCTGGAAATCGCGGGCTGAGTGGTAGCCCATCCCCTTGAGAAGGAAGTTGCGGGCCGCTACTTCAATGATCGACCCCATGTTCCTCCCGGGGCGGACCGGTATGATAATATGTGGCAGCTCTACGCCCAAGATGACGCTCCTGTGGTCGTCCAAGCCAATGCGATCGTACTCGTGACTTGGGTCCCATTCGACCAGTTCAAGCAGGATGTCGATGATTTTTTTCTCACGGATTGATGAAACACCATAAAGATCTTTGATATTGATGATGCCAAGTCCGCGAATCTCCATCAGGTGCTGAATGGATTCGATGGACTGCCCCACCAAGGCAGCCGGCATCTTCTTCTTGATATATATCATGTCGTCGGCCACCAGGCGGTGTCCCCTGATAACAAGATCAAGGGCACATTCGCTTTTGCCGATGCCACTCTTGCCTGTCAGGAGGATACCGACCCCCATAACATCAACAAGCACGCCATGCAGATGAGTAGTCGGCAACAACCGTTCTTCAAGAAACTTTGTGATCAGCGAGATGAAGGTAGACGATTGGTGATGAGTATTGAGAACAGGGATACCAGCGGTTTCGGCTGCATCAAGGAAAAACTGCGGTGGGACGAGTTGCTTGGTTATGATAAAGCACGAGATCGGGAAAGTGCATAACATCCTGACACTATCGATCGCAAGCCTGTCATCGATCTGGTTGAGATAGGATATTTCCGTGTTGCCGAGCACCTGTATCCGATCCGGATGCAGGTGCTCGGTATAACCAGCCAGCGCCAGACCAGGCTTTTGGATGCGTGAGCTGAATACCTGATTGCCAAGTCCCCTTTTGCCCGTAAGCAGGGTCAGTCCGAGGCCGTATTCGGTGTCATCCAGTAACTGCTGTATTGATAGGCTGATTCCGTCCACGGATTAACTCCGTAAAGACCCCCGCAGGGCGTCTTTACCTATGACCGATGCGGCTCAATAAGGCCGTAGTTGCCATCTTTCCTGCGATAAAGAACATGAATCTCGCTGCTAACTGAGTCGGTAAAGACAATGAAGTCCTTATGGAGCAGATCCATTTGCATCACTGCCTCATCAACCGACATAGGCTTGGCGGTTTCAGTTTTAGTCCTGATTACAACCGGCTCGGTATTGGCTTCGATACTTTCGGCCTGGAAAATTTTCTTGGAGATCTGGCGGCCCCGTTCTTCGCCATTGGGCTTGTGGGCCTTGATCTTTTCCTTGTAACGCTTGAGTTGACGCTCGATCTTGTCGATTACGGCATCCACTGCGGCATACATGTCGTTTGTGGCCTCAGACGCTTTGGTATTGACTCCTTTGGCACTGATGACAATCTCTACGATATGGCGTATCTTCTTTTCGACCGCAAAATAGACCTGAGCGCTGGTAGGTTCGTCTATATATTTTGCTACCCTTTCAAGCTTCTCCTCGGCATATGACTTTAGGGAGTCACTCTGCTCCATGTGTCTGAATGTTGTCGTTACCTGCATACCTTCCTCCTCGTGTGGTTATTATGTGTTGAATTACCCCATGGAAAATGAGGTTAAAAGTGGCGCTTCCGTTCCGATGACGAACCGATTCTCAGCAATTCTCGGTATTTGGTAACAGTGCGCCGGGCAATATTGACTGTCTGCCCAAAAAGCATTTCGGCAATTTTCTGATCTGAAAGCGGTTTTCTTGGGTCTTCCTTTTCTATGATCTCCTTGATGCGGTTTTTGACGCTCTCCGAGGCGACAAAATCACCCTCACTGGTGGAGAGGCCGCTGTTAAAAAAGTACTTCAACTCAAACATACCTTGTGGGGTCTGCATATACTTATTCGTAGTAACCCGACTGATGGTGGATTCGTGCATGCCGATATCCTCAGCCACGTCCCTTAATACAAGGGGCCGCAGGTACTCTATGCCGCAGTCCAGAAACTCCCTCTGAAATTTGACAATACTTTTTGCCACTTTGTGAATAGTGCGCTGACGCTGCTGGATGCTCTTGATCAACCATTGGGCCGAGCGAATCTTCTCGCTTATATACTCCTCAGCCTTGGAGTCCATGGAACCATTACCGCGAGCCTCGGAGTAAAACGGGTTGACCTTCAGATTCGGTAAACCTTCATCGTTCAGCATTACCACGTAATCATCGGCAATCTTGTAAATAAAAATATCCGGGGAGATGTATTGAACATCCTCTGAGCCATAAATCCTGCCGGGACGAGGGTCGAAACCGCCAATTATCTTGGCTGCAATAAGAACCTGGTTGAGATCAACTCCCAGATCCCTGGCAATCTGTTTGTACTTGCGTGTTTCCAGATCTTTAATATGATTGAGCAGGATTTTTTCGACAACACTCCCCTGCATCCCCAAAAAACGGGCCTGGATCAGAAGGCATTCCCGCAGATCACGGGCAGCCACACCAGTCGGGTCAAACTCCTGGATGCGTTCCAGAACCGGCAACACCATATCTCCACCTACAGAACAGGCTATGCTGACTTCATCCAGTGAGGCGCGTAGATATCCTTCCTCATCGATGTTACCGATAATTTCTTCCCCAATTATGATCTCATCTTCAGAAAAATGCCCCATGTGAAGCTGCCAGAGCAGATGATCCAGTAGTGTACCTTTACGGGTCAATAAATTCTCAAAGGAAGGGCGTTCATCCTCGCCGCTGTATTGCTCGCCAGAACTGTAGTTGTAACCGTCAAGGTAGCTGTCCCAATCACGCAGGGTATCTTCGCCAGTTTCAACCTCATGAAATTCATTTTCCTGTACGCTCGGCTCTGCCTCTTTCTCAGCCGCTTCCAGCGATTCTGCTTCACGGATGTCCTCGACTTCTACAGTCTCCTCAAGGAGCGGATTTTCCTCCAACTCCTGACGTACCACGTCCTGAAGCTCCATTCGAGTCAGCTGAAGCAGCTTGATGGCCTGCTGCAACTGGGGTGTCATAACCAGCTGCTGGGTCATCTTCAGTTGTTGGCGCATCTCCATTGCCATACTGTTTCCTACCGGATGATTTTCAGATATATCAAACTAAATCAGAGATGGAAATCATCGCCCAGATAAATTTGCCGTGCCTTGCTGCTGGCAATGATTTCATCGGGGGTCCCGAATTCCAGGACTTCGCCGTTACTGAGTATGTAGGCCTCATCACAAACCCCAAGGGTTTCACGTACGTTATGATCCGAGATGAGGACCCCTATGTTTCGTTCCTTGAGTGACACTATAAGGTTCTGGATATCCGCCACAGCAATCGGATCGATGCCGGCAAATGGTTCATCCAACAGCATGAATGTCGGATTGGTTATCAGTGCCCGCGCAATTTCGACCCGACGTCTCTCTCCACCGGAGAGCGCATATCCTTTTGATCCGGCAATATGAGAGATGCCGAACTCCTCCAGCAGCTCATGCATTCTCCGCATACGGGCATCCTTGTTGGGCTCTACCGTTTCCAGAATGGCCAGAAGATTATCGGCCACCGAGAGTTTGCGGAAAACCGAAGCCTCCTGGGGTAGATAACTGATGCCCCGGCGAGCGCGTTGATACATGGGCAGATCGGTTATTTCTTCTTCGCCGATAAAAACCTGGCCCCCATCAGGCCGGGCAAGCCCAACCACCATATAAAAGGTGGTAGTTTTACCTGCACCATTCGGACCCAGCAATCCAACCACTCTGCCCGCCTCAATGGATATATCAACCCCTCTCACCACGTGACGACCAGCGTAGTTTTTCTTCAGTCCCACAGTCCGGAGCCGGATTATTTCAGCGGGGACCAGCATTACCCTTCCTTGCCGGTTGCTGAATGATCACCTCGACACGTTTGTTGGGGCTGCCTTGACCAGATGCAACACTTTTATCCTCATCAATGATGTAGGTAATGATATTCGCGGATATGGTATCATCACCCTGCATAACCTTAGGATTGCCGGTCAGGGTAATACGCCCCAACCTGCTGTCGTAAACGGCATGGGCTGCGGTGCCAAGACGGTTTTCATGTACTATGCGCACGTTACCGTCTGCTTCGATCTTTTCAACATCCTTTTTGCCTTCGGCATAACTGATGGTAAGCTTGTCGGCATAAATGGTGATATCACCCTGCTTTGCCACCACGTTACCACTAAAAACGGCTGTTTTGCCCTTGTTGTCAGCCGACATTTCATTGGACTTGATTGAGATAGGTTGGGTCGAACGATCTTTGCTTTGAGTTTTTACGTCAGTGGCAGCCAGCAACATGGGAACTGCCAAGCAAGACATGAAAATGACCAATATTATTATCTTAAATATATTCATAGGATTAACTTCGATTATCCCAGGTAATAGGTAATCTCCACAAAGAGGAGAGCAGGTTCGGCATCAACGTTTTTTTGCTGCCGCTACAGTGGCATCGATTGACTTGAGAAATTTGGCTTTCTGGTCTTTCACATCCAACTCCATCCCTGTGGCAACCAGCGTCAACCGCTGCTGTTGGAATTCAACCTGTTCCGCTGTTCGAAACTCCGACTTGGCTGCAAGATAATCAATTGATTCGGTTTTAAAGCGAGCTCCGGAACCGGTTGTCATGTGAACCGCGCCGCGAAGCTTGACATCTCTGGTTTTTGTAGAGTATTCGCCTTTGGAAGCCTCCACGTTTATGTTACCTGCAGAGCCGGAGTTGGCGAATTCCATCCGAATCCCGTCCAGAAAAACCAAATCACCGCTTTTACTGTATTCAGCCTTCTCAGCAACAAGCTCCCACACAGGTGTACCATCACGCATTTCAGTAAAGCGGGCATTATGTAAAGCCACGTCTATGTTCTGGGGAAGCTGAAGATGGACCGATTCCAGCTGGGCCTGTTTAGAACCCTTCAAGGAGATGGTGACCACGATGCCTATGATCGCCGTCGTAACCAGAATGGCCAACACAAATCTGATATTCCCAAGCGATAACATAGCGTATCAACTATAACATCGTGTCAATGGGCTGTCCAGCAAAACGTGCGACATCCAGCACTTTTGGCACAAAGCTTGAATACAGTTACAATTCATATCGCCGGGAGACTTCGTCCCATACACCACGAGCCTTAAGTATCAGGTCGCAAACCTCCCGAACCGAGCCCCTGCCCCCCCTTAAGGAAGCAGTATAATGCGCAACAGCCTTTACCTCTGGAAGAGCATCCCGTGGTGCAGCAGCAAAACCCACTTGGCGCATTACCGGTACGTCAATTATATCGTCACCCATGTAGGCGATCTGGCTGTTATCCAGACCGGTCTTCAACTTAACGTCCTCATAACTTTCCAGCTTTTTCAGTGCCCCCTGATAGACCAGGGCAATGCCCAACTCCTTGGCGCGGATATCCACCACAACTGAAACACGGCCAGTGATGATACCGACTTGAATACCATAGCGCTGTAGCATCTTGATCCCATGGCCATCACGCACGTTGAAACATTTTGTTTCAAGACCACTGCCGTCATAGATGATACTGCCATCGGTCATGACTCCGTCCACATCTAACAGCAGTAACTGAATATTTTTAAGTAGGTCGTTCATCAGGCAATCCCGGCTTTCAATATGTCATGCAGATGGATAATGCCGCAAGGAAAAGAGCTGTTTTCATCCTCGAAAACAAACAGAGATGTTATGGAATTATGCTCCATGATTTGCAGCGCCGCAGCCGCCAGCTCATTGCGCTTTATTCGCCTTGGATTAAGCTTCATCAGCTCGGCAGCCCGCTGCCCAAGGATATCGTACCCCTTCTCCAATGCCCGCCGCAAATCACCGTCAGTGATAATACCCAGCAGAGAGCCATCTTCGCCACTGACACCGGTTACCCCTAGCCCCTTGGAAGTGATAACGAACAGAGCATCTTTCATCAATGTCTGGTCTTTAACGATCGGGATTGCCTCGCCGGTGTGCATCAAATCTTCCACGCGGATAAGCAGCTTTTTCCCCAACGAACCGCCTGGATGGAAGATCGCAAAATCCTCGGCCCGGAAACCTCGCTTGACCAGCAGAGCCACTGCCAAGGCATCCCCCATGGCCAGAGTAGCGGTAGTTGACGCCGTCGGCGCCAACCCCAGCGGGCAAGCTTCCTCCTTTACCGACACATCAAGAAAAACATCGCTGCTGCGAACCAGGGCAGAAGCAACATTCCCGCACATGGCCACCAAATGCGCCCCCAAACGTTTGATCACAGGCAGAATTCGCAACAACTCCTCGGTCTCACCACTGTTGGAGATGGCAATCACAACATCGCCGGTCATAATCATCCCCAGATCACCGTGAATTCCTTCAGCCGGGTGTAGAAAAAAGGCCGGCGTACCGGTAGATGCCATGGTAGAGGCGATCTTCTGGCCGATTAAGCCGGATTTGCCCATACCGCTCACAACCACGCGCCCCTTGCTGGCCAGAATCAGATCAACAGCACTTTCAAAAGACGTGTCGATACGCTCCACCATTGCCAGAAGCGCTTCCGCCTCGGTCCGTATAACCCGTTTTGCTTCTTCCAGTAACATACCCTGCCCCGCTTCGTTGTCAAAGATACTGCATCTCATATTTGTAGTGGATAAAAAAAGCCTGAGATGCGCACGGGTCACATCTCAGCCGAGTCAGTAAATACCAAAACAAAAAAAATAGCAACAACCTGTGATTGTTTCAGACGGCAGATCACCTCTACAAAGGCTCCGTGCCAATGTCATGTCTTGATTTATTTTCTTTTATCGGTACTATGTTTGCGCTTTCTCATCGCTGGTATTTTTGCACATGAATACAAAGAATCTTCAAAAAACCAATCAGCAAATATTAAAAACACTCAGGAGAATCCCATGCGACTCACTCCCGCAACAGAGCTAGAATATCGATGCAAAAAACTTCAGGACTACATGGCAACAGAAGGACTGGACGCAGTGATAATAGTACAGAATGCCGACCTGTTCTATTTCACCGGCACAGTACAAAGCGGCAATCTGTATGTACCTGCCCACGGACAGCCAATTTACATGGTGCGCAAGGAAGCCAGCCGGGCCAGAATGGAATCTGGACTAAAAGAGGTCGTGCCATTCGGGTCAATGAAGGACATCCCGTCCATTCTCGCAACCTATGGCTATCCAGAACCGAAAAGGATCGGCCTGGAACTGGATGTGATGCCTGTAAATTTCTTTGAGCGTTACAAGAAGATATATGCCAATGCCGAATATCTGGATGCGACACCGCTTATCCGCAAGGTAAGAATGATTAAGTCTCACTATGAAATTCACCTTATGAAAGATGCAGCAGACCAGGTAGACCGTGTATACCGTCGGGCCAAAGAAATAATACGTGAAGGCATGACCGATCTTGATGTGGCAGCCGAACTGGAGTTTACCGCCCGCAAGGACGGTCACCAGGGTCTGGTGAGAATGCGCGGATTCAACTCTGAACTGTTTTATGCCCAGATCATCTCCGGCACAGACAGTGCCGTGCCTGCATATGTTGATACCCCCTTGGGAGGGCTAGGGCTGAACCCATCATTCGGTCAAAGCGCCGGACTGAAACGTATTGAACGAAATGAGCCGATCATTGTCGACTTTGCAGGCTGCGTGGATGGTTACCTAAGCGATCAAACAAGGGTTTTTGCGATAGGTGGTATTTCCGACCGCATGCGCAAAGGATATGATGACATGCTCAGGATACAAAAGCACATGATGGAGATCACCGTACCAGGTGCCAGCTGGGGGGCAGTCTACGAAGATTGTCTGGCACTGGCGCTGGACCTTGGCTACGCCGACAGTTTCATGGGCGCCAAAGGGTCCCAGGTATCCTTTATTGGCCATGGGCTTGGTATCGAGATCGACGAATATCCCTTTATTGCCAGAGGCTTCAAGGACATGACACTGGAAATTGGAATGGCATTCGCTTTTGAGCCAAAAGTGGTCTTCCCCGGCGAGGGAGCCATCGGAATAGAAAACACCTTTTACCTGAGTTTGGATGGCCTTAAACAGCTTACCCATTCCAGCGACGAACTTATAATTCTGCCCAGTTAGTCGTGTTAAATTTTTTTGTTGCAATTTATGTGTGCTGTCGAGTATAACAGCGATACCCAATTGTATACAGTATCCTAAAAAGAGATTATCACATTGGGTAAACATACGATATTACATGTGGTTAGCACAAATCTGCATGTTTAATATCAATTTGAGTATCAGCTAGCTTCACAGGAATTAATGCAGAAAAGAGCACATAAGTACCGATTAGTAAGGCGTCACGTTGATCTCAGTTCAAACCACCCCACGAAAGGAGAGTAACAAGATGGCATTAAAAGAGACGCTCAAACAGAAGATCGAGGAGTTCCGCCCCCGTACTACCAAACTCGTGAAGGAATTCGGCAAGGTCATTATCGACCAGGTAACCATCGACCAGTGCATCGGTGGCGCCCGCGACATCCGCAGCCTCGTGACCGACATTTCCTACCTGGATCCACAAGAAGGCATCCGCTTCCGCGGTAAAACTATCCCCGAAACCTTTGAAGCTCTGCCAAAAGCTCCCGGTTCAGACTATCCGACCGTTGAGTCCTTCTGGTACTTCCTGCTCACCGGTGACGTCCCCACACAAGCTCAGGTGGACGAAGTCGTGGCAGAATTCAAAGTTCGTCAGGTAGTTCCCCAGTATGTATTCGACGCAATCCGCGCTCTGCCGAAAGAGAGCCACCCGATGGTCATGCTGTCGGTCGGTATCCTTGCCCTGCAGAAAGACTCCAAGTTCGCCGGCTTCTACAACTCTGGCAAATTCAACAAGATGACTGCCTGGGAATACGTATATGAAGACGCCAGTGACCTCGTAGCCCGTATTGCTCCTATCGCAGCATTCATTTACAACCTGAAGTATCGTGGCGACAAGCAGATTGCTGTTGATCCGAAACTGGACATGGGCGCCAACTTCGCTCACATGATCGGCCAGAGCGAGCAGTACAAAGACGTTGCCCGTATGTACTTCATCCTCCATTCCGACCATGAATCCGGCAACGTTTCAGCTCACACAACTCACTTGGTTCACTCTGCCCTGTCCGATCCTTACTATGCATACTGCGCCGGCCTGTGCGGCCTTGCCGGTCCTCTGCACGGCCTTGCCAACCAGGAAGTTCTCGACTGGACCATCAAGTTCCAGGAAAAATACTGCAAAGGCGTCGAGCCCACCAAAGAACTCGTCACCAAAGCACTCTGGGATACCCTCAATGCTGGCCAGGTTGTTCCGGGTTACGGCCACGCCGTTCTCCGCAAAACCGACCCGCGCTACATGTCACAGCGTGAATTCTGCCTCAAAACACCTGGCCTCAAAGATGATCCGCTGTTCAAATTGGTCGCCATGATTTTCGAAACCGCTCCTGGCGTTCTGACCGAGCACGGCAAAGCCAAGAACCCCTGGCCGAACGTTGACGCACAATCCGGCGTTATCCAGTGGTACTATGGCCTCCGCGAGTGGGACTACTATACTGTCCTGTTCGGCGTCGGCCGCGCACTGGGCTGCATGGCTAACATCACTTGGGACCGCGGCCTCGGTTACGCTATCGAACGTCCTAAATCTGTTACCACCCCGATGCTGGAAAAATGGGCTGCAGAAGGCGGGCGTAAGCTGGCCTAGTAATTTTAATCACATTCAGATGCAATCAAGGGGATGCGGCAACGCATCCCCTTTTTTTATTTCAAGCTTGCAAAAATCTAAAAATACGGTATAAAAGATAAAATTAGTCTGATTTGATCTTGCCGTAGAAAACATTAAATTCAGGAGGAATAATGGTTACATCAATCAAAGGAACAAGAACAGAACAGAATCTTCTCAAATCCTTTGCAGGCGAGAGCCAGGCCCGCAACCGCTACACTTATTTCGCTGCCGTTGCACGTAAAGAAGGATACGTGCAGATTGCAGAGATTTTTGAAGAAACAGCCAGCCAGGAGAAAGAACACGCCAAACGATTTTTTAAATTCCTGGAAGGCGGAGAACTGGAGATAACAGCCTGTTACTCAGCCGGCAAGATCGGCAATACCGCTGAAAACCTGTTAGCAGCCGCCAATGGCGAACTGGAAGAACATTCGGTCCTTTATCGCGATTTTGCCGCGATAGCAAAAAGTGAGGGATTTACTGAAATTGCCATTGCCTGGAATGCCATATCGGTAGCAGAGAAACAGCATGAGAAACGCTATCGGGATCTCTTGGCAAATATTAACAGTGATCGCGTTTTCAGACGTGATGAAGACGTAGTCTGGCGCTGCCGCAATTGCGGTTATCTTCATACCGGTAAAACAGCACCCGAAGTATGCCTCGCCTGTATCCACCCCAAGGCCCATTTTGAGCTTCTGGCGGAAAATTGGTAATATATCAGCCTGATTTCAGGCCAACCCAAATCATAGGAGGAGTAACCCATGCCGAATCTTTTAGAAATCTACAAATGTGAATTATGCGGAAATATCGTCGAGGTCGTCCATGGCGGCGGCGCTTCCCTGGTATGCTGCGGCCAAGAAATGACATTAATGACCGAAAATACTGTTGACGCAGCCAAAGAAAAACATGTACCAGTGATCGAGTTTGTCGATAACGGTGTCAAGGTAAAAGTAGGTAGCGTGCCCCACCCCATGGAAGAGAAGCATTACATCGAATGGGTGGAGATTGTGGCCGATGGAAAGGCTTACCGGCAGTTCCTCAAGCCAGGCGAAGCCCCCGAAGCTTTTTTCCCAATAAGCGCCAAGACCATAACTGCTCGCGAGTACTGCAATCTGCACAAACTCTGGTCAGCAAAAGCCTGATCGTTTTCGTTATTCAACTGTCAAACGGGAACCTGCCCAGGGTTCCCGTTTTTTGTGCCTCGTCACTTTACACCAGCACCCTGCTCATGTATCATCGCAACTGATGAAACGAATCCTCAACCTTTACATAATTCTTGAGATTGCCTCACTTTTCCTGCTCAGCATTACTGTCTTCACATTGATCCTGCTTCTTGGTAGGTTGATCAAGCTGACAGATATGGTGATCTCCAAGGGAGTGCCCCTTTCCGAGATCAGCAGGATGATTGTCTACCTGATGCCGTCATTTCTGGTCTTCACCATTCCAATGGCATTTTTGCTGGCTGTTTTGCTGGCTTTCGGGCGGATGTCAGCCGACAACGAGATCACTGTCATGAAAGCCAGCGGCATTAGCCTGTTGCAGCTCATGCCACCGGTTTTATTGTGCGGAGTAATTGCCACCCTTATAACACTCTCAATCAGCACACTTGGTGTACCTTGGGGCAACAGTGCCTTCAAGGATTTGAGTTTCAGGGTATTGAAACAGAACGTGGCACTCACCATCCGTGACAAGGTTTTTTGGGACGATCTGCCCGGAATTGTGCTCTACACCGACCACTATGATGAAGCACACCACACACTCAAAGGGGTTATCATCCATGATGGCCGTGATCCAAAACGGCCAATGACAATATTCGCCTCTGAAGGAAAGATCGGCAGCACCCCAGACCAACAGGACATCTGTCTAATCCTTTACAATGGCAGTATCCATTCCGCAGGCAAGGATGATGAGTATCGGCTCGTCAAATTCGGAGAATATGTCATGAAAGTTGGTGGGCCTGGCAAAGGGGTGAGTACCGGGCGTAATGAACTGGACATGGGAATAGGCGAGCTCCTGCAACAAACCAATAACCCCGCAACAGCACCATCAACCCGGCTAAAGATGCAAACTGAGCTGCAAAGCAGATTTGCCTTTCCTTTTGCATCGTTGGTATTTGGCGTAATAGCAGTACCTTTGGGGTTGCAGAATCGGCGCTCTGGTAAATCGGCCGGATTTTCCACCAGTATTGCGATCTTACTGATTTACTATGTGCTGCTGTCACTTTTGCGAACCCTGGCGGAAAAGGGCAGCATCCCACCTACCCTGGCACTCTGGCTACCGAATATGATCTTCCTCTCCCTTGGCTGGTACATGCTCAGAATCTCGTCTCAAGAACGGAGCATGCCGACCTTAAAATTATCATCATTGCTGAACTTGATAAGGCCAAGCCACTGAAATGAACATCCTCAATCGTTACATAGCAATTATCTGGTTGCGTCTGCTGGCACTCTGCCTTTTCAGCTTCGTTTCCATTTACCTCGTGTTGGACATGATGGACAAGGTCCCCCGATTCATTCGGGCAGGAGGCTCCATAGGCAATATCCTGTTTTTTTTCATCTGCAAACTGCCGGAAATGATTGGCCAGACAGCATCTTTTTCAATCCTCATGACCACCCTGCTTACGCTTGGCATTCTGTCCAGAAATAGCGAGATCATCGCCATGCGCAGTTGCGGTGTAAGCTTGCTGCGAATATCACTGCCAATGCTTTTGCTCGGTGTGGCCGCAAGTGTTTTGCTGTTGTTAAATGCCGAATTTGTCGTGCCAGAGAGCTACGCGCGAATGGATTACATAGAGCGGGTTGCCATCAAGAAGCAGAATGTCAACACCTTCTTCAAACAGAACAACATCTGGTTCCGCTCTGACACCATGATTCTTCAGGCGCAGTTATTCGAGCCAAGCTCGAAAATGCTCAAAGGGGTCATTATCTGGAATCTGGACCCTTCCATGACCCCTCTCAACCGTATCGATGCAGAAGCGGCTGAATTCCAAAATGGGCACTGGATCCTTCTAAAACCCCATATCAAGGACTTCAGGCAGGGGCGTGGCTATACTGTAATTACTAAACAAAAAATGGATTTAGCACTGAATCTTAAGATTGATGACCTGCGGGTTCTGGACAACAATGCCGACAACCTGAGTTTCAACAAACTGAGAGAATATGCCGACAACCTGCAGCATGGCGGTTATCCTGCCAATCGGTACCTGACCATGATGCACACCAAGCTGGCTTCTCCATTTGCGGCCTTTGTAATGGTAATACTGGGAGTACCATTTGCACTAAGAAACAGCCGTTCTGGAGGATTGGCCCTAGGTATCGCGGTCAGCATCGGCATCGGTTTCACTTATTTTGTGGTTAATGCGGTGCTGCTTTCATATGGCCGAAGCGGAGTACTGACGCCATGGATAGCGGCTTGGGGAGCAAACTTCCTCTTTGTGCTGGGAGGCATCTGGATAGCGATGACCGTTAGAAACTGAGTTGCATTAGCTGCATTTCCTTAATGGGGATACATAGACCAGTTGGGGGGAGGAAAACATGTGCCATATCCAACGACTAGTGAAAATACAGAGTCAGGTGACCTGCTTGTGCCTGATCTTGATCTGCCTGATATACAACAGCCATGTTTTAGCTGCTGAACGACCAAAACGGGTAAAACCAGGGACATCGCCTGTTACAACTACTTCAACACCCACTATTCTCAGCATTATTCCAGCACAAGGAGAACCAGGGAGCAAAATTACGATCTTTGGTTCCGGTTTTGGCGAAAAGGCCAGCGCTTTTCTGGGCAGCATTGAGATCCCGGCCAAGGTTACAGACGGTAAACAGCTTGAATTCACCATACCCATGCTTGATGCGGGATTGTATGCCCTCTATCTAAAACGGGATGATGGCATCACCGGGCGAACATACAATTTCACGGTCTTGCCGCTGCGACCGGAATTGAGTGAACTTTCGCCAGACCACATAAGCTCCTGCGCCCAAGGCAGAGATCGGGAAATAAACGCCCTTGGTAGAAATTTTTCGAAGAATTCATTATTGTTTTTAGATGGCGCCGTCATAAGAAGCCGCTTCGTTTCGTCGGAAGACATTGCCTTCACCATTCCTCAGATAGTGGGTGGGCTCCATCAGGTCGCTGTCAGAAACGGACCTGACAACGCCTCGGTCACAATGGGCCTGACCATTGAAACAAGGCCGGAGATCAGCCAGGTAACGATAGGAAACGAGTACGTGAACTACTATGAGTTGATTATCGATGGGAAAAATTTTGACCAGAATTCATCGCTCTACGTGGATGGGCAACGTATCGGTGGCCGTGGTGGCCAAGATGTCGCCGAAAGGGAAAAACTGATCTATGTTGACTGCACCAGACTGATATATCAGCGTTACCCCTATTCTCCGGTTAATAAGGACTTTCGCATCCTAGTAATGAATAGTGGCGGTGAAGGGAGTCAGGTTGTAAACGTCACAGCACCGTAAGATATGCAAAGGCGAAACGAGTTTCGCCCTGCACTGGGACTACCTTTTCCCCCAAATTGTCAACAAGGCCGGGAGAAAAACCAGGAAAACCGCCACGCTGGCGACCATGCCCAAGGACATGACGGCTCCGATACTGAAGACACCCTGGTGATGGGCCACCATCAAGGCACCAAAACTGAACAAAATTGTCAATGCGTTGAGGAATACTCCTATTCCTGAACTACTCGTGGCTACCTGTGCTGGCGTCTCATTTCCCTGACGATAGCGATTAATGATGTAAATGGCCGAATCAATCCCCACACCCAATATCAACGGCAAAACAATGATATTGGCCGAGTTGAATCTTACCCCGAACACCCACATACCGCCAACCATCAGCAACAAACCTATCGCAAGAGGCAAAGAGCCAATAACGGCAAATCTGATACTTTTGAAATTGACCAGCAATATTACAGCAATTCCGATAAAAGCATAACCAAATGCCTTGAGATATGAATCACGGAGAACTGTCAATGATTCATATACCATGATCGGTTCCCCAGTGGCATTGGGTACAATCGATTTAACCTGGCGTACAAACTCTGACAAAGGCTCACGTTCGAAAATCTCCTTTTTGGCGGCAACCTGTAACAGCCATTTCCCACTTTTGCCGGCAAAACGCTGCTTCAACTGTTGCGGTACATCAGCCTCACTGACAGGGGCTGCATTCAAACTCTCCTTCATCATTTTCAGTTTATCAGGCAGTTCGGCAAACATGCTGCCCTGAAAATCGCGCAACATCCCTGCTGCGTTGTTATTCTTCTCCTTTTCCAGCGAGTTGAAAAAACCATCCAGAGTTGTCAGGAAGGCTCCCACCGGTTTGGCTTCTACCATATTGTCGGCAACAAGAACTTTTTGCAATTTCTCTACCCGGTCTCGAAAATTCTCAAAGACCGTAGGCAGCTCCATAAGCCTTAGATTCTCCTCATACGGGACGGGCTTGACTTCCGCCATAACCTGCTGCAGCGCCTCCAACTCGGATAACTTGGCATGCTGCTGATCCGGAACCAGTGATAGCAGGCTGACGACGTGATCCACGGCAGGCATTTTCTCCAGCCTTTCCGTCAACTGCCTGGCTTCGCTCCCGTTTCTGGCCATGACTACCGCAAAATAACCTGAATTTTCCTTGCTGCGCATCAATTTGTAAGCATATTCAACCGATTGCAGTCCTTTGGCCTGCAGGTTCATCAGGTTATAGTCAAATCGCATCTTCATGACAGGATAGACACACAACAGTGACAGTACCAAAATAGCGGCAATCATCGCACGGGGGTTTTCAAACAGTAGGCGTAGTAATGGGTGGTGATCAACGGATTGGGACTGATTAACCTGGGTTGCGCGCCCGTTTTTGCGAAAGCGCTCCAGCAGGACCAGCATAGCAGGTAGCACGGTGAAGGTAGCTATGACACAGATCACCACGCCACCGGCGGCGATAATTCCCAATTCCGCAATCCCCTTGAAATCGGTCAGGACAAAGGTGGCAAATGCCAGGGCCACAGTGGCGGCTGCCATGATGATGGAGCGAATGTTAGCATGAAGACCTATTTCAATGGCAGCCATGCCGCTTACACCGTTCTTCAGCTCCTCCTGGTAACGAAGAACTACCTGAATACCATACTCGATCCCTAATCCGATCAGCATGATGGCAAAGACCATGGAAAGGATATTGAGATGGCCTATGGCGATAGTTGCAAACCCGAAAGACAGACAGATGCCGACTATTAAGGAGACCATCGCCGCAATCACGTTCAGCAGGCCGCGGAAGGCAAACAGCAGCAGGATCACGGTGAGTGTCAAAGAAAGAACAGTGGCGATCTCCAGGTCTCGCTGGCTGGTCGCCATTTCCTCGTACTCCAGGACCGGGACCCCGGTCAGCCCTCCGGTAACGCCCTTGAACTCAGGCCTGCTCAAAATTTCATTCAGGGCTGCGCGGGCAGCCTTGATCGATCTTTCCGATGCGACAAAACTGCTCTGATCCTTGATAGGCAGCATGGTAATAACCTGTTGCTTACCGGCATTTTCAAGCATTGACGGCTTGGCATTTCCACCTTTGAGGAATGAATCCATGGACATGCCGCTGCTTTTACCGTCAAACCCCTTAAAACCCTTGTCCAGCGTTGTCAACATGAAAGCAAGACTCTTCAAAGTCTCAGGATCTTTATGTGCTAGATAACCGTCGATCTGGGTAGTGAGGCTAGTGAAAAGCGTTTGAACAGATGGTGAGGAGGCTAAATCTTTCAGGACCGGAGCGGCCATGGTCAGGGTGGCGCGGAGTTGCCTGATATCTTCCAATGGCATGAACAGCAGGCCGTTCTTGCGAAAAAATGGCATCCCGCCGGGATAGAAAACCTCGCGGAAGGCCGCCTTATCCTTCTCCAACCTTTCATAAAGAGCATCCGCAGCACGAGTCGATTTTTCCGCATCATCGGATTCGATCACGGCCACTATTTCTTCCTGGTCTCCAAACTCCTGGCGATAGGCTCGATAATCCACCTGAAAGGGCGCATTGCGCGGCATCAAATCATCGCGCCCGGTCATAAACTCCATGTTATTTTTTGTATATATGACAGAAATGGCCGATAGCAGCAGGGCTAGAGCCAGAATAAGGCGCGGGTATCTGGAAACGACAGCAAACAGGCGGCTGGTTTTTTTCAGGTTGGACAAAACAGACTCCTTGAAATTGATACGAATTTTTATGAATATACCGCTACCGGGAAAAAGTCAATCTTCACCGGATATCATGCTAAACCAAATTTGGAGGTACAATGCAGACTGCAGAGATTTCCATGACCACAAGCCGTCGAACCAGATTAGAGCCTATCACCAAACAGATAGCCGGAGTTATAGCACAAAATAACTGGCAAAATGGGATAGTTACAGTATTTGTTCCGCACACGACAGCCGGCGTGACCATCAATGAGAATGCAGACCCTGATGTGGCCCGTGACATGGAGTGGTTCAGCGACAAACTAATCCCGCAAAGCTGCCATTTTAGGCATTCCGAGGGAAATTCCGACGCCCACATCAAAGCCAGCTTCTTTGGCTCATCCATTCAAGTGATTGTTAGGGACGGGAAATTATGGTTGGGGACCTGGCAGGGAATATACCTCTGTGAATTCGACGGTCCACGAAATCGCAGGATCTTGCTGGCGTTCACGGAGTAATGCGAAACACATTACTTTTATTCAAACAAATAAAGGCCCTGGCAATGCAGGGCCTTTATTGTTTCATCGGACAGATAATTCCATGAGCTCTTACATGGAGTTATGGTCTTAGTTGTTGCCGGATGGGGCCAATTGCGGGGCCACGCTTTCGGCTTTGCGATCTTTCAGGGCGAAAGTCAGCAATGCCGCAAATATGAGCAGACCGCATGCGGCATAGAAGGAACTGGTAAAATCACCAGATGCAACCTTCAACATCTCGGCGACACGGACCAGAACGAGACCACCAACGCCCCAAGCTGTAAAGAGGCAGCCATAGTTGATACCGAAGTTTTTCAAGCCCCAGAGATCTTTGGCATATGAAGGGAAGAGACAAAGATTGGCGCCATAATTGAAGCCGATGAAAGTTGCAAGCAGAACCAGCAGAACCGCATTAGGTGCACCTGTGGTTATAAACACCGCGGCAATCATCAAGGCCGCCTGGAAAAGACATACCAGGAGAAGGGTCGTGCGTCTGCCAATCTTGTCGGAGAGTACGCCTGCAACAACGCGCCCACCCGCATTGCCAACAGCCATGACAGCCACTGCGATGAAAGCACTTGTGCCCATGCTCTTTTTGGCCAAGCCGGCAACACTGCCGATAACCATCAGGCCCGCACCAGCGCCGATAAAATATATAGTCCAGAGAATATAAAACTCAACAGTGGACAATAATTGTGAAGGTGTCAAGTCAACAGCTGCTGCTTTCTTGACAGCAGAGCCAGGGGCGGGAGCACCACCGGGCACATAACCCTGCGGAGGATTAATGAGCAGATTGGAAAGGCCGCACACGACCACGGTGAATCCAATTCCCAAATAGAGCATCGAATTTTGTATCCCGAATTTGCCGAGAAGAAAACTTGCCAGTGGAGCGATGTAAATCGGTGCAAGGCCGAAACCGGCAACAACGATACCAGCAATCATCCCGGTTTTTGCCGGTGGGAACCATTTGAGGGCTGGCGGGGTTGCAGAGGAATAGCCAAACCCCATGCCCATGCCGAACAGCACGCCGAAACCAAGAATCCACAAAGCATAACTGTTTGTTTGAGAGCAGATGATAAAGCCGCTCCCAACAAGCACGCCACCAATCATGGCTGTATACCTGGGACCGATCTTATCCTGCAACTTGCCGGCGATGATCATGGCAAAAGCGAACAGGAGACATGACAACGCATACGGATCGTTAATTGATGCCTTATCCCAGGCAAAGGCATCAGGGCCGCCTTTCTTGATGGAGTCCGATATCGCTGATTTGAAGATACTCCAGGTGTAGAGGATGCCTAGGGCAAGATTGATGCCTGTCCCAGACAGAGTGACTATCCAGCCTTTGTTGGTTTCTGTTTGCGCCATTGTCCTACCTCCTCATTTTTGTCGGCATTTAGCCCGGTTTTAAACTTCCCTCTGTCCATGTCTAGCGTGGTCTTTGTGTAAATCAATCAACTGTCTTATCATTTTCAACAATTATATTTTCTTGGTTGCTGGCTTTAAATAAAACCCTTCAAAAACCAATACAAATCTGCATTACCACCCAGCGTTTTATAATTTTTAGCACATCGTTATATTGCTGTCAAATACAATTCACCATCTTTCATCACCACACCCAATATTGACATTTTTTATTACGTTGTTTGATTTTTGTCAACACGTTTTTGCAATACCGCGATAACATGCTTATGTTACGCGATTTTTTAGTTATTTTACAACTCATATTTAGTCAGCAGAAGCAATCAACAAACCCCGCCATATGCCTGTTTATAGTGTTTGATAGAACTTGATGTTGTTTGTTTTTTGAATTTTAATACGACGTTCAACCCTATTTTTTTCAGCAACTTAATGCCCGATATAAACAGTTTGTTTCAATTCGTTTTATTCTCAATTACAACAGCAGCAATAAAATCAAAACACGCTTCCGTGATTTAGCGCAAACAGACATTATCTCTCTGTATTCTGTTGCCTTGATATTCAAGACCTATGTATCACTGCCGGGGATTAAATTGATCGGGGGCTCTTGGAACAAAATGGAGTGTGTGCTAAAGTGGACTAAAAATTACTCTTGGAAAATTAGTTACGGGAGCTTGAGTATAAATCAATCATCGATATTTTTTTTTCGATGCTCAACCACACTATTCTCCAAAGCTACCTCACGGATAATTTTTTCTGCCTCTTCTTCAGTCAAACCCACCCCTGGTTTATTCCCCATCCAGTGGGTAATTTCTTCTTTCGGAGGATCCAAGAGCCTGGGAATCGAAGGGCCTGAAACAAAGCGACCATTGACCAAGAGGGCTGCCTGGAAGACACCTTCTTCCTTGACGACGGCAAACTCGGCCTTCATCCCATTGGAAAGGATTTTTGTAAGAATTGTGCGCTTATAAAGCATGGTTCAGTCTCCGTCGTATTGATTTGTTGTTGTTATGGTGCAAGCCTAAGTGAATCCAAAATCAAAACTTTTGTTTTATATTGTATATCAAACATATAATTAAGGCCAACCTATGACTGCATCTTCTACTAAATACATTATTTCAGCAATGCTCGACAAGCTCTGCAACAGCCACCTGCACGGCAAAAAGGAAGTGCTGCGTCTTTCCGTAATCGCACTGTTGGCAGGAGGGCATATTCTTATAGAAGACCTGCCGGGGCTTGGCAAGACCACTATCGCCCTGGCCCTGGCCGGAATAACCAATCTAACTTTCGGCCGTGTGCAATGCACCAGTGACCTTCTTCCCTCAGACATTACCGGACTATCGATCTTCAATCGCGACGAAGGACGTTTCACATTTTTGTCCGGACCGATTTTCAACAACATAATTTTGCTGGATGAGATCAATAGGGCCATGCCACGTACACAGAGCGCAATGCTGGAGGCCATGGAGGAGCGACGTGTAACGGTTGAAGGGACAACACATCTCTTACCCGACCCATTCATGGTATTCGCCACACAAAACCCTTCCGATCAAAGCGGCACCTTCCCTCTGCCCGAATCACAGCTCGATCGCTTCCTGCTTTGCACCGGCATCGGCTATCCACCAGAACACTTGGAGAAAGAGATCATCATGGGGGGCGGCATTCGCGAAAAGATCAGTTCCATCAAACCAATGGCAACCGCTACCGACATCCTGGCCGCGCGCCGTGCGGTTGCCGAGGAGATCTACCTTTCCGAGAAGGTGGTTGCCTACATCTATACCCTAATAGCGGCAACCCGCAACCATCTCCAGATCCAAACCGGACTTTCCACCAGAGCCGCCATCAACCTTGCCCAGGCAGCGAAAGCCGCAGCTTTTCTGGAAGGGCGTGATTTCGTAGCGCCCGAGGACGTGAAAGGAGTTGCAGTTGCCGTCTGCTCCCATCGCCTGATCCTGCGGCCGGAATACGAAACCGCCCACCGAGGAGAACTCCTACGCACCATAATCGCCGACATACCGCTACCTTTGGCCTGAAGATCAGCAAGTCCGGGGCACTCTACATCACCATCACCCTCCTGCTCGGTTTCTCTGCGGTTAACACCGGGAACAATCTGCTGTTTCTGATCGTGTCCGGACTTTTGGCTTTCATGTCCGTCACCGGACTGGTCGGCATGATGAACATCAAGGGACTCGACCCTGATATCCAGCCACCGGAGGAAATCTTCGCCGGCATGGCATCTACTTTCAAGTTGCGGATCAGAAACACCAAGCGGTTCATTCCTTCTTTTCTAATCAGGGTAGAGTGTTTCGGGGGCCAGGGAGTGACCATACCTTTGGTGCCCAGGTCAGACTCAGCCTCCGGAAATGTGACCCTTACCTTCACCGAGCGTGGACATTCAGGCATCGGGCAGATAATAGTCAGCTCCCCATTTCCGGTAAACTTTTTCACCCGCTACTGGATTTTTGCGGTTGACAGAGATTTTGTCGTCTTCCCCCGCCTCATCCATGGTCCGTTATCCGGCAACGGATTGGAAAAACGGACGTCGGGAAGCAGCATCCACCATGGGCGGGGACTGGATGGCGAATTGGAACGGATTTCAGCCTACTCCGGCAGCGAACCGCTCAGAATGATCCATTGGAAATTGTCCGCCCGCAGCGACGATTTATTGGTAAAGGTATTCGGCAGTCAGGCCACCATGCCACTGATCATCGATCTCAACGCTCAACCAGGGCAAAGCATGGAAGAGCGAATATCCCGCGCTGCCTGGCTGGTAAAGCACTGGGTGCGCAATAGACCGGTGGGACTCAAGTTCGAAAACCGTATCATACCTGCCGAAGCAGGCCATCGCCACGGCCTGAAATTGATGACGGAACTGGCACTTTGGGGTAAGGATGACACAACCTAGAAACTACAAATATGACCATTGCTTCACCCATCAGTCAAAAATTGCATAACAGAAAATTCTGAGCCTGGGATGCATGGTTACCATCCATGAATTTACTACTAGCTAATATAATCGCCAGCCTTTCCTATGCCATTGCACTGTGCGGAATCGTGCCGCTTTTCCCATGGCTGACCACCACACCTCGATTGGCGATTATGGCAGGCATGGCTGCCGGCATCTGGCAAAACTTCCGCGGAAACTGGCCAACAAAAAATTGGGCGTATAATGCCGCCATTGTTCCGGTCTTCCTGTACTACTCACTCCAGTACAGCCGCGCCAACCCGATCCAGCCAGTGGTAAGCGTGCTTGCCATTATGCTGGCCATCAGGCTGGGCGGTGAAAAGAGCGGCCGCTACTACCTACAGATCCAGGCCTTGTCGCTATTCTGCCTGGCGTCTTCATCTCTGTTCGACCTTAGTCCGGCATTCCTTATTTATCTTGCCTTAATGCTCCTGATGGTTGCTGTCGAACTGGTATTGTTAACCTTTTACTCCCAGGACAGCAGTATGGTGCTGAGCCGCGCAGACCTGCGCCGGGTTGTGGCGGCCGGGTTATTCATGCCGCTTGCATCTCTGCCGCTTCTGGTCATCTTATTCCCCATCTTGCCCCGCACCCAACTTCCCCTCTGGAATTTTCTCTCCCCGGCCATTGCCCGTACCAGCGGCATAGCGGACAAGGTAGAGCCAGGCAGCAGCGCAAACATCGGAGAGACCCCTGTTCTGGCATTCAGGGCTGAGATGCCCCACCAGCCTCAAGCAACCTTGTATTGGCGAGGCACGGTTTTTAACAAAATAGTCGGTAATCGTTGGGTTCGTGACGAAATGATGCCGTTTGAACGGATAAACTCAACCGGTCCCCAAGTCACCCAGTCCATTTATCCCGAGCCAAGTTTGTCCCGCACCTTGATTGCGCTGGACGCTCCTACCGCTATATCGCTCCGAAGAATCAGGCGTACGTCCGACAATACCTATATACTGTTGGGATCTGCTACAAAACGGCTCAGTTACAAAGCAGAGTCGAGTACCGTCGGCATTTTGCCGGTTGCAAATAATTTCAAGCACGATTTCTACCTGCAACTCCCCGCAGATATTCCGCCCCGCATCAGGCGCCTGGCAGATGGCATCCAGCGCCAAGGCCACAGTGATGCCCGCCGAATCGAGCTCCTGGAACAATATTTCCGTAATGGGAATTATCGCTATTCCCTTCATGATCTGCCAACAGGAGATCACGCCTTGGAAAAATTTTTATTCGACAAAAAACAAGGGCACTGCGAATTCTTTGCCTCGTCCTTCGCATTGGTGTTGCGAGCCGCCGGGGTTCCGGCACGACTGGTAGGAGGCTACCTTGGTGGCGATTACAACGAAATGGGGGGATACTACCTGATTACCGAAGACAAAGCCCATGTCTGGGTTGAGGTCTTCATAGCCGGCAAAGGATGGATGCGGATCGACCCGAGCGGCTTTGCCGTAAACGCAGGGGCGATCTGGGGAGGTGCCCCCAAACACAATCTGTTCAGGAAGATGCAACTGGCGTTAGATTCATTAAACCACGTATGGAATCGCGCCATTATTTCATACGATTTTGAAAGTCAGGTTGATGCCGTTCGCAGGGCGGGTAAAAGCCTCAAGAAACTAGATCCGGGAATCGCTTTAAAGATCGTCTGGCCGGTTGTAATATTATTTGCCGTATTGATCGCAGCATTCTTCATCATAGTAAATCGAAACAATTTGCAGTGGCCATCGCGTGAAGAACGCTTGCTACGAAAATTCTACCACCGGCTTGAAAACGACTGCGGCATCAAAGCAAAGCGCAATCGGCAAGGATTGTACGAATTAGCAGCCATTAGTAACAACGAAAAAGTCAGGGAATTTGTGGATATGTATGGCGGGGTGGTTTATCGAGATCGGAAGCTTTCGGCAGATGAATACAAACGGCTGAAACGAAAACTTAAAGACGGTTTTGACAAAACATTCCAATAATAGGAATCAACAACTGCCCAATTCAACAAACCTTGAGCCATACACTCCACCAGAGCTGCAATAAATAAAATGTGCGTGCAACTGACAAAATCTCATCATGATTTAAGAGGTTTCCGTAAAACTTGACGTAATCAATCATTCAATGTATGTAATTGAATGTTTAAATTTTAACCATGTTCGAATAAAGGTTCAGCATGCATTTGCGTCTATCCCTCATTGCCAAGATCACTATTGCCACATCCCTCATCCTAATCGGATTCATGTGGACTCTCGACTCTATTAACTTAAAATATTTCAGAAATATCATGACCGAGTATGCTGTTTCCAATGCGGAGCAGATCGCTGAGATTATCAATCAAAGTGCATACGATGCCATGATGAAGAACGACAAAACCCAACTTTACGAGGTTATAAGCCATATTGGTGAGAGTAAAAGCATTGAGCACATCCGCCTGATTGACCGGGAGGGAAAGGTTGTATTCTCCAGCACCAGGCAAGAGATCGGCATGATAATCACCAAGAAAGCCGAAGCATGCCAGATGTGCCACAAAACCGGTAATCCCCGACTCTATGCACCGTCAATGCACCGCAGCCGCCTGTTCACCACAGCCAGCGGCAAAGAGGTACTTGGACTAACAAAAGCCATCTACAATCAACCCAGCTGCTCCACGGCTTCATGCCATTTTCATCATAGCGAGTACAATATTCTGGGAATCCTGGACATTTCAATCTCCCTAGAAAACTTTTTCCAAAAATCCCATGAATACCGCATGCAATTCATCATCATGACCTGTATTCTGCTGCTCCTGATAGGCATCTTGCTTACATTTCTTACCCAGAAGCTCGTCAATCGCCCTGTACAGCGCCTCGTTCGTCACACCAACCTCGTCGCTGACGGTGACCTGGACGTTAGGGTTCCGGTTGACTCTCACGATGAACTAGGCGAACTCTCCGATACCGTCAACCGGATGACTGAAAACCTCCAAAAGGCCCATGAAGAACTCAAAGACTGGGGGATAAGCCTGGAGCGAAAAGTAGAAGAGCGGTCGCGCGAAATTAAACAGATTCAGGCTCAACTCTACCGTTCCGACAAATTGGCATCGCTGGGACAGCTGGTGGCCGGCATCGCCCATGAGATCAACAACCCTTTAACGGGAGTCCTGCTCTTCTCTTCCATCGTCAGTAGCGACAAGCGTCTTGATCCGGCTCTCAAGGCCGATTTGGAAAGGGTTATCTCCGAAACCAGCCGTTGTGCCGATATCGTCAAGCGCCTCCTGGAATTCTCCCGCGAAACGGTTGCCCATAAAGAATCACTTTCATTCACCGTGATCCTTGACAAGGTTGTTGCCCTTATGAACCAGCACCCTTGTTTTCATGGCATTAATATTGTCAAAATCTACTCCCCGAATCTCCCTAACATAATCGTGGATCCTGGCCAAATACAACAGGTACTGATGAACCTGTTAGTCAACGCATGCCATGCCATGCCAGGTGGCGGAACTCTTTCACTCCACACCTACATGTCGCCTGACAGCAATTTTGTGGGTGTGGATGTCATTGATACCGGCTGCGGCATCTCCGAAGACGACCTTCAGCGGATCTTTGACCCGTTTTTTACTACAAAATCTGATGGGACCGGACTAGGGCTCTCGATATCCTACGGAATTGTGACAAATAATGGTGGTAAGCTAGAGGTAAAAAGCAAAGTTGGCGAGGGGACGACCTTTTCGATTTTGCTACCTGTGAATGACGGTAACCAACCGGAAATTCCGACTGTATAACATCAGTTACCGTTTGTTTTATTTTTCCATCTGGGCCTTTACTGAGATGCCGAGACGTTTAAGCATGCCCTGAAAATTTGGCCGCAGAATCCCTGTTTCTTCAGCAGCCCTGGTTACATTCCAATTGTTGCGTTCCAACGCGTTAATCACAAAAGCCTTTTCAATATTCTCAACCGACTTGCCCCGGATATGCCGCTTCATCTCCTTGAGCTCATCGGCATTGGTAGGAATGTATCCTCCGAAAGCAGGAGTATCTTCCTCAGCCGAATCAAACAGTTCAAGGTCTTCCTTGTGTATGATATCTCCTTCTGTCAGAACAACGGCACGTTCAATGGTATTTTCCAGTTCCCGCACGTTTCCTGGGTACGAATAGCTCTCCAAAAGCGTCATTGCATCAGGGGCAACACCACGTATCTCTTTGCCTATTTCAGCCGTGAATTTTTTTAAAAAATGGCTGATGAGCAGCGGCAGATCCCCCTTGCGTTCACGGAGCGGCGGCAATTCTATCGGAATGATATTGAGGCGGAAATACAGGTCTTCCCGAAAATGCCCTTCAGCAACCATTGTCTTGAGATTTCGATTCGTAGCTGCAACCAGATGAATATTGATAGGAATCGGCTGGGTACCGCCTATTGGCGTCACCTGCCTTTCCTGCAGCACCCGCAAGAGCTTTGCCTGCGTTGAAATGCTGATGTTAGACACCTCGTCCAGAAAAAGCGTCCCACCGTCGGCCACTTTAAAAAGTCCCATCTTGGTTTGAATGGCGCCGGTAAAAGAGCCTTTAACATGCCCGAACAATTCACTTTCAAGAAGATTTTCGGCCAGAGAGGTACAGTCTATTGCCACGAAAGGCATATCGCGCCTGGGGCCATTATTATGTATGGCACGGGCCACGAGCTCTTTGCCTGTACCACTCTCACCAGTAATCAGCACAGTGCTGTCGGTAGCGGCAACCTGCATGATCCTTCGGTAAACTTTTTGGATTTCCTTGCTCTCACCAACAAACTGGTTAAATCCGTGATGACTGCTGATCTCTTTTTTGAGATAGAACTCGTCGAGGATTACATTCCTTTGTTCAAGTGCACGTTCAACTTTTTCATTAATCTGATCCGGGGTAAAAGGCTTGGCGATATAATCAACAGCGCCATTTTTCATGGCATCTACGGCCGTATCCACAGTGGCATATCCGGTTATCATTATGACAGGCACATCGGGCTGGAGTGTCTTGACGGCTTTCAGTACTTCAATGCCGTTCATGCCAGGCATCTTAAGATCGGTAATGATGAGGTCAAATTCCTTTTCCTGTAGGAGCTCTACGGCTTTGTGACCACTTATGCAAGTAATCACCTCGAAACGCTCACCATCAAGAATCCTTTGAAGCCCATCCCTTACCACTGCTTCGTCATCAACAACCAGTATTGATATCCTACCCACGCCTGTTCCCTTTCGCCAACAATGCTTAAATTACCTACAATTTGATTTTAATGTCGATTGAATCAGGAGCCTATAATCAACCATCTCTGATTCTAAGTCAATGATTTCCTTCCCAGAAACATATTATAACCCCTCAAAACCCCGGAAGTTATTGTGATGTGTATATTTATTGAATACATGTATACAATATACAGGTCACCGGCATATAATATACCGAAATAGCGCACGAAAGCCTCTTTCAGCGTGCAAAAGACCAAAGGTTGTAGTATAAATCTCCTATACATTAACGCCTAACCTGCTCTCTTCCAAACCTGGGTCAACATGTTTGCCCATCGGTTATTACGTCTACTATCAGCTAGTTGCATAGTATTGTATCTGAACAAACCGCTTTGGCACAACCAATGCACTCATAAATTCCGAGCAAACGAACTTGAGCGTTCGAAGCTTGATCAATACTAATCGCCGAATTAGCTACCAACTAAAAATCAGTCAGCCATAGCAGCCTTCTAATCAAATTTGCCCGGAAAGAAGAGTACAGTGAAAGTCATGCCAGTATTGCCAAGGTTTCTTCTGATCAAAACCTCAACGGCATCAGCTTCGCACAACCATGCAAACTCAGCACAACAAAAGATCAAGATTCTTTTCGTGCCTTTCGCCTGCCAGATCAATCCCTTTATGTTTATCACTGGTCCCATGTTCGTTAATTTCGTTCATTGGGCACTACCATCACTCAATAAGAAAACCAGAATTTGCTTTAACTGCATTTACCGGAAACAATTCGCTTAAACGCTAAATGGAGACATTTCCTTCGGGGTGTGCGGGGGTAATATCATGCAAGAAGGAATTCTCATTGTAGATGAAGACAAGGACTGCCGCAAAAAGATGGCTGAAGTGTTTACTGAGGCTGGATACAACGTAACTGTAACCAACTCCATTGCGACAGCGCTCAATGGCGTTCTTAAAAAAACCGCCCAAGTGGTTGTGATTGGTTCCAATTTCGATGAGCTAACAGCGGCCGACATAATCCCGCTCCTGAAACAGTGCAACCGGAAACTGACTATTATCCTTATTTCTGCAGACACAAACCTGCCTTTAATGAGGAGACTAAGAAAGGAGGGGATTTTTTATCACGCCCTAAAGCCGGTCAATGCCCAAGACCGCGAGGAAATAAGGCAAGCTGTGCAATGTGCTTTGGAAAATCAGCGCCACAACTTGTAATGATTAAGGCAAACTTTTTATTGTGGCACAGAATCTTGCAAAATCAACAAGAGTAATGTTACAGTTAGTAAACACACATGTTGGAAGGAGGGGAATAAATGAGGGGTATTATTACCAGTACCATACCGATGGCCATCATCATGTTGTTTTTGCCAATTGCGGGAATCGCTTCGTCCGCAACACCTCAAAATGAACGCTGTATCAAGTGTCACAGCAACAAAGAGATCGCAGCAAAAGACGAAGGTCGTCTGTATGTTGACCCAAGCAGGTTCGCTGCAACTACTCATTCAATGATCGGTTGCGTTTCATGCCACGACTCGGTAAGCAATAGCCACCCTGCCGATGGAAGCCATCCTTCCAAAGCATCCTGCAAAGAATGCCACAGCCAGATTCAAACAGAATACACCGCCAGTCTCCATGGGAAAAACGCGACTTGCACCGACTGCCATGACCCGCACGCCGTCAAATCACCAGCATCAATTGCCGGTGGAGATATTAATACCATGTGCGGTCGTTGCCATGAAAGCAAACGAATCATTGCCAGCCATGCCAAGTGGCTGCCCCAGGCCGATCTGCATGTGAGTGCCCTGCCCTGCATAGCCTGCCATACAGGGTCCAAAAATTATGTCATCACACTATATATCGAGAACAAGCCAGTGAATAAGTCCACCATGATGGATGAATACAAAATGGCTACTTATAGTGACCTTACCAAACTGATATCCAGTGACAAGGACATCAAGAGCCTTATCGACAACAACGGGGACGGCAAAATATCTCTCAGCGAGTTGAGGGACTTCAATTTCCGTCTGCGTGGTAAAGGGATGCGCCTGTGGGGTATGATGACCCCAGAGGAAGTCACCCATACCTATCAGATTCTGGACAACCGTTTTGATTGCACCTTCTGCCATGCAACCGGCCCAAAAGCAATGCAAACCAGTTTCGTGGCGCTGCCCGACAATAGCGGCGGCTACCAACGCATTGCTGTTGAAAAAGGAGCCGTCATGGATCTGCTTTACGGTACCCCTGACTTTTACATGATCGGGTCTACTCGAAGCACACTGCTCAATTATGTCGGCCTCGCCATTCTTTTGGGTGGAATGATGATGCCGATCGGACACGGCACCTTCCGCTTCCTTACGCGGAAGAATAGAAAGGAGCATTAATATGGAGGAAAAAGATTATATCTACCTGACCCCCATGCCTGTTAGGATCTGGCATTGGCTGAACGCTCTGGGTATTGTCACCCTGTGCATCACCGGAATTCAGATCAGGTTCCCGGATTACGTCAATATTTTCGGCACCTACAAATCCGCCATCAGTCTGCACAATACGGCCGGTATCGTTGTATCGATATCATATGCCCTCTGGTTCTGTTACTACCTCTTCGTGGCCAAGAGTTTGTTCCGGCTCTATATCCCCAATCTTGAGGACATTAAAAGCGGCATAATTCGTCAAGCGCTCTTCTACTTCTTTTTCTACTTCCTGGGGCGACCTAATCCGCACCATACCACTCCAGATTGTAAGTTCAATCCGATGCAGAAGGCAGCCTACCTGGTGATCATGCTGGTTCTTATCCCTCTGATTGTCGTCACCGGCTACCTCCTGATGAATGTTGACCTGCTTCGCCCAACCATCATGGTTTTGGGAGGCATCAAACTATTGGTGAGCGCCCACTATTTGATCGCCTGCGCATTCTTTGCTTTCCTGTTTGTGCATATATACCTGGCAACATTGGGACACACTCCTTTTGCGCATTTCAAACCAATGTGGCACGGTTGGGAAGAAGTTGAGGAGCACCACTCAGAAGAGCATGGTCATCACTGACGACCTCTAAAAAGATTATTATTTTAAAACTCAATCTACCCACTATATTAACTGAATGCGATCACATGAAATCTCGGGAGGCATTTGATGAAAACAAGTTCCCTCTTAACCGTAGTCTTGACCTGCTTGACTATGGCGGTAACAGCAAGTGCAATAGACCTGCGTGATGTTGCCTATGACACCAAAAATGCGGGCAAGGTAATCTTCAGCCACAAGCAGCATCTGCAAAAACCAGGGATCAAAAACAACTGCAAGGCCTGTCACAACACTGTCTTTGAAATGAAAAACAAGGGCGTTCATTACACAATGGACGACATGTACAAGGGGAAATCATGCGGCGCCTGCCATAACGGAACTGGTGCATTCAAGCTCCAGCAGTGTGCACGGTGCCATCAGGTGAAGGAAATCACTTACCAGGTCAAGGCGACCGGAGCTACCCATTTCAGCCACAAGGTCCATTTGACGGCCTACAAAGATTGTTCAGCTTGCCATCCGGCTATCTTTGCAGCCGGCCCCAACAAGCACGTTTCAATGGCCGAGATGGAAAGAGGCAAATCGTGCGGAGCATGTCACAATAACAAAGGTGGCAAGGCATTCCCGTTGTCAGCCTGCGGCAAATGTCACCCCACCAGGGAACTTACTTTTCCCACAAAAGATGCCGGCAATGTCCCGTTCAGCCACAAGGTCCACACAAAGTCCTACAACTGCGGGGATTGTCATACGAAAATATTCGAGGCCGCCAGGAGCACCATCAGGGTAACCATGAAGCAGATGGAAACTGGAAAATCCTGCGGTGCCTGTCACAGCGACAAGAAGCCCAGCAAAAATGCCTTCCCGTTGTCCGCCTGCGGCAAATGCCATCCGGTCAAGGATGTTACCTTTGTTGTCAAGGATGCCGGCAAGATCAAATTCAGCCACAAGTCTCATACCGGTCTCTACAAATGCGGAAAATGCCATCCTGCCATTTTCGGTATATCCAAGAGCAAGGTCAAGGTCAGCATGAAGCAGATGGAAGCAGGAAAATCTTGCGGCGCCTGTCACAACGGCAAAGCAGCATTCACGGTAAAAGAAAACTGCGCCACCTGCCATAAAATTGGTTCATAGCGGGTAAAGACCAGAATCAAAAGACTAAACACCATGAACAGGGGCGGAGTTTCATTCCGCCCCTGTTTTTCTTACTTAACTCTAACTTGACAATTGTCCGAACTAATAATTTAATGCTGAAAAGTATCTCCGAGGAATTAATCCATGTTCAAGACCCTAGCGGGAAAAGTTCTCATACCAGTAGGAATGGCTGTTACCGGCTTTGTAGTTGTTTGCTGCCTGATCCTTTACTCGGTCATACGCGATGATGTGAATAGGGATACAATTTCCAATGCCACCAGCCTGGCAGACACCATATTGAAATCTACGCGCTATGCCATGCTCAAGTCAGACAGGGAGACACTCAGCACTATTATCCGCAATGTCGGCGAGCAGACCGGCGTAGAGCACGTCAGAATTTTCAATGACATGGGGGTAGTCAACATCTCCTCCAAAGCCTCAGAAATCAATCATCAGCTTGACAAAAAGGCAGAGGGATGTATCGCTTGCCATCAAGGTCCGGTTCCCACAACCACCCTCGGTACTATGCAGCAGGCACGAAAGTATGTTAACAACAAAGGCAAGGAAGTAATGGCCATTACCGCCCCGATATACAATGAGCCGGAATGCTCCAATGCCTCTTGCCACGTGCATTCGCCCAGCCAAAAGGTTTTAGGGACACTTGATATCGGCCTGTCCCATGAATCATTTGTCAAATCACTGGCAAACATCCGCACCCAGATGATCGTCTTTACCATCATGACACTCATGTTGACGGTTGGTGGCGTAACGGCACTGCTGAGAAGAAGTGTATTCCTGCCGCTGCAACGACTGGGAACTTTCATGGAACATGTGGACAAAGACGGCTGCCAGAGCACACCGCCTCCCCACTTGCCGCACGAACTTGACAGCATTGCAAAAAGTTATTGCAACCTGTCCGATAAATTGAAATCGTCCGAGCAGGAGCTGGACGCTCTAAAAAAATCACAACAGAAATGATTTCAATTCTCACCATGCAGTTCATGGTGTTTTGTTCCTAGCCAGGATAAGTGAGTTAACGAAATCATTGCCTGTCGGGAAAACTCAGAACATAACTTCTGACCGACTGAACAGTTGGAGTTTCATGACGCAAACAAATGATTATCAGCCGACTGTCGGAAATCCTAGGGGTTTAGATAATCCGGATACACTCTGCCAGGAAATCGAAAAAGAGATCGCGCGGCTCAAACGATTTTCCAATCGTGGGTTGTGGGCGCTATCTTTGTTTCTTCTATTAAGTCTCCTCGCATGGCTGGATTTCCCTTTTCTTCCGCAACCGGACACTGTAGTGGCTTATTTGGGTCCGCCACCGCCTCCCCGTATAATCAGTGTTGTTCTCATAATCTACACCTTCTCCGCCATCATGCTCAGTCTATCGCGAATGACAGCAGGCGTCGAACATCGCAGCAGTTTCTGCCATGTGGGTTACTTAACGGCTTTTTTCATTTTTTACCACTACGCCAAGGCGCTGGATGCCAATTATTGGGCTGTGTTCGGCGCCGGCATCACCATTCTGGTTGTCGAGAGTTATCGTATCTGGGCATACTGTTCAGAAATGATCACAAAAAAAACAGAAGATATGGAATATGTTCGAAAAACAGGCCGGGCACCTATCGACGACTAGCAGACACGAAACACAAATCGCTCTGAATTCCACCGCATGACAGTCACGCAGCATTTCTCTTTACTTCCAGTTTGCTCCATATGTTTTACGAAAACATAAAGGCCACGTCCCAAATGGAGTGGCCTTTTGCTGTTGATAAACAACATGTGATTAACTGAACTGAGAATCCATCCGAACCTGTGCAAAATTGAGCAGCCGTCTATTCTCCCTTGAACTTGGGCGGCCTTTTTTCATAAAAGGCGCTTTTCCCCTCCAGATAATCGGCGCTATCGTAAACCTTTCTGCGCAGACCCTGAATGCGCTCGAAAGTTTCAGGACTAAGTGGATGGGAGTTGCCCAATAAGCGCAACTGTTCCTTGATGACCGCAATTGCCAATGGCGAATTTTGTGCTATCTGCAGGGCCATGCCGATGGTGAAACGCTCCAGTTCGTACTCCGGAACCAGGTGGTTAAGAATGCCTACCTGCAGGGCACGCTCGGCATCGATCGGCTTGGCGGTAAAGAACATCTCCCTGGTAAGGCGCGGCCCAACCACATTAATGAAGTGCAGAATACCGGTGGAATTATAAGGTACTCCAATTTTAGCCGGTGTAATGGCGAACGAGGCGGTCGGGCAGCCAATGACAATATCACAGATGAAAGCCAAGTCACAGGCGCCGCCCCATACTCCTCCCTCGATCATGGCAATAACCGGAGCAGGGAAAAGCTGAATGGCCCGCAGCAACTGCTCCAACGGATCATTGTAAGACAGTGGGTCGCGGCCGGGAATGGGGAGTTCCCGGATGTCAAGGCCGGATGACCAGATCTTTACGCCGTTTTCCGCACGAATGATCACTGCCCGCGCCTTGCGTTTCTCGAAAAGTTGCAAGGATTCGATCAACTCGCTTAGAAGGTCACTGGAAAGGCTGTTTCGGGTTGCCGGATTGTTGAAGGTGATGGTACCGATGCGATCACTGTATGAAGTAATAATCAAAGACATGGTTGTCTCCTATGATAGTGAAATAAAAAATAACATTTCTACCTGATTTTATTACGAAACAGATGCGATTCAATGGCCCCGCAGCAGAAGTGCTCCCAACTCCTCTCCCAACTCGGAAGCCTTGTAAGGCTTGGTAACCGCAGCACAAAAACCATAATTTCTGTATCCGGCCATAACCGGATCATTTGTATAGCCGCTTGAAACTATCAGACGTGCTGCAGGGTCGATCTCCAGAATATGTTGCGCAGCCTCTTTCCCCCCCATGCCTCCAGGAATGGTGAGATCCAATATGGCAGCCATAAAAGGCTTGCCCGACTCTCTTGCCGCTTTAAACAGGGCAATTGCCTCTTCACCATTATTGCAGGTAGTCACCCTGTAGCCAAGAAAACCAAGCGTTTCCCTGGCAAGATTCCTGATGGTTTCCTCGTCATCCATAAGGAGTATGCCGCCGGATGCTTGTTTATCTCCTGGCAAGACATTTTGCTGGTTACCCTGCAATGATGTCACGTCTCCGGCCGATGGCAGATAGACGGTGAAGGTTGTCCCCCCGCCGACCTGGGAATCTACGCAAACACAGCCACCATGCTTGTTGACGATTGAATGGACCGAAGTCAAACCAAGACCGGAACCATCGGTTTTGGTGGTAAAATAAGGATCGAAAATCTTTTTCTGGATATCCTCCGGTATACCGCAGCCCTCATCCCTAAAAGATATCTTCACATACTGGCCTGCCTGCAATCCGATTTGGTTGTTACTGTCCAGAGTAACGTTCTCGCCCAGTACCTTCAGGGTCCCGCCATCGGGCATCGCCTGCACGGCATTGATAATGATGTTGTTGAAAGCCTGCCCCAATTGCATTTCATCGGCCTTGACCGCATGCACCGCAGTAGCGATTTCAACACTGCCCAGCACGTTTGTACCACGCAGTGATAATGATACGGAATCACAGACAAGCTTGAGCACATCCAAGGTTTTTTTGATCGGCTTGCTGCCACTGGCAAAGGTCATCAGCTGGGTAGCAACCTTGGCGGCCCGTTTTGATGAATTTTCAGCCTGTCGCAACAGATCGTATGATTTATGGGACTCATTGAGATGCATGCGCGCAAGCGAAATGAATCCCAGGATACCGGTAAGAATATTATTGAAATCATGGGCAATGCCACTGGCAAGAACGCCAAGAGACTCGATCTTCTGGGATTTGATAAGACGGTCTTGCAACAATTCACGGTCCGTGATGTCGATCAGAACCGTCAGACAACGATCACATACCAACTGGCTGTTCATGATTGCATGACGGACCGTGCCGTCTTTACAAACGATTTTAAGGTCCATCGGTGCCATTTGCGCGCCGTTTGCTTTGACCTTCTTGATTATTTCTGCCCTGGCGGCAATTACTTCCGCCCGGTAGCTGGGGTCTGGAAACGCCTTTGCGTACAATTCACGCAAAGTGGGTATATCGTCCAGCGTGTAACCGAACATATCCACGAAACAGTGATTGAGATATTCAATATTTTCGTATCTATCGATCCACCCGACCCCTACGGGCATCAATTCCACCAGGTTTTTGAGAGTTTCTTCACTCTTACGGAGATCTTCCTCGGCAAACTTACGCTCTGCTATTTCGTTTGACAGAGCTTCATTTGCGGCAATCAAATCAGCGGTACGTTCCTGAAACTGCTTTTCCAGCTTGGCATAAGCACTGAGTAAATCCTCCTCCGTTTGCTTATAACTGCTGATATCCATTTGCTGGAACACCACATATGCAATTTTGTGGTCATCGCCTTTGACCGTAAAGATCGTAACATCCAGAGCCAAGGATACGGAATTCTTGAATTTTATACTTTTCAACAAGGAACTGTCATAACAGATCTCAAATCGGGCACCTTTACCGGTTTCAAACACTTCCTTCAGCAAGGGCATAACGCCCTGTTCTTCAATCACATTGTCATGAAAAACATTATAGATGCCCACCACTTCATCTTTGGTGATTTTTAACTGTTCCAAACATGAATCGTTTATTTTGACCAACAGACCGTTGGGATCGGAGACCCACATTGGATTGGGGTTGTGGTTGAGCAAACCTTCTACAAAGGATTCCACAGAGGTAGAACCTTCTCCTGAGAGCTCGCAAGCACCTATTTTTTGATGTGTTGCATTCAAACAGGATGTCCTTTCGCGATGTGAATGAGGCAGGGGTTAGGAAAAGCTGTCAGATTAAGAAGCGGTCACAGCGGATTGCAAAAATGCACTAGGAAGTCTTTTCTTGGAATTTTTTGTGGTCCGGGTGAATGCAATAATTACCGATAAAATCGGCAAGAAGGGCATACTTGCATCTCCAGTTTTCATTTACGCATATGGAAAAATGATCAGAAACCGGTTTCGTGATACATTTATCTTCTACTGGTTCGCTTCCAGTCAAATTATGAACCGGTATCGCCACACTACCCCCCAGCTTTATCTGGATGTCTTTTAACTCATATTTTTCTTTTTGTAAACGAACATTTACCAATTAATATATTTTGTTGAACACACAATAAAAACATTCATTCAGCGACGACCTCCAGCAGAAAACCCGCCCCTGCGGTAAGACATGCCTCCATCGAAACCACCACTTGACGGCATACCGATTGATCCTCCCATACGCGTCGTAGCTCCCCCTCTGAACGGATCGATGCCAGCCCTTGGACTTGCGATTTCGTTATTTCTGAATACCGGGCGCTCTGCATAGGACGGTATCACGCTTCTGGATGCGGACCTGGCCCCGGACGTAACACCTCCAAATCTACCGGATGCCGGAATCCTGCTGCCAATGTATGGCTGATTCTGACGGCTAACCGGGGTATTGATCATGCTGCCAACGGCTCTTCGTGGTACAACCGCGCTGCCAGGGCCACGATCATGTCTGGAAAAAACCGGGGGGAGGGTTGCGCTCCGTATCGAATTACCCCTGACCAGCCAATTTCTCCCCCGGAACCGTTCCACTGGATCGACACGGCCATACCCTCTCCCTCTAAGGTCGCGAAAATGATTGGAAATAAAAACATTTCTCGTGCCGACCAAAACTTCCCGATTGAAATCGTTCAGGATGTAATAGCCAGGATACCAGAAATCAGCCCACCAGAACGGGTACGGCACCCAGGTGTACAAATAATAGTAATCAGGGGGAGGTGAATAGTATGTAACTACTGGCGGACCTTCATCGTAATAGTAATTATTGACTACATCCGCGGGCGGCACCGAATTGGTGCCATTGTCATTGGTTCCTGCCGTATTGGCAGCAACATCCAAACCCAATTGTGTCATCACGCCGTTCACGCGTTCCAAGGCAACAGCGACGCTCAAAGTGATTTTACCGCTGTCGGCCGCATCGCGCACCGATTTATATATCTCGCCGATTATATCGGGTGTCAATGGATAATCGGCAATCCAGCCATTGAGCGGCGAAATGCCAACATCAGCCAGAAGGCTTTCAGCCGCAACCTCATCGGTCGTTGTGCCTACTCCCAAAACCGCAACCAGTCTGACCGAAAAATCCCCTTCCCTTACCAGTTGCTGTCCTATAGGCGGCATTTGATTGTTACTTGTTGACGGATACCCATCTCCGTAGCCAACAGCGGGCAACATTAACGGCAATGAACACATAAACAACGCCAATACCATTTTGCACACAAGCTTTTTCACACATATCCACTTCCTCTCGTCAGCAGGGTAGCTTCTCCGGCAACTAATCCGATCAGCCGGAGAAGCCTCTTATCCCAGAGTTATTATAACCCCTGGCGCTTGAAGTGGAGCAAAAATTGTTATTAGTCTACTGCTGAGCCCGTTCGTACTCTGGGATGGCCAAGAGAAGGACCGCAACATCCGTCGCACACATACTGCATCCTGATTTTGTAGCCTTACTAAGTCACATTATGCCGCGTCCATAATCATCTCTTCCGTTAGGTTCAATTCATCACAATTGAATATCTTGTCTATATCCAGAATCATGATGAATTGACCATCGCTTTTGCCCATTCCCAGGATGATATTTGGGCTGATTTTCGCACCAATATGGGGTGGTGGCTCTATCTGTTCCGGTTCCAGCTCGAAAACTTCCTGCACCGAATCGGCCAGGGCGCCGATGATCACGATTCCATCCTCATATGACACCTCAACAACGATTATGCAGGTATTTACGGTCTTTTCCGACTCGGGCAAACCGAATTTGAGACGCATGTCCATCACCGGCACCACACTACCGCGCAAGTTGATAACTCCACGCATGTATTCCGGTGTCTGCGGAACCTTGGTGATGCTGGTGAATTCCAGTATTTCCCGCACCTTTTCAACATCAACGGCAAACACCTCGTCCATCAGCTTGAAGGTCAAGTATTGGCGGGTTTCACTTATCTCCGCAACGGCCATGAAAGCCTCCTTATTAAGTTATATTTTAGAATTTTTCAAATGCCTCATCCTGATTGTCATATTCTCCCATATGCAGGTTCACTCCGCCATTGGAGGCAATCATGGCAGGCTTGGCCTTAAACTGAGGCCCTTTGTGATAACCGTTTGATTGGGCAATAACCGGCAGTTGCTTTTGCTGGACCTTGAATGCAGCTGACGAGTGACGGCCAGTTGCTGCATCAACCCTGAAGAAGTCGATAACGCTCTGGAGCTGTTCGGCCTGGGAAGAAAGCTCCTCGGCGGTTGCGGACATCTCCTCGGCTGCCCCGGCATTCTTCTGGATTACCTGGTCGAGCTGTTGAATCGCCTTGTTGATCTGTTCGGCGCCGGTGTCCTGCTCGCGGCTGGCAGCCCCAATCTCTTGTACCAGCTCGGAGGTTTTCTGGATATCAGGCAGTATCCTGGCCAGCATACCGCCCGCCCTTTCGGCAACCTCCACGCTTGAGGCGGAAAGATTGCCGATCTCTCCGGCCGCCTTCTGGCTCCGTTCAGCCAGCTTGCGCACTTCGGCCGCCACAACTGCGAAACCTTTACCGTGCTCTCCTGCCCTGGCTGCCTCGATGGCGGCATTCAACGCCAAAAGGTTTGTCTGACGGGCAATCTCTTCGATGATGGAGATTTTGCCGGCGATCTCTTTCATGGCGCCAACAGTTTCTGCCACGGCCTTGCCCCCCTCCTTGGCGTCGTCGGCGCTCTTGATGGCGATTTTTTCGGTCTGGGAGGCATTATCCGCACTCTGGCGGATATTGGCGGACATCTGCTCCATGCTGGAAGAGGCCTGTTCGGCCGCCGCTGCCTGCTCCGTAGCTCCCTGAGACATCTCCTGGGAACTGGCGCTCATCTCGCGACTGCCGACAGTTACGTTGTCAGCGGCCAGTTTCACGTTGTTCACCACCTCAACCAGCTTGGCAACCATTCCGGAAAGGGCGTGCATCAGCTCATCCTCGCCGCAACGCTCCTTCAACTCCACCATCAGGTTGCCGCTGGCCACTTCCTTGGCGGCAGCAGTGATCTTGTTGGTGGCATCGACCAAAACGTTCAGGTTGGTCTTGATGACGTTGTACTGACCCTTGTATTCGGCTGTGATAAGCGGCGGCATGTTCCCCTTGGAAATACGGTCCACATAATCCGCGGTCACCATCAAAGGGTTGACGATATTGGTAACAGTGTCGTTGACGCCAGCGACCAGCTTGTTCCAGCCGCCCACAAAGAGATCGGCATTGGCCCTTTTATCCAATTCGCCATCGGCGGCAGCCTTGATGATGATATCGGTCTGCTGCAGCAGCTCGTTCATCATCTTAACCACTGCGTTCAGGTTATTCTTGATAATGTTGTACTGACCTTTGTATTCGTCAGTGATGGTAGGGGGGATGATGCCGCTGGCAACCTTGTCCACGTAATCGGCGGTCACCATCAGCGGGTTAACGATATTGGTGATGGTATCGTTTACACCTGCCACCAGTTTGTTCCAACCGCCGTTAAACAGGTCAGCATTGGCCCGCTGGTCCAGCTCGCCATCGGCGGCGGCCTTGATGATCTTGCCGGTTTCAGCCAACAATTCATTCATCATCTTCACAACAGCATTCAGGTTGCCTTTGATGATATTGTATTGGCCTTTGTACTCATCAGTGATCATGGGAGGAATAACCCCTTTGGAAACCTTGTCAACATAGTCCGAAGTAACCATAAGCGGATTAACAATATTGGTAATGGTGTCGTTCACCCCGGACACGAGCTTGTTCCAGCCGCCGACAAACAAGCCGGCATTGGCCCGTTGGTCCAGTTCGCCATCTGCCGCAGCCCGAACAATCTTGTCAGTTTCGCTCAATAAATCGTTCATAGTTTCTATGCAAGCATTCAGGTTGTTCTTGATCTCGTTGAAATCACCGTTGTAGGTGTCGGTGATCTTGGGTGGGATGTCCCCTTTGCTGATCCGGTCCACATATTCGGCCGTCACATTGATCGGTCCGACAAAAGCGTCGCACAGGTCATTAACACCACCTACCAATTTACCCCAGCCGCCTGCGAATTTGGCCGCATCGCCGCGGGTGGCCAGCTGACCAGCCACCGTGGCCTTGACCAGTTTGTCCGTTTCTGCCAACAGACCACTCATCGTATCTATACAGTTGTTGAGATTTAGCTTGATCTCGTTGAAGTCGCCGTTGTAGTTGTCGGTGATCTTGGGTGGGATGTCCCCCTTGCTGATCCGGTCCACATATTCGGCAGTCACATTGATCGGTCCGACAAAAGCGTCGCACAGGTCATTAACACCGCCAACCAGCTTGCCCCAGCCGCCCGCGAACTGGGCCGCATCGCCGCGGGTGGCCAGATGACCAGCCACCGTGGCATTGACCAGTTTGTCCGTTTCTGCCAACAGACCATTCATGATATCGATGCAGTTGTTGAGGTTGAGCTTGATTTCGTTGAAATCACCATTGTAGTTGTCGGTGATCTTGGGCGGGATGTCGCCTTTGCTGATCCGGTCCACGTATTCGGCAGCCACGTTCAGCGGTCCGATCACCGCATCCAAGGTTTCGTTGACCCCGGAGACGATCTTCTGGAAATCTCCCTGGTGTTTGGAGGCATCGGCACGGGTGGCCAACTTGCCGGCAATAGCGGCCTCCGAGAGCATGCCGGCATCGGTGACCAGTGCCTTGACCGTATCAACCATCTTCTTCATTGCCGCCATAACGCTGTCGGAATCTCCGGATTGCAGGGCTATGTCGCGGCTAAGATCACCAACAGCCACCAGGTTGGCAACTTCACCAACCAATTTCGGATCGGCGCCAAGCTGCTTCATTACTATTCGGGCAATGAATATCCCCAGGCCAACAGCCAACACAATCCCCCCAACCAGGAATAACGCCATCATAAAAGTGGCGTGCTTAGCATCAGCGGAGTTTTGGCCAGAAGTCAAGCTGGCCTGCTTAACCTTTGACTCCATCAATTTATTAATGAGGTCCTGCTCGACACGGGACGCCTTGCCTGCTTCACCCTGTAGCAGCGCCGTAGCCTCGATGTCTTTATCAGCCATAGCCAAGCTAATGACTTTATCAAGCTGCGCCCCATATACTATTTTTGATTGTTTGAATTCCTCGAATAACTTGCGACCTTCATCCGACAGAATAGTTTTTTCGAATTTATCCGAGCCATTATTTATAGCGTCCTTGAGCTCCTTGATACGCCCTGCGAATCTATTCTTCTCTTCCGTGTTGTTCGCGGCGATCAAGTCGCGGATATTGACTCTGATTCTCTGAAATGAAATTGAGACGTCGGCCAGATCCCCCATTGGCACAGTTATCTTTTCGTACAGCTTAGTATCAGCCACATCAATTTTTTTGATGTCGTAGATGCCAATTCCGCCGATTATTGCGGCGATGATCGCAACCATGATGAATCCGGTCAGCAGCTTACCCTTTAATGTCATTACATAAAACCACCGCATACGTACCTCCCTTTTTGTTAAGCTGATCGAACAGTTCGGCTGTTCCTAGTCCTGGGTTTCCCGATTACACTCCCCTTGCATTTGTCGAAATATCGCTTCTGCACACGTTGCGCACGGTCTGTATGATCATTTCCTGGCAATCGGTGGTTATGGGTCCATCATGACCGGAATATATTTTCAGAATGTTCCGGCAGGCGATTTTAAACAGCGCCTCAACATAATCCGGTGAATAGGTCTCTCCGGGATTGCGTACCCGCAGCTGGGTATCGCCGCTGAAAAGTGCCTTTTCAGCCGGAGCATACAGGCAGATAGAGTCAGAGGAATGGCCAGGGGTATGCAGCACTTCAAGGACGTCGTCGCCCGCCTTGACAAGCTGGCCGTCACTGAGAAGACCGTCGATGCCGGGTCCGTCACTGAAGGCCAGTGCACGGGCCCTGTAACGTTTTTTTATGGCCATGACCGCGCCGGCATGATCGAAATGGTTGTGGGTCAGGATTACCTGCGCCACCGGGATCTTGCCGAAACCGGTGGCAAGGCGCTCTATCTCGTTGATAACAAACTCGTCGGTCCCTGGGTCTATGATGGTATTAATGTCGCCAATCCTGTTCCAGTCACCCAGCAGCAGATATGAATTGCAGCTATAGGATTTATCGTTTTTTACCAAGGGTATGATTCTCATGGCTGTTACTCCCCGATCTTCCTGTACAGCTGGGCATCCGGAACCACCTGGGTAAAGAGGTGCGCCACCTCCTGCGGCAGTTTCTGGGTGTTCTCGGTTGCCAGGTATGCGCCTGGCGCCAAAGCTTGGTGGAACATCCTGAACACCTCGACCCGTTCGGCGTACTGGAAATGAAGCATGACGTTCTTGCAGACGATCAGGCAATAATCGCTGCCAACCGGTTTCAGCGAAAGCAAATCGTGATATTTGAAAGTCACCCTGTCCCGCAACAGGCTGATCGCACGATAATGACCCGGCTTATCGGCCGGCTCGAAATATTTATTGAGCAGTTCAGGAGGAGTTCGTTGCAGTTCCTCGGCTGGATATATCGCGGCAGTGACGATATCGCCGAAGTTATTGGCGCTGTCGTGATCGGTGGCCTCGATACGCAGGTTCTTGAAGCCGAACTGATTCATCCGTTCGGCCAGGATCATGGCCATGGTCCAGGTTTCCTGCCCCAAGGCGCAACCCGCATCCCACACCTTGATGCGGCTGCGGCCGCTGGCGTAACGGATCATGTGCTCAGCTGCATGCTCCAGAGTCGGTTGATCCCGCATAAAGAAGGTAAAGGCCATTTGTAAGCTCCTCGCAGACATCCTGTTTTGGAACAGTGGACCGAAAAGCAACTTATCAGGTGACTAAACTCACCCACGTCAACAGTGCTTTCCACATTGCGTGCCATTGCCAGTAAACTGGTTTTATTAAACCTGGAGTTGTTGTTAATCAGACAGTTAGAAAAACTGCTGGGTAGATGTTGGGATTACGCGGGCCAAGGCGTTCAATGTTGCATGCGACACTTTTGTATGATCGGTTACAACAGCGTGGCACACTCAAAGTAAATTTCAGCATTTCATGGATGGGTGTTTAAAATGGCAGGCTGCAAGAAGGAAGCGGGGCGGGAGTGTGAGCGGGTACGGAAAACTACAACAAAGCGTTTGCATGCAACCGGGTCTGGAGACTATTTTTGCAGCTTGCGATAGATGGTGCAGCGGCTGACTCCGAGCATTCGGGCGGCCTTGGTCTTGTTGCCACCCGCCTTTTCAATGGCTTCTTCATAACTCATCTTCTGATCCTGAACACGAGCAATTGTTTCCTCTGGCCATTCATGGCGGACAGAATTGATAAAATCCAGCGGCAGTTCCTGCACTGACACAATATCTGAACGGCTGAGGATTGCGGCATGTTCGATGATATGTTCCAACTCGCGCACGTTCCCTGGCCAGTTGTGCCGCATGAACAGCTTCATGACTTCATTGGAGACCGCGGAGAGCGGCTTTTTAAATTTCCGACTGAACTTTTCCAGAAAATGCTCCGTCAACAGAGGTATGTCATCACTGCGCTCTCTCAGTGGCGGGACAATAAGTCGGACAACATTCAAGCGGTAGTATAGATCATGGCGGAACGTGCCCAGCTTGACCTTTTCCGCCAGGTTCTGATTGGTGGCCGCAATGACCCGGACATCTACCTTGATCGGCGAGGAGTCCCCGACACGCTCGAACTCCTGCTCTTGGAGCACCCGCAACAATCTCATCTGCATGGCAACGGATATGTCGCCGATCTCATCGAGAAATATGGTCCCGCCGTCGGCCTTCTGAAATCTCCCGATCTTGTTTTCCACGGCACCGGTAAAGGCGCCGCGCACATGGCCGAACAATTCGCTTTCCAGCAGATTTTCCGACAGCGCGGAACAGTTGACCTTTACGAACGGCTTGCCCTGTCTTTTGCCCTGGTGATGCAGCGCCGCGGCAACAAGCTCCTTGCCAGTGCCGCTTTCCCCATTGACCAGGACAGTTGTCTGCACATCGGCCAACGCCTCGATCAATGTGTACATCCGCTGCATTGCGATGTTGTTGCCGATAATGCCGCCATAAACGCTCTGGCGATTCAGCTGTTTTTCCAGGAAAGCAAGTTCGGTCTCGTCACGGATGATGGCAACTGCTCCACTGGCGGTGCCGTCCTTCTCGATCACCGGGGATGCGCTGAAACTGATGACGCGCTTTACACCGCTCTTGTTGCAGCATTCGATACGACGCACCGTGTAACGGACGCGGTCTCGAAGAACTGCTGCCAGGGTATTCCTGCAGACGCCCACACAACCGGATTCTATGTCCTGTAGCCGGCTCCCCAGGTGATGCGCCGCGTAACCGCACGCCCCCATGGCAGCCTCATTGACCTGTAGCAAACGGTTATCACGGTCTACCAGGATAATCCCATCGGAGGCATTATGAAAAATAGCGTCAAGGTGCGCATTTTTCCTCTCGATCTCCTCCACAAGCATTTTGCTGGCCAAGGCGCGCTTGGCTATACTGATAATCTGATGGGGGAAAACAGGCTTGGTGAGATAGTCGAAAGCGCCCAACCTGAGCGCTTCAGCAGCAGACTCGATATCGGGATTGCCGGTAATCAGAACAACTTGGGCATTCTTGTCGTATTCGCGGATTTGCCGAAGAAGGTCGATGCCGGTTCCCTTGCCCAGATATATATCGACAACGACCAGATCGTATTTTTTTTCTATTAGATACTGTTCTGCCTCGCAAATGGTAGTGGCGCAATTAACGGCAAAACCTTCCCGCTCAAACATTATCTTGAGAAGATCCTGTATTGACTGTTCATCATCGACAATTAAAGCTAAAGGATTCGTGTTCATTTCTGTCTGACCTTGTATTCATTTTTTAGAATTTATACTAGCGACATTAACTCTTGCAGTCTGTCAGGAAAACTTGATCGAATATTAATTTGTCGTAAGCACCAGGAATGTAACAGAGTGGAATCGCAAGACTCATTCAGGGGCACAGCGACTGTTCGTCGAGGAAAAGAAATTTGCGGGGAATTCAGAACATGCCGGCATTCCACCACGCCTATGGGGCAGATTGCGCATCATGGATATTGTCTGCCTGGTCAACCCTCAACAGCACAATGCCCCTGATCCACTCGGTGGAAATCATTATGATTAATAATCACCTTGGACAACCGGATAATTTGTTTTAATCAAGCCTGTTCCGCACCATCAGAATTGTCGTGGTCGTGGTGCGCGCCACAGCAGTCCCTGTCGTGGCCGGCCGACAATTTGCGGATCAGCAGGGCCTCATTTTCCGAGATGCCAAGGGAGAGCAGGAAAGCGTGGTGCGCTTCCGGCTCGCGCCGTTCAAACTCCGTATGGAGCTGTTTCATGGCATTATCGTCCATACCTGCGGCGCGGAGCATCTCGACAAACATCTCCTTGTCCACCGTCGACTTCGGCCCCCCCTCCCCTTTAAGCCGCAACATGCCTGCCAGCAAACGCTGCTTGGCCTGCAACGCGCTGATCTCCTTCCCTATTTCATGCATGCGCCGTTGCAACACCGCGCTGGTGTCATCTCCTGCAGAGGCCAGCATGGTGCCGATCCCCACCAGGTCCACACCTGCCTGCCGCAGGGAGCAGATAGACTCCAGGCGTTGACGGTCTGCAGGCGAATAAAGGCGATAATTGGCTTCGCTCCGCCCCGATGGCGAAAGCAGTCCGATTTGGTCATAGTACAGCAGGGTGCTGCGCGACAGGCCGCTCAGGGCCGCCAGTTCTCCTATGCGATACATCACGTCCTCCATAAAGGGGCGCCCCCGGCTGAAGGCCGGGGGCGCTTTCGATCATGCCTGTTTGTTGCGGATCTGGGCGATCCGTTCCGCCGGAAGGCCCAGCCACTCCAGAAAGGACTGGTGGCCTTGGGGGTTTTCTTCTTCGAACAACCGGTGCCATTTGTGCATTGCCGCATCGTCCAGGCCGATGGCCCTGAAACGTGCGACCCATTCCTCTACGCTCACGTTGTTTTTCATTGCTCTGCTCCCTTCACATTGTAATAGTCGTCGTGGCCATGACAAGGACAACGCTAAACCGTGAAGCCATAGTCGGGTCAAGAAAAAATGTTTACTGTAGCGGAAAGTTTATAACACTTGTTGCAAGCCTCAATTCTTGGTGGCGGTAAATTCGGTAATATTGCCCTTGGATTGATCAAACAGGTGGATTGTTTCAGAAACAGAATATTCGCCGGAAAAATCCTGGCCTCCTCCGGTTATGGTCAGAACCGTACCAATCCTGAGATCGGGACTTCCGGCGGCCTTGCCGGTGCATTCAATAACCGGATCCACCATCTTCCGGGTCTCGGATAATTCGAAAAGATTATTACCGTAACTCAATGTCAAGGTACGTGGCTTTTTAAATCTCGATTGAATTTGCCCGCCCTTTAATTGGGAATTGCCTGTAACCACAAAGGTGAGAACAGGCTGGCCGCCCTCGGGAAGTGTGGGAGACAACGATGTTATGACGCCTTCCGACAACTTGACAGCCCCAAAATAGAGACCGACTTTAGTCCCCAATTTCAGTAAATTACCTCCACTATACTTGAAATCCGGGACATTACCGACAATTCCCCAATTATTTAAGGTAATAACTGCGGTATCGGTGCTATCGACATATTTTACAGATATTATATCCGCTGAAACATCTGTACGCATCATGCTTTCTATTGACAAAGAGGGGCGGCCGGAAGAAAAACCCGCCGCGCCGCAACACGTTATTATCGCAGAATAAAAACAGGCACAAAAAACAATGGAAAATACAACTCGTTTCATGAAAACTCCTTTTTGAGGTATCAACCTAACGCTATTTCGTAAAAAACCTTATTGCCCGAAGCACTATTTCAAAAAAATCAGGATCTTCGCTCCTCAAGACGCCACCATATTCATTGAAGACCGAATTATCGGAAGACCATGGCGAATCTGCATTGGCACGGCGATTTCCCTGGAGCTGTTCGGCCTCTTCTTTTTTTAGCCGCTCCTGCCTTTCCTGGTCGAGCAGCTTTCCACCGGCTTTCATCCATTCAAAAAGGCGCCTGAGCTCGCCGCCGTCGAGCCAGACACCATGGTCTTTACAACGGTCAACAATTACGCCGCTCTTTGCCCCGAAGTTGACGCGGTTCATGATCTTTGCGCAGACCGGGCATTTGATGTAGGTAACGCCGTATTCACTGGATATCGCTGTGGCATTGAGGCTATCCAGCTGTTTTCTGTTGATTGTGAAAACATTGGACACTGTGGCCTGGAGAACCGCTTCCAGTTCACCCGGATCAAAAAAGAGCCCCAGGCACTGCTCGCACCTTTCGATCAAGAATCTGCCGTCTATCTTCAAATCAATGGTTTCCAGGCCGATGCCGCACCTCGGGCAAAGGCGCTCCGATTCGCTTTCATGGGTCGTATTGTAATGAACACCTTTAAGGTCGATATCATTGCGGCTTCCACAATATTCGCATTTGATCGAGTTTGGCGGCAGAGGTGCCGCGCAGTTGGAACAGTTAGCCACGTTGACTCCTGTGGGGACCAGCTCCCCCTTTTCCAAAGGGGAGTGGCTTCAAAGCCTCAATTATTTCGGCAACGGTGGTGGCGTTGCTTTGAGTAACACCTCAAATTCAGAGAAAAGTCCGGCCGCGTTCCACCCCTCCATCCCTTGCTTCCACATCAGGGTTTCCTTTGTTATGACGCCCTTTTGTATGTATGCGCGGATCGCGTCCTTATCAAAGGGCCCTGCCTGCTTGCCGTCTTTCCCAACAAAATACTTGCAATCCCCTTCCAAGGGCAGCGGAGGAGGCGATGATTCGGCTTGCGATGCCTCCGGAGCGTTTGCCACCATTTTGCCAAGCTGATTAGCCATGGCAAAGCCGATTCCCATCCCCACCCCGGCCGAAGCCTCTCCGCCCGGATTTCTTGCCGCAGCTTCCATGGCGGTTGCACTCTGGTATTTCAGAAAATTGTCCAGGTTGCCAATGATCCCCATGCTGCTCTTTTTATCCAAGGCCTCTTCGACCTCCTGGGGAAGGGCAATATTCTCAACCAGAAGCTTTGTGACCTCAATGCCGTACTCCAGAAATTCGGGCGCAATCTTCCCGGTCAGGTAGTCAGACAGTTCATTATAGCTTGCGGCCAGATCAAGAACCGGGATCTTGCTTTCCGCCAGCATGTCAGAGAACCTGGTCACTATCAGGTTCTTCAACTGCTCGGAGACTTCCTCGATGGTAAAATGCCCACCCGTACCCACTATTTCCTTAATGAACCTGGATGGTTCACTTACCTTGACGACATAAGTTCCGTAAGCCCTCAACCTTACTGGCCCGAATTCCGGATCGCGCAGAATAACGGGATTTTTCGTCCCCCACTTGAGGTTCGTGAAATTTCTGGTGTTGACGAAATAGACCTCGGCCTTGAAGGGACTCTGGAACCCGTATTTCCACCCCAGGAGTGTGGACAGGACAGGGAGGTTTTGAGTTGTCAAGCGATGTTGCCCGGATGTGAATACATCGGCAATCACACCCATGTTCACAAAGACGGCAACCTGTGATTGCCGCACGATCAGTTGCGCACCGTACTTGATCTCATTTTCATACCTTGGGAACCTCCAGACCATTGTATCGCTGGAATCGTCGGTCCATTCGATTATATCCAGTAGTTCGGCTTTGGCCTTTTCCCATAAAGTCATGGTGCCTCCTCCTGTTGGGTATTAGTCACACCCAAAAGTCACCTTGTGGATTTTTTGTATTTTTCATAACAGCTCGGACATACCCCATGGCTGAAAAGAGCCTCTGAATGCTCTGTTATATAAGCTTCCAGCTGTTGCCAACTTTCCTTATCATCACGTATTTTTTTACAATACATACAGATAGGGATGATTCCTTTCAGTACACGGAGTTCGTTTTCCAGTTTAAGACGCAAAGCTTCCTGGGCATCGACTCTTTCAGTCACATCGATGCAACTGCCAATATAGCCGGCAAATTCTCCATTATCGTTGTAATAGGGCACCCCTTTGTCAAATATCCACCGGTAGACTCCATCATATCGCATCAAGCGATACTCCATCTCGAAGATCTCACGGTTATTAAAACTATCCAGATAGATTTTGAGGCAGCGATCAAAGTCGTCCGGATGCACCCCTTCGGCCCAGCCATTGCCGTACTCTTGCTCCAGAGTTCGCCCCCTGAACGCAAGCCAGCGCTCATTGAAATAATTGCAAAGAGAGTCTGTATTGGCTCTCCAGATCAATATGGGAGCCTGTTCAACCAAAGCGCGGTATTCCGGTAATGTTAGCAAAATGTTGTCCATAGACATCGCCTCCCGATATTCAATCACATCCTAGGTTAACCTATTATGGCCGGTTCACTGGTCCGTATCCGAATCAAGCAATTATCCAGAGGTCAGCCTAGGAAGCAGAATCTACGCGGCACAGGCGCAAGCCTTGAAAACATGCCGATTAATATGGTCTTTATTACACCTTGCAACATCAATGTCAATAATCTCACTCCGTCTTAGCGCCGTCACTGGCCCACCGCTCCAGCACGCTGCATAACAACCCTATCCCCCGCTCGATCTGCCCCTCACTCAGATTCCCATAACCGATGATCAGGATATCTTTCAGCCGGTCCGGCCTGATGGCATGGGCCTCTGCCGGGTAGGCCCGAACTCCGGCCCTTTCCAGATCTGCAAGCAACTCCGCTGTGAACTCGATCCCGGCAAATCTGGCCGCCAGATGCAGGCCGGTGGCGCTCCCCAAGATCTTCACCCTGTCACTGAAAATCTTGCCCAATGCCTGTTCCAAAACTGTCCGCTTCCTGGCGTAGAGCCGCTTCATGCGCGCCAGATGGCGCAAATAGCCGCCCTGGGCGATAAAATGGGCCAGGGCCAGCTGAGTCGGGGTCTCGTTGTGCAGGTCGCAGTGCCATTTCCGACCGCGCCCCTGGCTGATCAAGTCCGGCGGCAGGATCAGGTAGCCGGTGCGCAGTGCCGGGCTGAGGGTCTTGCTGAAGGTGCCGATATACACCACCCGTTCCGGGGCCAGACCATGCAACGAACTTAGCGGCGGCCCGTCAAACCTGAATTCGCTGTCGTAATCGTCCTCGATCAGATAGGTGTCGGTGCGCTCCGCGTACTCCAGCAGGGCGATCCTACGCTGGATGGGAAGGGTCCCTCCCAGTGGGAACTGGTGAGAGGGGGTTACGTAGATGAAGGCCGGCTGGATACCCTGCGGCAGCTCGTCAACCACCAGGCCGTTGTGGTCGGCAGTTACTGGGTGGATGACGCCCCCCTGCCCCTGGACAATCAGCTGGATATCGCGGGTGATCGGATCTTCCAGCACAACGTCGCGACGATCCCCCAGCAGCAGATGACAGGCAATACCGATGGCCTGGGTGGTCCCGGCGGTGATGATGATCTGGTCCGGGTGGCAAGCCACCCCCCGCTGACCGACCACGTAATCACGGATCGCCTGGCGCAGTTCCCGCCGACCCTCGGGCTGCCCATACCCCATGGCATCTTCCACGGGATGCAGGTAAGCCACCTTAACGGCCTGCAACCAGGCCCGCAACGGGAACTCGTGCAGATCCGGCGTGCCTGGCTTGAAATTGATGATCCCCTGCGGGCTTTCATAGCCCATGGAAACCTTTTCCGCCTTGATGCCATGTGCGGCATTTGCCGCCTGGCGGCTTGCACCTTGCGCCACAAAGGTGCCGGAACCGTGGCGTGTCGAGGTAAATCCCTCGGAATAGAGCATCTCATAGGACTCCATGACCACATTGCGGGACACCCCCAACTGTTCGGCCAACTCCCGGCTGGAGGGAAGACGGCTGCCGGCGCGCAGGCTGCCGGAAAGGATCTGCGACCGGATGCCGTCGTAAATCTGGCGAATAAAGGGGACGGGCGATGCCTTTTCTAGGGGAATATGGATCATGGCGGCTCCAAGTGGCACCACTAGATAATGGATAACTGGACCTGTATAAAACCACTTTGTTGCCCTATGGTCAAGCAGGAGATTGGAGTAATAGCTATGAAATATCGGAAAAACAGGGCGGCAACGGCCCAACTGGTGGCGGCAATGGCACTGGCCGGCAGTTCGGTGGTGGTGGGCAAGGGACTGGCCAGCAGCCTGCCGGTTTTTCTGACCACCTTTGCCACGCTGTTGGTGGCACTGCTGGTGATGCTGCCCCATGCCTGGCAAAAACGGGCGGAGATCCGCGATCTTGAAAGGAGGGAGTGGGTCTATCTCTTCCTGCAGGGATTCTGCGGGATCGTCCTGTTCCGGGTGCTTATGTTGAGCGGCCTGCGCACGGTCGGCGCGGCCCAGGCCGGGATCATCACCGGCACCTCGCCAGCCGTGCTCACCCTGCTCTCGTGGCTTATGCTGGGGGAGCGACCGTCGGCGTTGTCTGGTATGTGCGTGCTCTGCGCCATCGGCGGCACTGCAGGGATTGCCTGGGCCGACACGGGAGCAACGGGGGCCGGCGGCCTGCCCTGGGGGATCATCCTGGTTTTCGGCGCCGTGGTCAGCGAAGGGCTGTTTTCCATCTGGCGCAAGCGCATTGCCGCCACCGTATCGGCGACAGCAAATACCGCAGTGCTGATCTTTTGCGCCCTGGTGACGGTCTTTCCCCTGGCCCTGCTGGATGTCCTGCATCACCCCATGGCGCCGACTACCGGCGATTTCCTGGCCATACTGTACTATGGCGCCATTGCCACGGCAGTGGCCTACATCCTCTGGACAGGGGCGGTCGGAGCGGTCAGCGGCGTGACCGCCGGCATCGCAACGGCTGCCATGCCAGCCAGCGCCGTGCTGCTGTCGTCCCTGGTGCTGGATGAACCGTTGACGTCCGCGCAACTTTCCGGATGTTTGCTGGTGGTGCTGGGAATTATTGCCGGATCGTGGTCGGCCCGGAGACAGGGACTTGAAGCAGAATGAATGCCCAATGGTCGGCCCAAATCTTGTTGGGCCTGAACAAGCAGGTTAAAAGGTTTGGCGGTACCGTGGCCTTTGCATGTGTGTGATTATTGTCATCCCATTTTCAATAAGGGCAGGAACGAGATGACAACCGAGACCGCAGCAGAGCCGAAAATTATCCATAGCGAATCTAAACGGGTCTTAAGCAGAAGAGCCAAACTGGCAACAGCAATACCTATCGTCATATAATCCACCAACGCGTCCTTCGCAAGTGGGATCGCCGCAGCCAGCAACAGGGCGGCGCTTGCTATCACCACGGTCTGTAGAGCGGCTTTCACACGGGGATGCTCTGCCCTGCGCCCTGCAAACAGAAGCAGCGGGATAATCAACAACGCAGGCGTGACCATGGCCAGCCAACCGGCAAAAGCCCCGGGAAGCCCGGCCACGAAATAACCCGCACTCACCACATACAGGCCAACAGGGCCAGGGCTGCTCCTTGTAATCACTACCGACTCGTTAAGCTGGGTATCGGTCAAGACATGGCGCTGGATCACCAATTCGTCACGCACCACCGGAAGAGATGCCAAGCCGGCAAAACTGGTAACTGTCGCTTTCAGCAAGATCAGGTAAAGCACGAGTATTTTCATCGTTTTTTCTCCGGCAGCAAGAACCCGGCAACCGCCGCTATCAGCAGGACCTGAACGGCAGGAAGTCCTGCGGCGACATGAAGAGCAAAGGCAACAACAGCGATGAGGACAACCCGCAGGCGCGAGCCGGACTTGTAATGAGGCTTGGCCAGGGTCCAACACGTATTCACGGTGATGCTGACCGCAGCGGCTACCGCTCCATGGATTGCGGCTTGAGCAATAGAGTTGGATTGCATTTGGCTGAATGCCACGGTGACAAGAACCACGATAACGGCACAAGGAACTGAAGCTGCCAACAGAGCGACTATCGCACCTGCAAACCTCTGAAGCTGCCACCCAATGGAAGTGCAGAAGGCCAGCAGATTCGTTCCGGGCGTCAACCTGGAGAGCGCAAAACTCATGACAAACTGCTCTTCGGGCAGCCATTTTCGACGCTCGATGAGTTCCTGATGCAAAACCGCAATTGTGGCGCTACCGCCACCGAACGTCAGATTTCCGTATCTGGTGAACACGTGCGCAATCTGTTTCAAGCTTGGCATGGGGGCTTATCCATGTGTTAAGAATTCGATATCAAACCTTGGGGCGTTATACAACTTCGCAAACAATATTGTCATTCTAATTTTTAGTAACAACTAATAGCCGGTCACAGTCGCCGATTCCTCGGCCAAGCCCTTGTGTGAACAATAAACTTGACACAATGTAAAACAAACTATACATTTTATCATCATAAACCGCTTGGAGAATATATGGCCAAAAATCTGCCGCAACTCACCATTGTCAATCGACTGAACGTACTGCGTGCAGAGCGTCGCTTGACCCAGGAACAGCTTGCAAAGGACATCGGAGTGACCCGCGCGACCATCGTGGCAATCGAAGGTGGCGGATACAATCCGTCACTGGAGCTGGCCTTTCGGGTCGCCCGATATTTCGATACCGACATCAACACAATTTTTTCAGTACAGGAGGAGAAACAATGAACAAAGTGGATTCGGCGCTTGTGAAAGTTTTTATGTACGGATTGCCCATGGTAGTAATATTTACCGCCTTTTCATACTCGTACAACACGGGAATCATCGACCATGCCACCGGAGCGGCTAAATTCTTCAACAACCTGGCCGGGCTTGTCTACGCCAGTTGGATGGCCCTTTCCATTATTCTCAGTATCAGGTTGATGGTTTCCGGAACGTTCAGGGACCAGGTGCTGTCCAGGTTCACCTTTATCCGGGAGCGTGACGAACGCGAAGTCATGTTGACCGGAAAAGCCACCAGGACGACCTTTCTGACAACACTGGCCATTCTCATGTTTCTTTTCTGCCTATCCTGTTTCCAAGTGTCCATCTACCGGGTTCCCACGGAACAGGCCGTAGATGGCAAAATCGGATTCGTCACCCTGGGACTCACCTGCAACCTGATGCAGGTGTCCAAACAAGTCGGCGCACACGCCGATGAGCCGCGGCGTCAGGACATCTTCACCTACTCCGGGCTGCCGGTCTCCAGCACCGCCATAATCCTGGGGCTGATCATCTGGCAGATATTCTCCTATAACTTTACGATGCGCCGCCTGACAAAAGATATCTAAGTCATGGATATTCAGATCCATTTTCAGACAACCGTAACCATCTGACGGACAACATCTCCCTGACAATATGTTTCGACATCCATAAAAACAGATTGACAACCGGATATTTCATTGGCTATTCTGATTCGACAATCATCGAATCAGGAGTAACATATGAAACCCGAGCAAAGCATTGCCATCATGAAGGCCCTGGCGGATCAGTCCCGGCTGGCCATTGTCAAATCACTGCTGGAGCGGTCCCAGTACGTGGAGGAGATCGCCAAACGGCACGCGCTCGCCCCATCGACTGTCTCCTTCCATCTGCGCAAGCTGGAGCAGGCCGGTCTTGTCACCAGCCGCAAGGAGCAGTACTACGTCGTCATCCAGGCTAACAATGCCATCTTTGACACCACCCTGCGGGAGATCGTGTCGGCGTTGCCGGGCGGCAGGGAGCTTCAGAACGGACGCATGGAGGAGTATAAACTCAAGGTGCTGGAGACCTTCTTTCGCCAAGGCAGGCTGGAGAAGCTGCCGACACAGCACAAGAAACGGCTCATCGTGCTGGAGCAGTTCGCCGCGCGCTTCGTGCCCGAACAGCGCTACAGCGAACAGGAAGTAACCGGACTCATCGTGCCGCTGTTCGCCGACTACTGCACCATCCGCCGCCTGCTGGTGGATGAGGGGATGATCCGCAGAGACGGCACAGCCTACTGGCGGGAAAGGAAACCGGGCGATCAGGAAGAGCCACTGAATCTGCCATCGCAACAGGGAAAAGGATCGGAGAGCATGGCCAAGGATAGCAAACGGGCGGAGATCAAGCGGGTCTACAAACAGAACAGGCCCGACATGGGGATATATCAGCTCAGGAACAGGGTAAACGGCAAGATCTTCGTGGAAAGCAGCCAGAACCTGGACGGGACGCGCAACAGCAGGCTGTTCCAGCTCAGGATGGGAAAGGTCGTTTTCAACCGGGAGCTGCAGGAGGATCTGAAGCGATACGGCGCGGACAGCTTCGAGTTTTCCGTGCTTGAAGTCCTGGTCAGGCCCGAGGCAGGAGACAATGCCGAGCAACTGCTGGCAGCCCTGGAGCTGCGCTGGCTGGAGAAACTGCAACCGTTCGGGGAGCGCGGCTACAACAACGCCAAGGGTTACCAGCGGGACATGGAGCGGTTACGGCAACAAAACGGTGGCATCCCTGCCTGACGCCATGCCGGGTGCGGCGACTGCATCGGCTTTTGCTGGCCATATTTGAGGGCGGGCATCGGCCTCACCGCTGCGCCGGAATTCGTGGGGCGACTGTCCCGCAAACCGGGTAAAACTCTTGGCAAAGGCGCTGAGGCTGTTGAAGCCGACCCCGTAGGCAACGTCGGTGACCGTGGCCCGGGGCGACACCAGCAGCTCCATGGCCCGCAGCATCCGGGCCTGATGATGGAACTGCCGCCAGGCAATGCCGCTCTCCGCCAAGAAACGGCGGCGAAACTGGCGCGCCGACAGGGCCGCGGTTGCTGCCGCACCTTCCACAGAGGCGCTTTCCAGATTATTCAGGGTGTATTCCATGGCAGAGGCTATCTGCCCGCTCCGAGCGGCAGGCAGCCGAAACGGCATCTCTTCCTTGAGCCACTCCACGCACAGCAATCCCAATGTTCTGAAAAATGAATCGGCCAGCGCATCTTCCGGGTTGCGGCCAGGTGGCCAGCGCAGGGCATACTGCACCATTTCGCGGACCAGCGGCGCGGCGGAAATGATGCGTACGCCGGTTTGCTCGGCAGCAACCAGGGACGGGTCGAAAAATACCGAGCCGGAAAGCACGTTGTGCATGGTCGTCCGGTGCCGGACCCCTGCCGGAATCCAGGCCGCCCGCTGGGGAGGTAGCAGGTAGAAGCCGTTTTCCGCCTCCAGCCGCAGCGTGCCGGAAAAGGCGTACATCAGCTGGTGCCGATCATGGGCGTGCCAGTCGTAACGAATGTTCTGATCGCTGTCAAGATAGGCAAAGGCCGGCAGCAAAGGGGTATTGATCCCCCTGACATCCAGTTGTTCGAGGGTTTCGGTCTGGGACAGTTCTTTGAACATACTGCCACTATAAACTCCGGGTATGTCCGTTTCAAGCTAATTTTTGTCCTTTACGAGTTAGACGGTCATCAAGAGCAATGGTAAGATTTTTCAAGAATGTTTATGGAGGAGTCTTATGGAACTGCGAATTGAACCGCTCGCTGCAGAGCAGAGAAAACCAAAATGCACCGATGCCGCGCAACTCGGCTTTGGCCGCCATTTCAGCGACCATATGCTGGTGGCGGACTGGAGCGGGGACCAGGGGTGGCATGATGCCAGGATCGTGCCCTACGGGCCGTTTCAGATGGACCCATCCGCCATGGTTCTGCACTACGGCCAGGAGGTATTCGAGGGGCTAAAGGCCTATCGCCAGGAGCATGGCGGCATCGCCCTGTTCCGGCCGGACATGAACCTGGCCCGCCTCAACCGCTCGGCCGAGCGCCTCTCCCTGCCGACCGTGCCCGCCGACCTGTTTCTCGATGGGATCATGGAACTGGTCCGCCTCGAACAGGAGTGGGTGCCGGCAGCCGAGGGGACGTCACTCTATATCCGCCCAACCCTGATTGCCACCGAAGCGGCGCTGGGGGTGCGGCCGGCGCAGCAATGCCGCTTCTTCACCATACTGTCGCCGGTTGGGGCCTACTATGCCTCCGGTTTCACACCGGTCAGGATCCTGGTTGCGGAGCAGCTGTCGCGCGCGGTACCGGGCGGCACGGGCGAGGCAAAGACCGGCGGCAATTACGCCGCCTCGCTGCTTGCCGGCAACATGGCCCACGATCGCGGCTGCGACCAGGTGCTCTGGCTCGATGCCGTGCAGCACCGTTTCGTGGAAGAGGTGGGCGCCATGAACATCTTTTTCGTCATCGACAACTGTCTGGTGACCCCTGCCCTGTCCGGGTCGTTCCTCGCCGGCATCACCCGCGACTCCATCATCAAACTGGCTCCGAGCCTGGGGCTGGCCGTTGCCGAACGCCCCATCGCCATCGACGAGGTTCTGGAGGGCATCAGAACTGGCCGGGTGCAGGAGGCCTTCGGCTCCGGAACCGCTGCCGTTGTCTCACCGGTGGGGGCCTTCAACTATAGGGACGAGCTGTTCACCATCAATAACGCCGCGGTCGGCACGGTCACGCAGCGTTTGTACGATACCCTGACCGGTATCCAGTATGGCCGGCTGCCCGACACGAATGGGTGGATGCACAGGCTGTAAGTTTCAACGAATTGATTCAAAAGCTTTTTTCATCAACGAGATTACTACAGTACCTCAGCCGGACAAACCGGAACCAAAACCTTTGTTTCATGCAACGACGCGACGACGCAACGCAAAGATTTTCGTCGCGTCGTTGCGTGTGAGTAATGTCTTTCAAAAGTTTTGTGCACCATTTAAAAAAAATCAAGTCGCTAGAACTATTTCGGAGTATTCACGTGAACTCCACCAGCCAGGGGCGCACCTTCAGCGGTACCTTCCCCTGCTGCAGCCGGAGGTTCTTACGCTCCGCAATGGCCAGGGTTTTGAAATAACGCCGCCACAACTCCTGGAACAGCTCTTCCGTCCCGGTCAGGTTCGGCGCGGCGTGGGCCGTCATAGGGAGAATCAGCCACTCCCGCCGCAGCCGGTCATGGATTATCCCCTGGCCATGCCTGGTGTCGTGAATCACCCACTGCTGGTCCCTGAAACGGGCCGCGAAATGGTGCGCGATGAGGGGGAGAATCCGGTGGTCCGGGGCAATGGCTGCGTAGTAGAAGCCCCCCCGCACCTCCTGGAACCGGACAAAGCCCAGGTAGCGGTGCGCCTCGCGGCCCACCTGCTGACTCAACTTCCAGAGCGGTTCCACATCAGGATGGGCCAGCATGCCGCCGATCTTCTTCCCCACCTGCCATGCCAGCAGCAGATAGCGGCAGATCAAAAGCTCCCGTTCCGGCCGGTCTGCGAGAAAGACCCGCGTCACGAGCTTGAGGCATGACGGCGTCAGGCACTGTTCCAACTCGTCCCAGAGCGCTTCTGCCTGGAGCTCATCCGCTGCAACCACCGTCACGTCGGTAAACAGGCTTTGCTGAGGCAAGGGATCGATACTGATCGTGTCCGGCGTGATGTGCTGCGGCAGCAGGCGGGCCAAGAGCGTCAACAGCCCCGCAAAGCTTCCATCGTAGCAATAACTGCCCCCCATCACAGTTCCCCACTGATCAGCCCGGCGGCTTCATCGCCGACCAGCGGCTGAAAAAGCGGCAACTCCAACTGGCTGGCCTTCTTCGGCACCGGTCCGGTAACCAGCCTGCTCCGCAGATCGGAACTCTCCAGGGCACACTCACCGGCATAGCGACCTCGCGCCGTGACAAAGTAGCGCGCCCGCTTCATCACCACACCCAGCTTTGCAAGTTCATCAATGGCAAGATGTCCCTGCCGCCTGGCCCAAATGATCCGCTGGGCCGAGCGGACACCGATCCCGGGGATCCGCAGCAGGGTCTCGTAATCGACCCGGTTGACCTCCACCGGAAAGAGATCCAGATGTCGGAGCGCCCAGCCGGTCTTCGGATCAAGGTCGCTCTCCAGGTTGGGCATCCGGTCATCCAAAAGTTCGTGAGCGCTGAAGCCGTAATAGCGCAGCAGCCAGTCGGCCTGGTACAGCCGGTGCTCCCGCCGCAATGGCGAGGTGGGCCGGTCCGGCAGACGGGTGTCGGCAACCACCGGGATAAAGGCCGAATAGTAGACCCGTTTGAGGTCGAGCCGCCGGTAGAGCTGTTCGGACAGGGTCACGATCTGCCGGTCGCTTTCATCGGTGGCGCCGACGATCAGCTGGGTGCTCTGGCCCGCCGGTACGAAACGCGGCACCTTCCGGGATTCCCGGCGCTCACCGCGGTTGACCGCAATCAGCCGATTCACCTGCTGCATGGGCGCCACCACGGCGTCACGGCTTTTGTCCGGCGCCAGCAGGGCCAGCCCCTCCCGAGTCGGCAGTTCCAGGTTGACGCTGACCCGGTCGGCGATCAGCCCGGCTTCACGCACCAGCAGCGGATCGGCGCCAGGCACCAGTTTCAGGTGGATGTAGCCGTTGAAGCGGTACTCCTGCCGCAGGGTACGCACCGCTGCAATCAGCAGCTCCATGGTGTAATCGGGCGAGCGGACCACGCCGGTGCTGAGGAAGAGCCCCTCGATGTAATTGCGGCGGTAAAAGCCGATGGTCAGCTCCGCCACTTCGGCCGGGGTCAGCATGACCCGCCGCACGTCGTTGCTGCGGCGGTTGATGCAATACGCACAGTCGTAGATACAGCTGTTGGTCATGAGGACCTTGAGGAGGGAGACGCAGCGGCCGTCGCTGGTCCAGGAGTGGCAAATGCCGCAGGAGGCGGCATTGCCGATGCCGTCCCGGTTGCGGCGGAAACTGCCGCTGGAGGCGCAGGAGACGTCGTACTTGGCCCCTTCGGCCAATATTTCCAGTTTGTCCATCAACGGGGTCGCTACGGCCATGGTAACCTCCGAAACGAATTTTTCGGAGGTTACCATGGTTATGGGACAGGATATGTCATTCCAACGGGGAAGGGTACGGTGAGAGCTTGTTATTTGTAATGTATCCACATACGGATACGTTACTTCTTTTTGTTTACCCTCAGGAGAAGATCCCCCTCGAACAGTAACGGATGGCGGCGAATGCCGCTCAACAGTCCGGCTACCGGAGATACGACCTTTTCTATGACGTTGCCGTTAAAGCTGTCGTAGATGTAGCCAAGCTCCTGCCCGGCTCGCACCCAGCGTCCCACCTGACGATCGGAGACGAACGTTCCAGCCTTTTCGGCATAGATACGGTGCGCACTGGCTTTGTCAAAGCAGCAGATCTCCTCGTCGTCAACTGAAAGTTTAACTCCTTCCAGAACGCCGCATCGACCGAGAAAAGAGACTAATGCACGGAAAACCCGCTGGCAGTGGTCAAGCTGTACCGTGCCGGCCTGTCCGACCCGCAGCATGAAACTCTCCCCCGGCCATACTTTCCAGGAGGACATCAGGGTTGTGGTAAAAACGGGGGAGAGCGAACGTTCCATAATTGCCGGGAGGGCAAACAGTCGCGCCGTTTCGCGTTCCGATTCACTCGGGCCATAGAGACGTACTTGGGGAACCTCTTCAAAGTCTACACCGGCGGTGTGGATATCGATGCGGTATTCGGCCCGTCTGGTTGCTTCAAGTACGGCATAGGCAATGCGCTGGGTGGTCTCCCCGATGGTGCTGCCGGGAAACATGCGGTTGATGTCCGATTTGTCGAAAGGCCAGGTACGAGTACGCAGGTTGACCCCAAGAACGTTGACCGCAGGAATGATCAGAACCCGTTTATTCAGCCGCAACTCCTTATAAACACCCGCCTCAACATTGGTGAGAAAGTCCGCCAGCCGCGAAAGAATGAAGACACCGTTAATCTCATCGCCATGGAGTCCACCCACTAGAGCGATTGCCGGGTGGGGAGACTTGGGACCGATCTCATGGCAGGGGATATCGAAGTCTTCCCGGACCGGCGCGGTCATGCAGAGCAGGTTGCGTTTCATAATTCACCTCCCGTCCGCGCCATGACCCGTGCCATAAGGGATCCCTCATATACCAGCGGATATTCCCGCAGCGTAAAGAGGATGCCGTCAACCGGGGAACGCACGTCGGAAAGGATATCACCACGAAACGGAGAGACGATCGTTCCGAGCAACTCTCCCCGGCGCACGTCGGTCCAGTGGTCAGCAGTCGCAATGAACATGCCCGAAGTTTGTGCATTCAGATAATGGACATTGCTGTCATCGGCAATCAGCGGCACATGCGGGGTAGCGGGAACCGTGACTTCAGGGGCCAGCACTCCCAATTCCTTCCAGACGGCGAGGATTCCCGCCACCAACTGGGTGCAGTATTCGGGAGTAATGCGCATACCGACACCCATCTCTGCCACCAGACAGGGGGTGCCGCTGTTGTTGAGACTATGGGCTACGGTGGTTTCCAGCACGGTCGCCGCCCCATGCAGCCAAATCAGATCCAGGTTCATGTTGCGAGCAATCGGCACCAGCCGGCTCTCAAATTCCTGATTGATCCGCACTTGCGGAATTTCACGAAGGTAGATGTTGCTCGCGTGAATATCGACCACCAGTGACGCTCCGGAGAGTTCCTGCATAAGCGCTGCTGCCAGCCGGTCCGGAAGCGGCCCTGCGGAGGATCCCGGGAAAGCCCGGTTGAGATCAGTGTCGAAGACCGGAAGACCACGAGTTAATGTGTCCAGTCCGAGCGTATTGACGGCCGGGTAAAGTTCAACGCTTCCCAGCAGGCCATGGGGCGAAGTTCGCAGGAGTTCGTCAAGCCAGGCCGACAGGCAGTGACAAACGTAGAGCCCTTCGAGCTCGTCGCCATGTACACCGGCAACAACGGCTACCCGGGGTCCGGCTCCCCCCTTGAATACGGTGCGCCGGATTTCCATCCGTTCTCGATACGGCATATCTATGGTGAAGAATGTTTCGATATTCATATGTGAATGTGTGGACATCGTCGTCCTTTCGATTGGAATCTGATTACTGTTCCTGCACAGTTACCTTGACAGTCGGCAACTCTCCGGCCGACTCCCCTTTGAAACTGCCCCGCTGGGGAGCGGCATCGTAGGAATCGCGACCGACGGCAACCGCCACATAATGATCGTTTGCCAATAGGTTGTGGGTTGCATCAAAGCCGATCCATCCCGCTCCGGGCACCAGCGCCTCGGCCCAAGCATGGGTGGCAAGTTCTTCACCGGTGGCACAGATGCCGGGGTCAAGATACCCCATTACATACCTGGCGGGAATCCCCCAAGAGCGGGCAACAGTGATAAAAAGGTGGGCGAAATCCTGGCAGACGCCACTCCCCTGGCTTACCGCCTCTACCAGTGGCCCATGAACTTCGGTTGTGCCGGAACGGTATTCAAGGACCGTCGGCACCCATGCCAGCAACTCCAGAAGTGAATCCAGCATCGGGCGTTCTTTATCAAACCTCGGGAAGGCGCACGTGACTGCTTCGGCCAGCTTCATGGCAACGGGTGTCAACAGGCTGCGATGGAGCACATAATCGTTCAAGGGCGGTGCCCTCCGAATTGCTTCACGCAGCCATTCCTGTTCTCCAGCCGGTGGAATCGCCTCAAAGTTAAAAGGGTTTTCCTTCAGCGTTTCCACTTCGGCCCTCAGGCGCGTCACCAGTCGGACATGGGGCGGAATCACACAGAAGTAATCGACCCGGTTGCCGAAATAGTCCGTGTAGGTTGCCAGCTCTGCTGCTGGCTCTGTTTCGATGCTGCAGGACATGACCCGTTGGTGACCATCGACCCGGGGTGCCAGTCGCAACTCAATGTGGTGTTCACGTACTGTCTGGGGATACTCAAGTACCGTCTCGTGCTCTATCAGGTAACGCATTACGTCTCCTCTACTGAAAAAACTCTTCTGCCAGCGACCAGTGGAACAATGACAAACGCTCCTGAAGACGCTCCAGATATTCATGCAAGCCATTGTCGAAAATCTGTTGCTGCGTAACAGCGACCATCTCTTGAATGCTTGCGAAGGCACTTCTGGTGGCATCCTTGTGTTCCAAACCGATGATCTGCAGTGCAGCCCCCATGCGCTCCACAGAGAAGACGATCGAGCGGGGGAAGTCGCGGTTCAGCACCACGAACTCCGCTACGTCGGCAGGCATGAAGCCGGTATGGTAGCTGCGCCGGAAGGCCTCGTAGCCGGACAGTGACTTGAGCAATGCTGCCCACTGGTAATAGTCCAGGGCCGATCCGACCATTGAGAGGTCCGGCAGAATGATATGGTACTTGATATCGAGGATGCGAGAGGTCATATCAGCCCGTTCAAAGCAGCCACCCAGCTGATAAAAGGCATATGCCTCCCCACGCATCATGCTGGAGGCAAGCAGACCGTTGAATCGGGCCACCTGACCGCGCATCTCCACGAAAATGATGCCAGCCCGCTCGGCTGTAAGCGGGCCCTTGAGTCGCTCGTTAAACCCAATCCAGATCTCGTTGACCGCCTCCCACATCTCCTTGGAGATTCGATCGCGGGCCACCCGGGCATTCTCACGAAAAAGACGCAGGCAGGTCCTGATGGAGCTGAGATTGGTACGACCTGCACTGACAAATTGAAGTACCCGTGGCGTCGAGATACCACCATCGCCAAACTGTTCGGCATAGAGCGACTCGGACGAGGTGATCTGCAGTATCGGACGCCATTTTTCCTCTTCAGACATATCTTCTTCCGCCTCCACCAGATAGAGCAGGTTGATCTCCATCAGGCGAGCGGTCTCGCCAGCCCGCTCCAGATAACGGGCCATCCAGTACATTGAGTCAGCTATGCGACTTAACATAAAATATTTCCCCCTTACTCAGCCAAAACCCAAGTATCTTTACTACCACCACCCTGTGAGGAATTAACCACCAGTGAGCCCTTGCGCAGAGCCACCCTGGTCAGGCCTCCCGGCACAACCTCGATCTCCTCTCCATAGATGGTGAACGGGCGCAGGTCCAGATGGCGCGCCTCCAGTTCACCGTCCATGTAACAGGTGTGGCGTGACAGGTAGACCACCGGCTGGGCGATGTAGTTGCGCGGGTTTTCCTGTACCAGGTCCATGAACTCCTTGCGCAAGGCGGGAGTGGAAGAAGGACCCATCAGCATGCCGTAGCCGCCCGACTCACTGACCGCCTTGATCACCATGCGTTCCATGTTGTCGAAGACGTACTCGCGGTCCTTGACATTGGTCATCTGGTAGGTGGGGACATTGTTGAGGATCGGCTGCTGACCCAGGTAATAGCGGATGATGTCCGGCACATAGGGGTAGACCGCCTTGTCGTCGGCGATGCCGCTGCCCGGCGCATTGACGATGGCAACGTTTCCGGCCCGCCAGGCATTGATCACCCCGGCGATCCCCAGGGAGGAATCGGAACGAAAAACCAGGGGGTCGAGGAAATCGTCATCGATACGGCGATAGATGACGTCGATTCGCTGCAGGCCGGTGGTGGTCTTGAGGTAGACGATATCGTTGATCGTCACCATGTCGCGCCCTTCGGCCAGCTCCACCCCCATCTCCTTGGCCAGGAAGGTGTGTTCGAAATAGGCCGAGTTGTAGATGCCGGGGGTCAAGAGCACGATCTCGGCACTGTCCTTGCCGCGCGGCGAGAGTGAACGCAGGGCGGCCAGCAGCAGCGAGGGATAATGCTCGACACGGCGCACACGGTATTTATTGAAAAACTCAGGCATGATGCGGCGCTCGATAACCCGGTTCTCGATCATGTAAGAGACCCCTGACGGGGTGCGCAAGTTGTCCTCCAGGATCAGGAACTCACCCTGCTCGTCGCGGATAATGTCAATGCCGCTGATGTGGGTATAGATGCCGCGCGGCGGCACTATGCCGACTATCTCGCGCCGGAAGTCGCGCCCCTGGTAGATCAGCTCGGGCGAAATGACGCCGTCCTTGATGATCCGCTGTTCACCATACAGATCGCCCAGGAACAGGTTAAGGGCGCGCACCCGCTGTTTGAGACCGGATTCGATCTTTACCCACTCGGGAGCGGTGATGATGCGCGGGATCAGATCAAAGGGCCAGATGCGTTCAATGCCCTCTTCGCTTTCGCCGTACACCGTAAAGGTGACGCCCTCAGCCTGCAAGGCCAGTTGGGATTCATGCGCCTTGGCCTCCAGAGCGTTGTTACCGGTGGCCTTGATATGATCCCAGAGCAGACGATAGTGGTCCCGGGGGGTAAAGTCATCGGCGTAGAATTCGTGGTAAGGGGTGCGGGGCTTGCCGCCCTGCATGCCGGCATTGAACATGAGCGACCACTCCTTTGTACATGATATGACAATGATTGCTGCAGTGCTGAATTCTGTCGGCCGAATCAGCTGACGCTTGTGATAACGGTAAAACAGCTGTCAAACCACGGCCCCAATAAACACTGTATGTCCTATGCAAGACCCCCGCCACCACAGCCGGGACGTGGAACTAAAAACTGCGACTCTATACTGAATGATCAGCACACAGTCGCAGTTCCTGTACTGAACGGGCGATAATGTGCAGGTCAGAATGCAACTACGCCGTTTCTTTCACCGGGAAAATAACGACTTGGAACCCCGGATTGAATTAGTGACTGCCTTGTCCCGACAGCATTATGCCTAAATATTCAGCACATCAGGGAAAGAGAGGGTCGGTTCTCCATATGCAGTAACATTTTTTTGTAACATAGAAATAATTTCCATATATTTAATCCATGACGACAAAGTACCGCTTTTCAGATCAGGATTACGTTGAGGGAGATAGACCGCAATCCTCCTCATGTACATCTCATGGGACCTGATTTTGAAGAGGTAATAAATCTTGTAACGCTGGATATCATGGATGGCTAAGCACCTGCAAAGGTTCTGCGCCATGCCCTGAAATGGATAGCTGACAACAGAGAGGAGTTGGTAAAACAATGGCACATGCTACACGGATAACCCGCCCAAGATTAACGGCAGTAACACCTGCCGCGGATATTCAAATTGGCGCTGACACGCTTTTTGCCGACATGCTTGATCAGCGTTCGGAAACCCCAGCCGACCGCTTCACTGTCTGGCGGATCCGAAACGGCCTATCCCTTGCTGCTGCAAGTCGTGAACTCGGTGTCACTGTTCGCACGGTAAGCGCCTATGGTTCCGGTGCGCGCCCCATACCGCGCACCGTTCAGCTTGCCTGCATTGGCTGGGAAGAAGAGCAGCGCAGAAAGAGAGCCTGATGCATTGTCTCCGAAAGCCGCTCTCTCAGCGGCTTTTTTATCCCAGCACCTTGTGAAAGATCTCCTGCGTCATCGAATCCCGGACCAGTCACACGCCGATGTCCTCGTTCCACAGTTCCGGCCTTTCCTCGATAAACCTGGCCATCAGGCCGATGCACTCCTCGTTTTGCAGCACCTCGACCTGTACTCCACGGGAGCGGAGCAGTTCTTCCTCGCCCATGAACGTGCGGTTTTCGCCGATGACCACCCGCGGGATGCCATACAGAAGGATTGCGCCGCTACACATGGGACAAGGAGACAGGGTGGTGTACAGCACCGACTCCCGATAAACCGCGGCCGGCTGGCGGCCAGCGTTCTCCAGGGCATCCATCTCGCCGTGGAGGATGGCGCTCCCCTTCTGCACCCGCCGGTTGTGCCCTCTGCCCAGGATGGTCCCGTTGTACACCAGCACCGACCCGATGGGGATGCCCCCTTCCGCCAGCCCTTGTTGGGCCTCATCAAACGCAGCCTGCATGAATTCGTCCATGGGAATCCTCCTTGGTTCAGCTTATTGCTGAAAATATGGGAAATGCAGAAGGGCAGGTTTTGTTCCCCCCAAGCAGTCTGCCTCGCTATGCTGCCGATAAGCCACCAAGTCGGCGACGGTCACCACCGGCAGGGCATGTTCCCTGGCAAACGAGATGATTTCCGGCATGCGGGCCATGGTACCGTCCTGGTTGGTCAACTCGCACAGCACGCCGCAGGGCTTGAGCCCGGCAAGACGCATCAGGTCGATGGTGGCCTCGGTATGGCCGGCCCGTTCCAGCACGCCGCCTGGGCGGGCGCGCAGGGGGAATACGTGACCGGGGCTGTGCAGGTCCCCCGGACCGGCATGGTCGGCAATGGCGGAAAGGACGGTGGTCACCCGGTCGCTGGCGGAAACCCCGGTAGTCACCCCTTCAGCCGCCTCGATGGAGACCGTGAAGGCGGTTTGGTAGCAGCTGGTGTTCTGCTCCACCATCATCGGCAAGCCGAGGGCAGCGACCTTTTCCGGCGTCAGACAGAGGCAGACGATGCCGCTGCACTCCCGGATCATGAGCGCCATCTGCGCCGCTGTCAACGACTCGGCGGAAAAGATGAGATCGCCCTCGTTTTCCCGTTCTTCATCGTCGGTGACCAGCACGCCCGAGCCTGCCCGCAAGGCGGCCAGGGCATTTTCAATACGTTCCGTAGGGGGACCAAAAGAGGCCAGCAGTTCCTGAGACATGACGCTACTCCTTCACAAAAGGGAATTGGTCTCAGGGCGGCAGGCAGGTTGGCAGGCAAACCGGCACACAAAACAAAGTGTAACCGCAGGCCGGTTGCCATTGGGTGGGTAGCTGCCTTATCCTCTCTCATCCGGACTATGACCGTCGGCTCTGGCATCGCACCAGATCTGCTGACCTTCTCCTGCTGGAGGAAGCGCTCGCGGGCTCCCCGGAAAAACCGGGATACCGCCGGTGGGGAATCGCACCCCGCCCTGAGAATAAGTGCCACCACCATACGAGCGCACGAGCCATGTTGTCAAGCCCCTTTGCCGATAATGCCGCTGTCTCGTAATCAGATGCGGGCGATGGCTTTACTTTGCGGACATTGTCTCATACAATTGAAAAATCTGTTTACCTGCTCTGCTCAAGTAACGCTGCAAGCCGGCAACCCGAAGCACAATTTCATAAGGAGGAACACACAATGGGATCTAAAGGACGCGAGATTATCGGCATGGACGTGGATGAGCTGCTGGGACTCCTGCAGAGGGCCTTCTGCGACGAGTGGCTGGCCTACTACCAGTACTGGCTGGGCGCCAAGGTCGTCAAGGGGCCCATGAAGGATGCCGTGGGCGCCGAACTGCTGCAGCATGCCACCGAGGAACTGATGCACGCCGACATGGTCGCCATGCGCATCATCCAGCTGGGGGCACTGCCGATCACCAAGCCGGAGGAGTGGTACAAGCATACCAACTGCGGCTACGACGCGCCGGACGACCCCTTTGTCAAGGTGCTGCTGGAGCAGAACATCAAGGGCGAACAGTGCGCCATCGGTGTTTACAAGCGGCTTTTGGACATCACCCGGGAAAAGGACCCCATCACATACAACATGGTGCTGACCATCCTGCAGCAGGAGATCGAGCACGAGGAAGACCTGCAGTCCCTGCTGGAGGATTACGAACTGCTGGTCAGGGCCATGAAGGGGTAGCAAATATAGACTCAGTACCGGGGCAAACACATTAACCCGGATAAAATTATCATGGAGGGAATCATAATCATGGCACTCGAAAGCTTACCCATAACAGGACAGCTGGCAACGCTGAACCAGGCTCAAGGCAAGTTGCTGGACTTGAGCATCGAATTCGGTCCCAGGCTTTTCGCAGCTGCCCTGATTCTTGTGGTGGGACACTATTTCGGGCGATGGGTCGGACGACTGTTGGACAAAATGCTTAAGCACATGGATCTGGACATTACCATCCGGCAGTTGCTGACACGCATAGTCCGGGGCCTGTTCCTGGTCCTGTTCCTGGTCATGGCCCTGCAAAACCTGGGAGTAGACCTGTTGCCCCTCATCGCCGGCCTGGGTGTGGCTGGCGCAGGCGTAGCACTGGCCATGCAAGGGGTGTTGTCAAATGTGGCGGCGGGCCTGACCATCATCTTTACCCGGCCATTCCGGGTGAATGAGTACATTTCGATTGCCAAGGAAGAAGGTTTGGTGGAAAACATCTCGCTGTTCAGCACCACCCTGAGCCATGTGGACCTTTCGCGGGTGGTCATACCCAACAGAAAGATCGCCGGCGAGATACTCCATAACTATGGCGAAATCCGCCAGATCAACCTGACGGTGGGGGTTGCCTACACCACCGATATCGGGCAGGCTCTCGGGGCCGTGGAGGAGGTGCTGCGCTCCAACCCCCGCGTGCTCCAGGAGCCCAGGCCCGTTGTCCAGGTCGTTACCCTGGCCGACTCCTCCGTGAACATCGGCGTGCGCCCCTGGGTCAGCGTGCCCGACTATGCCCTGGCCATCGGCGAACTGAACCGGTCGGTGCTCGAGACCTTCCGGCAGCAAGGCATCAGCATCCCCTTCCCTCAACGGGAAGTCAGACTCCTGGACTCCGGCAGATGAACATGAGGCAGGATCATACAAGCTGCTGGTCAGGACAATAAAAGGTCTGTAAACCGCAGCTGAAACCGTCTAATATGGAATTGAGCCTGCACAGTAGCTGACACAGCTAACATTGTTCACCTAACCACTTGACGTTGCTACCTTTTCAGGTGTATCAGTATAAAACCATGCTCACAATGAGGCAAGCGGAGTAATCATCAACAACTTGAGTTACTGCGTTGCCAGTCTTTCATGTGCAGAAACAGGAGATTGCCCTGATGAAAACCGCATCCACGCAACAAAAAAAAACAAAGTCTTTAAAAGACCCTAAACAAAGTCGGAATAATGTGACAGAGTTGTCTGCATATCTTGCTGAACGTGAGCGTCAGCGGCAGTCGTTGGTACACAGCTTGAAAGGCAAATACAGCGACATGAAATTCAGCAGCGAAGATCTTATTAAACAGCGGCGGGCAGAAGCTCTACTGGAGGGGCACTGATGCAGTATGTGCTGGATGCCTGCGCGTTGCTTGCCTTTTTACGAGGAGAAGAGGGAGCGGACAAAATTGAATCTCTACTTCTTGACAACAACAATCGTTGTCTGGCCCATGCTGTCAATCTCTGCGAGGTCTATTTCAACCTTGTGCGAGAGTATGGCGAACCCACGGCTCGCGCCGCAATACAGAATTTCAGGGATATCGGCATTCTGACAGTGGATGACATGTCTGAGCCATTCTGGCAGGATGCAGGAAACCTCAAGGCAACGATAAAACGCATCTCTCTTGCGGATTGCTTTGGGCTCGTAACTGCCCGTAACTTCAAATCACCTTTTGTGACTTCTGACCACCATGAACTTGAAGCGGTATCTCAATATTTTCCCGAAATCGAGATTTCGTTTTTCAGGTAATCAGCTGCAGATCCAAGAATTGTCGCTTGCCATTTCATTTTGAAACAATATTCATATGAAAAACAACACCCACTCCCTTGCCCCGTTCCTGCTGCTTTGCATCATCGGCTTCGCAGCATTTTTCGGTTCATACCTGCGCATCCCGGTCATGCCGCTCCTTGCCGCCACCCTGGGCGCCGATCCGGCCCAGGTGGGCACGATCAACGGCGCCTTCATGCTGACCACCGGGGTGCTGTCCATCCCCGCCGGCCTGCTGGCCGACCGCACCGGCCGCAAACTCCCTATTATCGTTGGCGTGATCGCCACCGCAGCCTCGTCGCTGCTGGTGACCCAATGCCACCAGCCCTGGCAGATGGCCGCGGCCTATGTGCTCTTCGGCGCCGGGCTGGCCGCCTTTGCGCCGGGCATGCTGTCACTGGTGGCCGATGTCATGCCGCCTGACCTCCTGGGCCAGGCCTATGGCTGGTATACCACCGCCATCTACATCGCCATGACCCTGGGCCCGGCATCGGGAGGCTTTCTGGCAAAATCCTGGGGGCTCCGCCAGGTGTTCATGGTGTCCGGCTGCCTGCTGGCGATAGTTGCGTTGCTGGCTCAGTGGGCATTGCCCAAAGGTCCGCCCCGCCACAAAACAGAGCTCCATGCCGCCCTGGCAGCCAGTATGGGGCTGATGCGCAACCGCAAACTGGTTGCCTGCCTGCTGGCCACCGCCGGCAGTTGCATCGGTTTCGGGGTATTCCTGACCTTTCTCCCCCTGTACGCGTCGCTGCATGGCTATGATCCGGCCCAGGTGGGCCTGGTGTTTGCGGCCCAGGCCATCACCAACGTGGTGGGCAGGGTCCCCATAGGACGAGCAGCCGATCGCCTGGACCGCCGCTGGATCGTGGCCGCCGGCCTGTTCTTCCTGGCTGTGTCGCTGGCTGCGCTGGGGCAAGTGGTGCAACTGACGCAACTTATGGGCTGCGCCGTTGTCATGGGAGTGGGCATGGCCCTGACCTTCACCGCCATCGGCGCCCTGATCGCGGACCTGGCCCCGGTCGTGCAGCGGGGCTTGGCCATGGGGATGTACAACAGTTGTGTCTACCTGGGCATGATGTCCGGTGCCACGGTTATGGGTATCGCCCTGAAACGGATCGGCTACCCCCACGGATTTACCGCTGCCGGCGCCGTGGCCCTGGTCAGCCTGGTGCTGTTTGTATCGATGATGGGGACTAGCACGTCCCGGCAGGCCTAGAACCAAAACCGCAGCAACGTAAAAAGACCGGTCAAGGAGCCGGTCTTTTTACGTTAACGGCACAGCGGATCTGCGCCGGAATATGCCGCACAGCAGGTGTCAGTCGGCGGCCAGCTCCGGCTCATCGACCAACGAAAACTCTCCGTCCGCCTCTTCCTCACTGGCTGCTCCATTCAAAACCCGCTTCATCTGCGCCACATCCAGTTCGTTTTCCCAACGGGACACGACGATGGTTGCCACGCCGTTGCCAACGAAGTTGGTCAGGGCTCGGGCCTCGGACATGAAGCGGTCAATGCCCAGGATCAGGGCCAGGCCGGCCAGGGGGATGGTCGGTATTGCCGCAAAGGTGGCAGCAAGGGTGACGAAGCCGCTGCCAGTGACCCCGGCGGCACCTTTGGAGGTCAGGAGCAGGACGGCCAGGATTGTCAGTGTCTGGGCCCAGGTCAGCGGGGTGTTGGTGGCTTGAGCCACGAACAGCGCGGCCATGGTGAGATAGATGGAGGTCCCGTCCAGATTGAAGGAGTAACCGGTGGGAACTACCAGGCCCACCACCGATTTCTTGCACCCCAGGTTCTCAAGTTTGGTCATCAGCCTGGGCAGCGCCGATTCGGAAGACGAGGTGCCGAGCACAATCAGCAGCTCCTCGCGGATATAGTAGATGAACTTGAAGACGTTGAAACCGCAGAGCTTGCCGATGGGACCGAGCACCAGGACCAGGAAGAGGATGCAGGTGAGGTAGAAGCTTCCCATCAGCATCCCCAGCTTTGACAGGGAACCGACCCCGAACTTGCCGATGGTGAAGGCCATGGCGCCAAAGGCACCGATGGGTGCGAACTTCATGATGATGTTGACGATCCCGAAAAACGCCTGGGACATCTGGTCGATCAGCTTGTGGACCGCCTTGCCTTTCTCGCCCAAGGCCGACAGGGCAAAACCGAACATGATGGCAAACAGGAGCACCTGCAGGATGTCCCCCTTGGCAAAGGCATCCACCACGCTCGATGGAATGATGTTGAGGAGAAAGTCGGTCATGGTATGTGACTTGGCCTGGGTGGTAAAGGCGGCCAGGGCCTTGGTGTCCAGCTTGGTCACGTCGGCATTGAAGCCGTCGCCCGGCCGGATCACGTTTACGACTATCAAACCGATGGCAAGGGCCAGGGACGTGATCACCTCAAAGTAGAGCAGCGCCTTGGCCCCGACGCGCCCCACCTTTTTCATGTCCTCCATGCCGGCTATGCCGGTTACCACCGTACAGAAAATGACCGGTGTGATAATCATCTTGATCAGCTTGATGAAGCCGTCTCCCAACGGCTTCATGGCAACCCCGGTCTCCGGGTAGAAATTGCCGAGGACGACTCCGATGGCAATCGCCGTTATGACCTGGAAATACAGATGCTGGTAAAACTTCCTTGTTTTCATACTCACCCCATTTACCTTTCGATAGAGTCAACTGCGAATATTGCAACCATTCTGTTGTTGTTCTTGGCAGGACCGGCAGCACCGCCTTTTTGTGTAAAGGCAATGTTGTATGAGCAAGCTGGATACCAAGTTGCAATTATGTATACAACTCGTTGAAATTAAACACTTCGCGGGCTTTTAAAAAATTGGGGGGCGCTGAAAAGGTATGACCATTGTTATGGGATTGGGAGTGAATTGGTGGAACTGTCTGAAAACATGGAAGATCTGCGGATCATAACCTGGGTTATGAAAATAACCGTGGTTATGACCATTTGCCGATCATACCGCAACAGCGCTTAATCCCTGTCGCGTTCCAGCTTCAGGCGCTTGCTGAGTGCGGGTTGGGAGATGCCGAGCAGCCGTGCGGCAATCGTCTGATTGCCATGGGCACGGGTCATGGCCTCACTGACCAGCAGGCTCGTCGCCTCCGGAAAGGTGGGCAGCCGGTCGAGGCAGGTAAAGGGGTTTCCTTCAAGGGCAATGGCGGGTGCGGACGGGTCGGGCCGGCCAATGGCCCGCTGAAAGGTCTCCATGGACAGGATATGATCGCGGTGAACGCTGACCGCGTCATAGATCATGGATTTCAACTCCCGGACATTGCCGGGAAAATCGTAGGTGGCAAGAAGGTGGGCCAACTCCTTGGGCGGGGTGGGCTTTCTTTTTTCCAGTTTCCGGGCCACCTGAACGAGAAAATACTCCAGCAGCAGCGGGATATCCCCCTTGCGCTCCCGCAGCGGCGGGACGTGGACATGGTGGGTCCGCAGACGATAATAGAGGTCGCGGCGGAACCTGCCGTCGGCTTCCTTGCTCGCCAGATCCTGATGGGTGGCCACGATGATGCGGGCCTTGAGCCGCTTGGGGCGGTCGCTCCCCAGGGGAAAGTATTCTCCCTCCTGAAGCAGCCGCAGCAGCTTGACCTGGGAGGCAATGCTGAGGTCGCCGATCTCGTCCAGGAAAAGGGTGCCGTTGGCCGCCTCCTCGATCATCCCCCGGCGCACCTGCTCGGCACCGGTAAAGGCGCCCCTGGTGTGGCCGAAGAGAGTGTCGGCGAACACCGTATCGTCGAGTCCCGCCACATTTACCGCCACCAGGGGCCCTTGGCAACCGCTCAGCTGATGGGTGGCCCTGGCCAGCAACTCCTTGCCCACGCCGCTCTCGCCGGTGATCAGGAGCGGCTGGGGGCTCAACGCCACTGCCTCGATGTAGGTGAATATGGCCTGCATGGCACGGTCGGCGGTGACGACCCCGGCAAAGGCCTCCGGATGCCGCACTTCACCGGTGAGGAAGCGGCTCGACATCTCCTGGTTTTCCCGCTGCAGTTCCAGCATCCGGATGGCGCGCAGCACCCCGCCCACAAGCCGGTCCTCCTCCACGGTCTTGACGAAATAGTCGAAGGCGCCCAGCTTCATGCAGCGCACCGCGGTCTCCAGCTGATTCATGCCGCTGATCACCATCACGGCGGTCTCCGGGTGCTGCTCCCCAATCATGGCAAGCAGATCCTCGCCCGAGATGTGGGGCATGGTGAGATCCAGCAGGACAAGCCCCACCCTGTTACGGCCGAGAATAGTCGCCACTTCCCGGCTGTCCTGGCAGGTCAGGATGTTGGTGATGCCGGCGGAGCGCTCCAGGGTCAGGGCAAGGGAACGGAGCCAGGCCGGTTCGTCGTCCACCAGGAGGACGCAAAAGTGGGGATAAAGGTTTTCGCTCATTCTAGGGTGTCTCCTCGGCAGCCGGCAGGGTCAGGACCACGGTGGTTCCCTCGCCGGGAGTCGAACTGAATTTGAGTGTTCCGCCATGCTCGTTCACAATCCCCGACGAGACCGAGAGCCCCAGGCCGGTCCCCCCGGTCTCCCGCTTGGTGGTAAAGAACGGGTCCGTAAGGCGCGGGATATGTTCGGGCGCTATGCCGACCCCTTCGTCAGTCACGCTGAGCGCCGCGATCCGGGCGTTGCCGACCCGGAACGTGGCCAGGGTTATCTTGCATTCCGTATTGGGCAGGGCCTGGCAGGCGTTGAGCAACAGGTTGACCAGCACCTGCTCGATGCGCTGGGAGTTGCCGCGCACCATGGGGAGGTCTGCCGCATACTCGGCGGAAAACCTGACCGTGGCCTTGCGGATCGTGCTGTCCGCCAGGCGCACAGCTGCCTGGGCCACGCTGTTCAGATCGAAAAGGGCATCGCCGGGACTGTCGTCCTTGCGGGCGAAATCCTTCAGTTCCTCCACAATGCGCTTGATCCGCTTGGCCCCCTCGTGCATCTCATCCAGCAGGTGGGGGACCTCGTTGCGCATCCGCGCATAGGGCAAGCCGCCGAGCATGAAGTTGCCGGACTCGCGGTAATGGGACTCCAGCACCTCTTCCGCATCCCGGTAGACCTCCTTGAGGATCGGCATATTGAGGAGGATCAGACCGTTGGGATTGTTGATCTCGTGGGCCACGCCGGAAACGAGAATCCCGAGGGAAGTCATCTTATCGGCCTGAATGAGTTTATCCTGATGTCGTCGCAGCTCTTCCAGGGCCCGTTTCCGTTCCGCCGCTTCCCGGGCCAGCTCCCTGGTGCGCTGGGCCACCTTCTTTTGCAGGGTCCGGGACCAGACCACCGTTGCCACGAGGATCAAAAGCAGCGGCACCAGTACAAAGGCACCGTAGCGCAAGGCCTTGGCCCAGGGGAGCCGCGGCGGCTCCAGGGTGCCCAGCCACCTGTCGTAGATGGCCTGATACTGGCCGGTCTGACGCAGGATTGCAAGCCCTTCGCTGAAGCGGGTCAGCAGCTCGTCATTCCCCTTTTTCACGCCATAGCAGTATTTCTGGGCTGCTATGTTTGTCGCCACCGGAACCAAATTCGTCAGGTGGAGTTCCCGGATGAGATACATGCCGGGCAGGATGGCGACGACTGCATAGTCGTCCGCACCGGAAGAGAGGCGGCGCAGGGCGTCGGCCGGCGTGGCGGTGAAATGCAGGTTGCCGCTGAAGCCGAGATCCCGCAACGTGTCATGCATGATGCCGTCACGGAACACGATGACCTGCTTGCCGCGCAACTCCTCGATGGACTTGACCGGCGGCGTATCCTTACGGGCAAACACGGCGTGATGGACGATGGTATGGGGGGGTGAAAAGGCAATGGTGCGGGAGCGTTCTTCCGAGAAAGATATGCCCTGGAGGACATCGATCTCGCCATTCATCAGGGCGGCGCGCATCTCGGACCATCCGCCGAAGCGAAACTCCACCTTCATCCCCATGACGTCGGCTATGGCCCGGGTGAGGTCCACATTGTAGCCGGCCGGTTTTCCGTCCTTGTCGATAAACTCGTAGGGGGGATAGTCCCGGTCGCCACCGACGATGATGACCTTTTGCGCCGCGGGCTGGGCGGGAGGTGCGTCAACGCCACGGGCCGACGGAGGCAGCAGGGGGAGCAGGAACAGAAGTGCGGTTACAAGGAGGCGCATATTCATCGGGATAGATTATGCACCTCTCCACCCGACAAATTCAATTATTAAAATTTTGGGCGCGGGAAGGTCCGGAAACCTAACCCTCTCCCTGAGGGAGAGGGTTAGGGTGAGGGGGAAGTGCTGGACATCTCTGCACCGCTGCCCCCTCATCCGGCCTTCGGCCACCTTCTCCCTCAGGGAGAAGGGAAAAATTTAAATATTCACGCCGAAACGTGGCTGTCAAAGCCCTTGACAAAGAACGCTGACCCGGACTATCTTGGAAACCGTAAACTACATTTTGGGTTTCTGAGGTATCGAGAGGCATGATGGAACTATTACCGAATGATGAGCGCGCCCAGGAGCGCGTCGTGGCCATCGCCAGCCAGGTATTCCTGGAACGGGGCTTTGCCCGGGTCACCATGGCCGACCTGGCCCGCGAGCTGCGCATGAGCAAGAAGACCATCTACCGGCTCTTTCCCTCCAAGGACGACCTGGTGCGGGCCGTGTATCGCCTCAAGACCGACCGCATCCATGCCCTGTTCCGCGAGACCGTGGAGTCCGACTCTGATTTTACCGGAAAGATCCACTGGCTCTGGATCAATGTGGGCAAGGAACTGACTGAAATCGGCCCCCAGTTCCATGAAGACCTGCGGGTCTTCAATCCTTCACTGGCAGCGGAACTGGAGTCATTCCGGCGGGACGAGATCAACCGCAACTTCGTCATGTTCATCGAAGACGGCATCCGGCTTGGCGCGTTGCGCAGCGACATCAACAAAGAACTGCTGGTCCAGATTTACATCAGCGCCATCATGGGGATTATCAATTCAAGCGTGCTTGCCACGTCACCCTTCACTATCGATCAGGCCTTCCGTACCATTTTAGATGTGGTTTTCGACGGCATCCTGACCGACAAAGCACGTCCCCATTACCGCCAGCTGTTCAACAGCGGCTCTTAAGACCGACAGTACCGCAAACAGGAGATTTGCAGCATGCAGACCGATATTGTTTCCGAAGTAGTTGTCCTTTTCATGATCATGGCCACCGGCTACTATGCCCGCCGCAAGAATATCATCAACGCCACCGTCAACCGCGGGATCACCGAACTGATTCTCAACGTGACCCTGCCCCTGATGATCCTGGTCTCCTTCACCTTTGAGTTCAACCAGGAGATGCTCGCCACTGCCGGCAAGCTGTTGCTGGCATCCTTTGGCCTGCATGTGGCCATCTATTTCGGCAGCGGCCTGTTCTACCGCCGCCACCCCCAGGAAACCCGCAGCGTGTTGCGCTTCATGACCACATTCTCCAACTGCGCCTTCATGGGCTATCCGGTGCTGCAGAGCCTGTACGGCAAGATCGGCATCTTTTACGCCTCCATCTTCGGCGTGCCATTCACCATTGCCCTGTGGAGCCTGGGGGTGATGCTGTTCACCGGCGAAAAGGGGATTCAGGCGCTGAAAAAAGGGATCTTCAATCCGGGAGTGCTGTCGGTCGTTGCCGGCTTGATCATTTTCATAGGCTCGCTGAAACTGCCAGCGCCGCTGCTCAAGGCCTGCGACCTGGTCGGCTCGACCACCACGCCCCTGTCGATGATCGTCATCGGCTCGACCCTGGCTGACACGCGGCTGCGCGAACTCTTTTCCGGCCTGGCGGTCTATTACGCCAGCGCGGTGCGCCTTCTGGTGGTGCCGCTGCTGGTACTGGCGGTCCTGACCCTCCTGGGGATCAAGGGAATGGTCCTGGGAATCTGCGTAATCAGCATGGCCATGCCAGCGGCAGCCAACACGGCCATGTTTGCCGAAAAATTCGACGGCGACACCAGGCTCGCCTCACGGTGCATCTTCCTCTCCACGGCGCTGTCGCTATTCACCATTCCGCTGGTGATTGCCATACTCCAGACCGCCATCGGAGAGCAGCCCTTCAATCTGCATCTGTGGTAATCGGACCAAAACGGCAATGCGTGATCCGGCAGCTGGCGTTTTTCCGAATCCAAGGGATAATCAAACATGATACCTATCCTGACACTGGTGATACTCATGACTTCAAGCATGCTGGCCAATGCCGGACCGTCTCTGCCCCCCTGCCCCGCCAAGCCCAATTGCGTCTCCAGCCAGGCCACGGACAGCCATTATATTGCGCCGTTCAAGATGGCGAGCGATGGGGCGCCTGCCTTTGTGAAGCTGCGCGAACTGCTGGCCCAACGCAGTGACACAAAGATTATTGCCGCGGACGACACAGTCATCCGGGTCGAGTTCAGGACGTTCCTGGGGTTTGTGGACGATGGCTTGTTCGTGCTGGACCCCGCCAATGGCCAGATCCTGGTCCGTTCAGCGGCCAGGCTCGGTTATTGGGATCTGGGCAAGAATCGCAGCCGCATGGAGGAGATACGCCGGTCTTTTGAGATGCTCCCCAATCAATGAGGCATGTTTGCTTATGTATGGCCGCGAACTGGCCGCAAAGCAAGCCCCATCTTACTTAGCGGGACTGTTTGATATTCTTTTCTGGTAACGTTCCCGCAACTCTTTCCGATACGATTCGTACTTTTGCCGCTGTTCCTCGGTCAGGATGGAACGCATTTTGTTCGAGGTATCTTGCCGCAACTCATGCAGCTTTGCCCTACGCTCGGTGGCATTCAGACCGGTTTTCTTCCGAAGCTCTTTCAGCTTGTTTACTTCGTCTTCCATGATTGGCCTGATTGCGGCCTGCTGTTCGGCAGTCAGGTTCAGCTCTTTGGACAAGCGATCGATACGGGAGTCAATGATGCTTTTTACCGCTGTTGTCGGGGCCTTGAGCTCAGCCGGCGCAACCGTCGAATCGGCCTTTGATTGCGCAAAGGCGTTCAGCCCCATAAAGAGTGCCGTCACAACCAGGCCGGACAAAATTTGCATACGCGTGATCTTCATCGATTTGAGCCTCCTCCAGGCATGTTCGCCCGTATATTGATTTCGGTTGGCTAATCGCGTTAAGGTCAAAACCTTGCCTCATCCCCGGCCTTCGGCCACCGGGCGCGAAAGACGCCCGCATCAAGAAAACCAAAGCCGGTATGACAAAGCACTCCATTAACGCCTTTATCCATACAATCTGTTATCGGAACAATCAAGTTACGGCCACCAGAAATGCGACTTCAAGCAACCGGCAGGATGTTTTGCCCATGGAACGCAACTTGATCAAGGATTATCAAACTGGAAACAAGCCCCATTACCACATGCCCTAATAATAAAATATTAATATTGTTTTAATTAGACTATTGCCGGTTGTTAGATAAAATAAGTGTTGTGTCTTGTCAACAGGTATTATTACTTGTATTTGCGCATCTACTTTTGTCATCAGAGCTCCTGTTCTGCAAAAAACAGCAACACGGCTCTAATATTGATCAACTTTACCTTGATGTCCACAAATGGGGGCGCCACAAAATCCAGCCGGGCACAGATCCGGTACCCGCGCCTTGCGGAAGCAACTATGCATGGGACAGGCAGCCCGCCAGTTCACGCTTGCATGTCGAAGTTGAACCTGATATGCAGTCCGGTATATACGTGTTGCGCCATTGCCACCAAAATCGAAAAGGAGACCAAACAGTCATGATCAGTAAAAAAATGTCCGAATCACTCAACAAACATATGAACTTTGAGCTATATTCCGCCCACCTGTACCTGTCAATGTCGTCCTGTGCCAACGAGCTCGGCCTCAAGGGGGCCGCCAACTGGTTCATGGTGCAATACCGTGAAGAGATGGTTCATTTCATGAAGTTCTACACCTACCTGGTCGATCAGGGAACAAATATCACCATGCTGGCCAGCAAGGCTGTTCCCAACACATATTCGTCGCTGCTGGACATGATGCAGAAGACCCTGGCCCACGAACAGCTAATCACGGCCCGCATCAATGATCTGAGCGAGCAGGCGGTCCAGGAAAAGGACCATGCATCCCGAATCTTTTTGCAGTGGTTCGTGACCGAACAGATCGAGGAGGAGAACAACGACCGCGACCTGATCGCCAAGCTCAAACTGGTTGGCGACAATGGCCACGGCATTCTGATGATCGACTCCGAAATGGGCCAACGGGTTTTCGTGCCCCCGGCGGGCGCACAGCCGGCAGTCTGAGATGAAGATCCGTTTCTGTGAACATAACAAAGGCAAGGGCAAGGTCTATCGTCGCCTGAAAGAAGAATTCCCCGCGCTGAACATCAAGATCAAGGATTGCGTCAAGCAGTGCGGCGCCTGCCGCGAAACCCCCATGGCCACAGTGGACAAAAAAAAGGTGACCGGCAAGGACGGGGACCAGCTTTACCAGCGGATTGTCGAATTGATCAGCAAAAACGCGGAAGAATAACATTGTGCGGACGGACCGGCCGGGAGCAGATGCCCGCACGGGTCAAGGTGCTGCGGATCCGGCTGGAATCCGCAGCTGTTCCACCCCGCGTCAATTCGACGAGAGCTGTTTCCCGAGCCGGAACAACATGTCCCCGGACGCGAGAAGCGCGCCGCCGACAATCAGCAGGCAAGCCACCCCGAGAGCCCAACTGGGCTCGGCCATTCCCAACGCAAGCAGCAGAAAGGTAGACAACAGGGGCGCGGCGTAGGAAAGAGCGCCCAGCACCTTGATATTGCCGGTCTTGACCCCCACGTCCCAGGTAAAAAAGGCGCCTCCGACCGGCCCGAGCCCCAGCCCGAGAACTGCCAGCCAGCCAAGACCGGAAGGCACGACGGTTGTTTCGAAAAGCAGATGACAGGCAAAGGCCAGGACTGCCGTTACCCCGCAGAAACCGGAAATCGAATAACTCGGCACCGCTTGGAAAAGCCGGGAGAGAACCGAATAGCCCGACCAGGTGACAGCTGACAACAAGGCAAAACCATAGCCGACGAAAAAAGCCGAGCCCAGCGAGAAAGAGCTGCCGCCGGTCACGAGGAGGGAGGCGCCGATCAGTCCGGCCAGGGCGCCGACCAGATGATACCAGCGAAGCCGTTCCCCAGGCAGCAAGGCTGACATGAGAACAATAAGGAGCGGCCAAAGATAGGAAATCAGGCTGGCATGCACGACCGGGGCATGCCTGAGCGCCATGAAGTAAAAGAAGTGAAAGCCGAAGAGACCGGAGACCCCCAGCAACCAGGCGTTCAGCGGCAACCGCCGCAGGTTTGCCATGGCATGCCCTTGGCACCTCATCCAGACCAGCCCGATCCCCGTGGCGATGGTGAACGCCATGGCTGTCAGCTGAAACGGCGGGACTGCCTTGCAATAGGAGGTAAGCGTGGCCAGGGTTGACCACATTATAATGGCCGTGAGACCGATCATTGTTCCCTTCAGCTCACGTGCGTGTGAGTCCATGCTGTTATCCTCGTCCATTGGTGGGTTTTTGAGAGTTTGATGATTTCAGGGAACCGGCTGCCGCTGAAACCCTGGCCATCCTACTATTGACCGGGCTCGGTTTGCAAGCACAGTCCTCCCAACCAGACACAACACGCCTTCACCCCCGGACATCCGTGACAACCACTTAATTATTGCGGGTTTATAAAATTCCAACACTTGACCGGTCCGCAGTTGATCTGTATTTTGGTTTAGTTTAAACAAACACATTTTCATGCAAGGAGTCCCCACGTGGCCGTCTACGAAGTCAAACATCCCCTGATCCAGCACAAACTGGGCCTGCTGCGCAAGGCCGACCTGAGCACCAAGCAGTTCCGCGAGCTGGCCTCCGAAATCGGGCGCCTGCTGACCTACGAGGCGACCAAGGATCTTGAGACCGAAACCATTACCGTCAACGGCTGGGCCGGACCGGTCCAGGTCCAGCAGATCAAGGGGAAGAAGATCACGGTCGTGCCGATCCTGCGGGCCGGCCTGGGGATGATGAACGGGGTCCTGGACATGATCCCCAGCGCCAAGGTCAGCGTGGTGGGCCTCTATCGCAACGAGGAGACGTTGGAGCCGGTGGCCTACTACGAGAAGTTCACCAGCGGCATGGAAGAACGCACCGCCCTGATCATCGACCCCATGCTCGCCACGGGCGGTTCCTTGCTGGCCACCATCGAGATGCTGAAAAAAGCCGGGTGCCCGAGGATCAAGGGGCTCTTCCTGGTGGCGGTCCCCGAGGGGCTGGAGAGGATCAACAGGGCCCACCCCGACGTGGAAATCTACGTCGCCTCCATTGACGACCGCCTCAACGAAGTGGGCTATATCCTTCCCGGCCTGGGCGATGCCGGGGATAAAATCTTCGGTACGAAATAGGAGCATCCCCCAATGTCCACGTCCCCAGAACCGGTCTGGCGCACCGCCCTTTCCGGCGCCCAGATCCTCTTCGTCGCCTTTGGCGCGACGGTGCTCGTCCCCCTCCTGACCGGGCTAAATCCCAGCCTGGCGCTGCTGGGCGCCGGCATCGGCACCCTGATCTTCCAGATCTGCACCAGGCGCCAGGTGCCGATCTACCTCGGTTCCTCCTTTGCCTTCATCGCCCCGGTGATCTATTCGGTCAAGACCTGGGGCATGCCCGCCACCCTGGGCGCCCTGGCAGCGGCCAGCTTTTTCTATTACCTTGCCGCCGCCCTGGTCAAATGGCGCGGAGTCGGCTTCATCCACCACCTGCTGCCGCCCGTGGTGATCGGGCCGGTTGTGATGGTCATCGGCCTGGGGCTGGCCCAGGTGGCAATCAGCATGGCCACCGGCAAGGCCGGCAATACCCAGGTTGTCCCCTACGGTACCGCCTTGGGCGTTGCCGCCATCTCCCTGACCGCCACCATGCTGACCGCCATCCACGCCCGGGGCCTGCTCAAGCTGGTGCCGATCCTGGTGGGCGTGGCGGTGGGCTATGCCGCCTCCCTATTCCTGGGGCTGGTTGACTTCAGCAAGGTGATCAACGCACCCTGGCTGGCGGTGCCGGAATTCGGCCACCCCCAATTCAACCTGGCGGCCATCCTGTTCATGATCCCGGTGGCCATAGCCCCCATTGTCGAACACGTGGGGGGCATCCTTGCCATCGGCTCCGTCGTGGGCCGCGACTACACCGAGCAGCCCGGCCTGCACCGCACCCTGCTCGGCGACGGCCTGGCGGTCAACATTGTGGGCCTGTTCGGCGGCCCGCCGGTCACGACCTACGGCGAGGTCACCGGCGCGGTCATGCTGACCCGCAACTACAACCCCGTGGTCATGACCTGGGCGGCCTGCTTTGCCATGCTGATGGCCTTTGTGGGCAAGTTCGGCGCCCTGCTGCAGACCATCCCCATGCCGGTCATGGGCGGGATCATGATCCTGCTCTTCGGCTCCATCGCCGGCATCGGTCTGAAAACCATCGTCGACGGCAAGGTTGACCTGATGAAGCCGCGCAATCTCTGCCTGGTTTCCGTTACCCTGGTGACCGGCATCGGCGGCCTTGGGGTCACGATCGGCAGCTTCAGCCTCCAGGGGATCAGCCTCTGCGGCGTGCTGGCGGTACTGTTGAACCAGATCCTCCCTGCCGGCGAGCAGGAAGAAGAAAACGCACCGGCAACGGATTTCCTTGAGCAAAACTGCGGGATTGAAACGCAACTTACACAAACGGAAGAGGATATGATATGAACATCGAAGAGGCCGGCACCGTACTGTCCGATGCCGATCTGCTGGTTACGGAAGCGGAGGTGGAAGCGTCCATCGCACGCATGGCTGGCGAGATCACCAACAAGTTCGCAAAGGCAAACCCCATACTGATCTGCGTCATGAACGGCGGGCTTATTTTCTCCGGCCAGCTCCTGACCAAGCTCGTGTTCCCCCTGGAGGTGGACTATATCCACGCGACCCGCTATGGCCACGAAACCAGCGGCGCCGGCCTGAACTGGCTGGTCAAGCCGCAACTGGAGCTGAAGGGGAGAACGGTCCTGCTGCTGGACGACATTCTCGACGAAGGTGTGACGCTGGCGGCCATTGCCGATTACTGCCGGCAGCAGGGAGCGGCTGAGGTTTCCATGGCCGTGCTGGTGGAAAAACTGCATCAACGCAAGGTAAAACCAGGCATGCGGGCAGACTTTACCGGTATCGAGATCGGCGACCGTTTCCTGTTCGGTTACGGGCTTGATTATAAAGGCTACTGGCGCAACGCCCCCGGAATCTACGCGGTGAAAGGATTGTAGCAGATGGATAATTTTTTCGAGTTCAAGCGCCACAAAACCAGTTATCGGCAGGAAACCCTGGCCGGGGTGACCACCTTCCTGACCATGGCCTACATCATCATCGTCAACCCGGCCATCCTGGAGAACGCCGGCATCCCCCGGGGGTCGTCGGTGACCGCCACGATCCTGGCAGCGGTAATCGGCACCACCATCATGGCGCTCTGGGCGCGGCGCCCCTTTGCCATTGCCCCGTACATGAGCGAGAATGCCTTCATCGCCTTCGTGGTGGTCAAGGTCATGGGATACACCTGGCAAGTGGCCCTGGGCGCCGTGTTCATCGCCGGGGTCCTCTTTGCGCTGCTGACCGTCCTCAAGATCCGCAGTTGGCTGGCCGAATCGATCCCCATGTCCCTCAAGGCCAGCTTTGCCGTGGGCATCGGCCTGTTCCTGACCTTCATCGGTCTGAATGAAACCGGGCTGGTGGTGCTGGGCGTACCGGGGGCCCCGGTCAGACTGGGCAACATCTCCCAACCGTCCGTGCTGCTGGCCATTGCCGGGTTCATGCTGGTGGTGGTCCTGATGGCCCGCCGGGTGCACGGCGCCCTGGTGATCGGCATCATCGCCACCACAATCGGCTCCATCATCGCCGGCATCACCCCCCTGCCCTCCAGCATCGTCAGCATGCCGCCGTCGCTGACACCGATCATGTTCAAGCTGGATATCGCCGGGGCGCTGAACCCCCACTTTTTCCCGGTTGTCATGGTAATTTTCATCATGGCCTTTCTGGATACCATCGGCACCCTGATCGGGCTTTCCATGCGCGCCGACCTGCTGGATGAGAACGGCAACCTGCCGGAAATAGAGCGCCCCATGATGGCCGACGCCCTTGCCACCATTGCCGCCCCGCTGCTGGGCACCAGCACCACCGGCGCCTACATCGAATCGGCGGCCGGCATCGAAGAAGGCGGACGCACCGGCTTCTCGGCCCTGGTGGTCGCGGCCCTGTTCGCCCTGTCGCTGTTCTTCGCCCCGCTCTTCACCATCGTGCCGCCCCACGCCTACGGCATTGCCCTGATCGTCATCGGCTCGTTCATGATCAACCCCATAACCCAGATCAATTTCAGCGACCTGACCGAACTGATCCCGGCTTTTCTGACCATCGTGCTGATGATCTTCACCTACAACATCGGCGTCGGCATGACGTCGGGCATGATCACCTATGTGCTGCTGAAGGTCTGTACCGGCCGGGTCGGCGAGGTAAAGGCCGGCATGTGGGCCTTGTCCCTGCTCTCCCTTTCGCTGTTCGTGTTCCTGCCCAAGGTGTAGTCATGACTGAAAACGGTTACACGCTAAACCCGATCGGCGTAGTCCGCTCCCAATTGACCAGCCGTGAGGCAGCCCCCCGCCAGGGCTACGAGGGCGCGCCCGATGCCTGGCTCGAACTGGACCCCGCTGTTGCCGAGGGGCTTGACGGCATCGGCGCAGGCGATGAACTAATCGTGATCACCTGGTTTCACTTGGCACAGCGGAGCACATTGAAGGTTCACCCAGGCCGGAATATGAACCTACCTTTGACCGGCGTCTTTAAGACCCGCTCGCCGGACCGCCCCAATCCCCTCGGCCTGCATCGCGTCACGGTGCGCGAGATCGCGGGCACAAGGTTGAAGGTGGGCCCGTTGGAAGCCCTTGACGGCACGCCGGTGGTGGATATCAAGCCAGTACTCCGGCAGTCGGCAGACTCGTGATTGGCCTGAAAGGCTGGGCCTGATCGAGTAACTCAGAAACACATTTTCCGGGCACTTGCCCAACAAGCGTAAAGTTTCTTTACACTGCCGCAAACCCGCTTGTGGCGTAGGTTTACGGGCAACATTAAAAAAAGTGTAAAGAAACTTTACGTTTCGATTAATCCTTTCACATCAGCCGGTTGCAGGCTTTTCCCCATTACGTGTAAAGATCCTTTACACTACACCACCCCCGAATCAAACCAAGATCACCCCATTTCGACCCCATACGGACAATAGCGCCCGGCAAAGGCCCATTCCTTGGGGTTTTGCAGATTATGGCACGGATGTTGGAAAAGGGAGGTGTTTGTCGTTTTTTCCCATCCGCAAGAAGGATGTCCGCGAGACAATAAAACGTAGTGGCGATGTGGGAACAGATACCGTTTCCGTGTATGTCACCGAGCTTGGGATGCGGCTATTTTTGGTTTCATAGGATTTGGATAAGTGACAAAGCGGATATTGAGCGGTTTACGCTGATCTGTCCCAAATAGGTATGTTATACAATGTTTATATTCTAAAACTTCAGCATGTTACGTAAATATCAAAGAGCATGTTCCAAATGGCAGGTTGAGCGGGGGCCCATCAATAAGACATCATGTCTGTCAG